>MDSZ01134798.1_pt1 | contig 11421 bp, 6 predicted proteins | sample 811201 | NCBI WGS metagenome assembly MDSZ01 (sample SAMN05326647, study PRJNA326480) | marine metagenome | isolation source: seawater | place: Indian Ocean: North | collected 2010 | reverse complement strand
CGTATCTATATCTTCCGCATCTAACGGTTCTGTTACAATATCTTCAACTGATAACAATACAACATACACGGCAGGTACAGGTCTTAATTTAAATTCGACAGAGTTCAGTGTAAATGATTCGGTTGTAGCTACTATTTCTGGCTCTCAGTTTTCTGGCAATGTCGGAATAACGGGTTCCCTAGGTGTTGAAAGTACAACAATATTTAACGGTGGCATTCACGAAAACTTCGAAACGAAATCTGCAGCTACCGGTGTTGTGGTTCATGATTGCAGCACCGGTCATATATTCTTTCACTCTGGTTCGTCATCTAACTTTACGACTAACTTTACAAATTTAAATTTGGCTACTGCATACGCAACAAACCTAACCCTTCTCGTTACGCAATCAGCGACAGCATATATTCCATCAGCAGTCCAAATTGATGGATCATCACAAACACTGATGTGGCAAGGAGGATCAGCTCCTTCTGGAACATCAAATGGTCAAGATGTAATTTCATTTAGTATACTTAACAATTCAGGCTCCTATATCGTGTTAGGACAATTGGTAGGATTTGGATAATGTTTAGTTCGTTTACAAGATCGTTTCGCGCTGGTAGAAGACCAACAGCATCAGCTGCAGATCCATGGTCTCCAAGCACAGATATTTCTCCTGTGGTATGGATTGATGCATCTGACTCTTCTAATTTTTCAAAGAGTGGTTCTACTCTTACCGGTGTCACCGACAAAACAGGTACGTACACAATGGAAATAAATGGTACTCCAACGGTTGTTAGCAGTGGCCTGAACAGTTTGAGTGTATTTGATTTCGATGGTTCCGAGAATATTAAAAGCACGACATACGAAGCTCAAGTAGATGGCTCAGGAAATCACTGGGCTATCGGTGTGTATTTGGCAGACACTGTTGATAACACAAAAGATTCGCTGTGGTCTTATGAAACAAACCAATCGCCAAAAAGAGATTATGCAATATCTGCCTCGGCATCCAATAATACATTTCCTGGGGAATTAGACTTGGACAATCTAGGCAGTGGAAGAATTTCATCGACAATTGGAGACAAAAAGTTTTGGACTACATCGATGAGCATGGATAACTGGCATATAGTTGTCGTTATATTTAATAAGTCTGGAAATCAAATAGCTCTTCGATTAGACGGAGCCAACGCGTTTACGCCAGTTAATGATTACGACAATTCTATTTCAACTAACCAAGAATTAAGACTTATGAACAATCGCTCCGGAAAAAAATTAGATGGCCGACTCGCAGAATTCTTTGCAGTTGCGGATCTGCCAGGAACTGGCGGAACAGACATTACAGACGTCGAAAAAGCAGAAGGATACTTGGCCCATAAGTGGGGGTTGTCATCTTTATTACCTGCACTTCATCCTTATAAATCTTCAGCTCCATAAAATCAGTACAAACCCAATCTAACGATATAATTAATATTGAAGAGAAACAAAATGAAATATAAAACATCAGATTTATCAATTGCGGCCTATTTAATGATGAAGGGAATGAAGCTAATTTCAGCTGATAGAGCTTCTTCAGGCCAGTTTATGTTTGAGTTTGACGATCCCAACAACGAGGGCGTCACTTATGCTATAGAGTTTGCGAGTAGTGATTGTGCCGTCTATGATAATCACGTAAGAAATTTGAAAAAAATCCTTTATCGCAATTAATATACATACATTAACGATATATTTATAGAAAAGTAAGTTCTCTATAGTCGTCTCCGGTTTCAGTTCAGTACACAAGAAATTAAACAAATCCATAATTCGGAGATACAAAATATGGCTATAAAAACACAAGTGAGATTGGCTCAAATAACAGGGTCATTTGGTACGTCAACTGGGATTAACGATCAAATTACCGCAGCTGGTACAGGATCAATTGCTGCAGGAGACATAACAACAGTGCTTTCGCATCTTGCGGGAGCTATTAAAAGAATACACGGTTCTGATTCCTTTTCAGAACAAAACGCTGGAGTTTTCAGTGCAACATTAAAATCAGATGGAAACGGTGCTGTTGATATTGGTTCAACAACTGACGCTGAAAAATTTGGGCAAGCATACTTTGCAAATGACGGTGGTATAAAAATAGGTAATGCTGAAGAACACTCTATCATGGACGAAGCTGGTGGTGGACTTCATATAGATTCTGGTGAAGCAATCAGCATTAACTCTTCTGGCGGCGCAATTAACATTGGTAACGATAACGCAGCACAAGCAATTAATGTTGGTACCGCAGCAGGAAGAACAATAACTGTTGGTAATAACAGCGCAACCTTGAATCTTAATGGTCGAGGTGGAACTCTTCTTATCGATGGTACTGGACAGACCGTTGATATTAATTCCGCTGCTCTCGATATTGACGCTACCGGAGAAGTCACTGTCGATACATCAGCAGGTATCACAATTCAAACAACAGAAGCTGATGCATCTGCAATAAGATTAAATGCTAATCACGCAAACGGCGGGATTGATTTAATGGCAAACAACGGTGTTGTAGTTAGTATCGACACTGACTCTGTTGACTTCGCTTCTGGCGCTACTATTAACATAGATAACACAACAGATTCTTCTGGAGTTGGAAATGGTGCTTTGGTTGTCGACGGTGGCGTAAGTATTGCCAAAAACCTAAATGTTGGTGGTGACTTAGAGGTTGAAACCTTTGTTGTTGGTGATCTTATAGTTACAGGATCAACAACACTCTTAACTGCATCTAACACCGTAATCCAAGATAATATCATTGGTTTAAATACTTCAGGTTCAGAAGGATACGGTGCTTCATCTCTTGACCGTGGTATTGTATTCGGTGGTGGAAATGCTATCGATAAACAATCGGCACTCTACTTTGATGGTTCTGCTGGAAAGTTTATATTCGCTCAAGATTCTGTTTCTCCATCTTCATCTAGCTTTAGTGCTTCACCTGCACAGGGTGACTTAGCGATTCTTTGTATTTCAGAATTGCAACTTGCGTTTGATGAAAACGATAAACTATCTTCTGATGGTACAGATGTAACTTTAGAATCTGGTGGTGCAGTCACCATTGATGCCTCTGCAACAACCGATGGTAATGATGCAGCTGGTGCTGCAATACTTAAGACAGACAACGGTGGTATTGGTCTAGCATGGGCAGATAACAAGAATTTGTGGGCAGAAGGTGGTAAGATCATGATGGTCGCCAACGAAAATGATGCGAATGCCATTAAAATTCACGCTGACGCTGGTGCAAACCAAAAAATAACGATTGTCAACGATGAAGGAACTGCTGACGGTGCTGATCAAGATGGTGCGATTCTTTTGGACGCTACATTAGGTGGTATTGGATTGCATGCTGGAAATACCAAAACCATTTATGGTGAAGGTGGAAAGGTTCAGTTCATCGCAGAGCAAAATGCTGCATCCGCTATCCTTCTTCATGCTGATGCTGGTGTAAACCAAACAATCAAGATCGTAAACGACGAAGGAAATAATCTCTCAGCAATTGACATTGACGCAACAGCTGGTGGTATTAACTTAACTTCTGGTTTGGACAATGAATCTTCAATTCACCTAACTGGTTATGGTCTAAGGTTTACCGGTAACGATCAAAATGATAGTCATTACTTTGAGAATTCGCCTCTTAAGTTAGAACAGATTTCTGCTCCTACTTCTACGACTGACAAGTTATACAACGTTGGTGGTACTTTGACATGGAATGGAAATGCGTTGGCTACAGAAAACGAAACAAGTTCCGCAAAGAAGAATGTTCAAACTATCACAGGTAGCCATGCTGCGAATGCTGAATTAGTTGGTTTTGCAGATGGCGATTATTCTCATGTCCAAGCCGGCGATAGCTTTGACCAGATTGATGTATTTGTTAACGGTGCTTTAATGACCTCAGGTTCAGGCGCTTATGCTGGTTACAATGGTAACTCAGGCGATTATATTATGAATACAGGAACAATGAATGCTATGAAGCTTAAGTTTGCATTTGCTCTAGAAAAAGATGACGTAGTCATTGTTAGTGCTCATAACTAATCTTATTGATAACATTGCGTTAGAGATGAGGCGATTTAATCGCCTCATTTTTTTTACTTGGTGAGAACATAAATTATAATTCATAAAGAAAAGCGAGGTGTTCATGAACGATATATTGAATAAAAAAATTGCCGAATATTCGGAGAAGCTGATACTTGAAAATGACGCTGAATCTAAATTAACAGAATTGTATGATGTTTCCTTGAAAGCTGCACAAGCCAGTATTTCTGCAGCAAATCAAACATCATCTGTTGATGATAGAATCAATTCTTTGGCCAATGGGTTACAATCAGTTTTAGATCTAATTCTAGAGTTTAGAAATGCAGCAAAAAAAACCAAAAGTGAATTACGGGTTAAAATTGCGGCTGTCGAAGAAATTCAAACTGATTTGGTTGATAACTCACCAACGGATGCTCAAGAAAAAAAAAGCCAAAGAGAGAAATTAGAAAAATCGGGGTAAGGCCCGAAAGATTAAAAGTACTAAGGCAAGCACTCAATAATTCAAGTGATGTATAATTAATTAACGAGGAGCTTGGAAAATGGCAGGAATACTAGACCCAAAACAAAGAATAATCGATTTTATTCTAACGCCTAAAGGTAGAGAACAACTTGCAAACAACGATTTAGATCTATCTTTCGTTTCTTTCACGGACAAAGGTGTTTTTTACGATGAAGGCAACGTTGTTGGAGTTGTTGGAAATATTGACAACGTTCTAACGTTTGAAGCATATTCTTCTGACGCTATGGACAATATTGTTCCAGAAACTAATGATTTAGGAAATCTCAGGTATACGTTAAACACCACCGGAAGTTTTGGAGCGAATGGTAGGCTATATACGAAAGCCACTGGCTCCGAAGGCATTTATTTCTTAAACACGGGCTCTCTGGCTGTTTATAACGCCGTTGGCGACATCCTTTCACAAAGCGTTGATAGATTTCATCAATTGAAACCACTGAGTTCTGTTGATTCTATAACCAATCGAGAAGATTTTTTTCTTGATGTCAATTCTATCTCGTTTGAAACTTATGATCAATATGGGACTATAGAATCTCTTAATCCTTTTCTTTTGGACCATAGGTTAGCAAATTTACCTCAGTATGAATATCTTCCGCCAGTGGTGAAAACAGCAGAAAGAATGATCCCTATTGCTAGTTATCCTAAATTTGCGTTAAATCCATCCAGAAATTTTGATGATTTTTATTCAAACATAACTTCGGAAAAACAAGTAAAGACTGTTTCGTTTAAAACAAAAAAGTTAGGTAACAACGTTTTAGGTCAAATGTTTGTAAGCAATGGTAATATTCAAAAATTAGTGGCAATAGACTTAGGTTCATTGGTTGACAACAACGGTTCCCCTGTTGCTCGAGCTTTTCACATGGGCAACTTGTATACAGATGGTTTCGGTGTTATAAAATTTGTAAGGCACTTTACGCTTATATTTAGGTAGAATTATATTATGTCAGCAGAAAAATCTTATCGCTTTGAGTCTAGCAAACATGTTTTCGATAACGACCTGAGAGAACACACAATTCACTTTCCGATAATTCCTGAATTGAGATTCTCTATTAAAATTTTATCAATATCGTTGGAACAGCTTAGGTCCTTTTCAAAGCCTGACACTCAGGGAATTTCTCAAAATGATCTGTTGTTGATTGTAGAACAGAACGATTTAATCTCTTACGTAAATTTGGAAAGAACCTTGAACGCAAGAGAACAGCAGGAAGGTTCCTCGTTTAGATACGTGTTACCTTATGAAAAAATCCCTATTTATGTCCCAGTCGACCCTTCGGCAAATGACGAAGCAACATCCGGGGTTTATGAATTTCAGGGGAGTTATGACTTTGTTACCCGACAAGAGGAAGCTGAGAAGCAGAAAGAAGAAAAAACGAAACAAGAAGAAGACAAGAAAAAGAGAGCTGAAGAAGCTGCAAAACTGGAAGAAGCATCTGCTCAACAAAACACTATAGATGAAAAAAACGCCCAGACAAATAATGAAATTGCTTTGTCTTCTGCTTCAGATAAGTCTTCCCAGGGGGCTCAAGTAGCCATAGCTGCCGATAGCGGAGAAACTGTTGAAGAACAAACGCAAACAGTTGTGCCACCAACCAATGAGGAAGTCTTGGCTGTAATGGAACAGACAACATTTCAGACTAACACCCTTCCGGACAATGTCGTTTATTATAAGCAACTCTCGTCAATCGAGAAATGGTTTTTGGCAGACTGGCCACATTACATATCAAGCCTTATCGATTCCGGAGAAATTAATAATTTTAAATTAGACTGGAATTTTCCAACCCAATTACGATTATTGGATGCTTATGAAGAGGTTCAGAAGGAATACACACAATTTAAACACGATGGAGATGTTTTGAAGCTTAATTTGCTTCCATCTGATCCGCCCGGGCTAATCAATGTTATTCCAGATTGGAACGAGATTTATTTCAATAATGCAGACGTTTTTATAAGGAAAAATTTTCCGGGTTTTAACCGGTTCGACCAAATTAATTTTAGGGAAAGTCAGTCCAGTAGATTAGTCCAAGCGCCTAGCCCTACATCTTTTTGGAGCGTTCCTAAAATATCTAACAAGACACTAGCTCTGCGAAAAGAGCTTTTACATAGCGCCACTGGGTCTAATCTTGATTCTAGTGGAAATCCTCCGGAGGTTTCCGGTCGTGGCGTATCAGCAAATGTTGAGGCATTTCACGTAGCGTCACGTGGTAGCAGAGAAGAGTTTTTGTTTTTGCTAAACGGGTTTTCTCCAAACATAGAAAAACACCATCTTTATTATTATGATCTGCAAAAGAATAAATACGTGGATATCATCCATAAAAGTAATGTTCCTAGTCTTGGAGATGGCACAAATAGCAGGCCTTTCAAAGCGTATGATAAAAAAATCACGATACCTAAAACAGCTTTACCAGCAACAGGAAATGCAATTTTTTATCACGATCTCTATTTTAGCGTCAACTCACTCCCGGTTCGAACAGAGTATCAGGTTCCTATATACAAAAATCAAGAGAGTGGAACCACGGGAATTATTATTTCGAATGTACATGTAGTAAAAAACGAGAATGCAATTATATTTGACGTGAGGGTCGATTTAAACTCATTGTGGTTCCCTTCGTACGATGCGGAATATAACGCCAACCCGTACCAGAACCCCTTGACGGCAATTATTGCTAGGCAAGGAATAGGTCAGGATCCCGCTCAGGTCGTGTATATAGAAATAACAAGATCCAACGGTATTGAATCTCGTACGATAGGCCCCTACATTCTTAACAGTGTTGTACAAGGAGCCTTCGAGAGCTTCTCTCCAATACCTCAAAAGAATACGTTGGAAGTTATGGGGGTTGACTCAGATCGAAACATAATAACGGTGAAATATAGGGAAGGGACGGAAACCATGGATATTTTCCACTTACCTTCTCATGATGCATCTTCGGAATATACGTACATCATTAGACCGTCTAAAATTTCCTTAGGCGTCGATTATTTCTTAACTACTGGTGTGCCAATAACTACAACAAGAACTTCCGAAAATGGAAGAAGATATTTTTATGATGCTTATTCAGCTGAGCACCCAGCGTTGAGATATGGATACTCCGTTCCGCCAGCTCAGGATGCATTAAAATCTTTCAACAATGTTATGCGTTATGCTAGATTTGCTACCAGCAAGGTAGTTAGTGGAGTTTCATTTGGCGCAACGTTGTTTCCTGGATTTGCTGAGTTTGACCGGTGTGTTTTAAAGTATCTGAGAGGTTCAGGTGTCGATTCGACACCACCAGCTACTGTTGAAAACGATATAGAAGAAATTACTTATGCTGAGTACACCTATAGCGAATATGTACACCCTTTCTTTGATATGTCCATAAAAATACCTTACAGCCTTGCCAAAGTTTCTGATATGGCTCAAATATCCGCCAAAATAGTTGAAGCCCCATTAGACGGGTGGCAAGCATTTGTTCCAGCAGAATATCAGGCTGAAGTTCCAACTGAGTCAGAGAATCCAAACCGGTTTCCTTTTCAGGACGTTGTCTTATCGGAATTTTTTCCTACTGCTGGAATTACTAGGTTTTGTGATTTCACTTTTCCTTTTTGGGCTCAGTATGTTCACGATTTCTTTTTGGTCTATTTAAAAGTGGCATATCCTGCATTTTTTGCCGAAAGCGATTTTTACGTAAAGATTAGATACACTATTAAGTTTTTCAATAAAGGCGAACAACTCCAGAGCGGTGGCGCATTTTTCGATTATGATTTTTACGACAGAACCGATATGATAAAAAGTACAACCTTTCCCTTGATACTAGATCGAGCTAGCAAGATAACAGACACAGAAAAAGGAAAGCAAGCTCAAGCTGATCTAGCTTTGGTAGCAAATCAGGCACAACAACAAACTGCGGTCTTAAATTCGGATGCCAGTCAGGGTGCAAATAACCAAAAATCTCAAGGCGCCTCAGGATCAACAGCTGGCGCCGATGAGAATAATAACCAAACACCGGTGACAATTTCTATTTCATCGACCAATACACCGCAACTACGTTAGCATAAGGAAACGGCAATGAATATAACAATGAATTCCTTAGTTGGAGAACTTGAGGAAATTTATAGACACCACACCGAAATAGAAGTATTTAAAGGTTATGGTAAGCTAGTAGATGGTGGAGATTCTGCAACACTCCTCAAGGAGCTTTTGGATGACGGGTCTGAAGAAAATTTGTTCTTGAAAGCATTTGAAGAGTACCCGGGCATAATTGATTGGGTTAATTTTGAAGGCGAATTTGAATTTATTTCTGATGATGAGTTATTGATTTCCGGTCTTTTTTCTGTCGATATTGATGGTCACGTTATGAGATACTTTTATAACGCTCGATGGCTTGGTATTGCTAAAATAATAAAACAACAACGAACCACAGGATATGAAGTAGAGATTTTTGTTTCCGATTTTGATCTCATCTCACCCACTCCACCGCCCGATGAAGACACAACTCCGACAGATGAAGACAATGGTGATTCTAGCGGAACGAGTGATAGTGGTTCTTCTGAAGATTCTGAAAACGCCATCACAGTCGATGGTGGCGGAGAACAAGATCCTGTAGTGAGTGAGTCAGATACGGAATCGGTGGTTGACACTGAAAATAAATTGCAATTAGAAGAATTAAACAATGAAGTGCTAAACAAAGAAGGAATTCTATCAAATAGAGTAAACGTTGTATTAACAGGAAGGTTTGGCAATCTAGATTACGATGTTCCATCACCGTATCAAGCGAGTATTCTGTATACGACATCAGAGCTTGGAAAGATTGCAGATTCATTTCAAAAACTTTCAAAAGATCAGAAGCTCAAGCTTTTCAAAAGTTTTGACAGATACCGACTAGGGCTGAATGAATATCTTAAAATATCGAAATCAGCAATTCGATCTGAGAAATTTGAAGGGAAGAAAGAATTAAAAGAGTGGGCAAAAGAATATAAGATCGATGATATAGACATTGATCAGTTAATAGAATACGGCTTCTCCAGACGCAATCACATGATTGCCGAAAAATTTAAGATCGACAACAATTCAAATCCATTTGAGTGGATACCTTTCAAACAGAAAAGATTGACAAACGACACTCTAAATAGAAATATTTTAAGTATAATGAAAACGTTAACGTCCGGTTATCCTGCTGAAGAAAACTTCTTTTTTGCTCTAGGGGTCCCTGCTGGTGGTCAACCAGATATTCTCAAAAATTTTTCCGAGGAAAACACCCCTTCAGGCGGAGCACTCTCTATTTCAGATTTAGCTATCTCTGCTGATAGCATTTATTTTGAGCAAGCGTATCGCCCATGGTTTTGGCAGAAAACACAAGGCATCGCCTTTCTCCCAGTTAGGAAATTTTTTAATCTGAATATCGTATTACATCCACCTTCCCTGTCTCGAGTCGACTTAGATGGGGCTTCCATATCAAGCATCTTGAACCAGCATGCTCAATTCAAGATTTTCAATCCTGCAGATTTAAGTTTTTCGAATCCTCTAACTTTTGGGGATATTATGAAGCAATATTCCGGTATGATAAGCGGTATGGAAATTGCTGCTGCAGGTGCTAGATGGGGTTTGGGAACAATCAATAGTTATGATCACCTGCATAAAGAATTTCCAAAATTGGGGACTTACGTTTTTCAAATGTTAAAAAATGAATTGGTCAGTTACATCATTTCGAGATATGTTAGATTATATTCTGGTTATGATATTTCGGAAGAGAACTTTCCGTTGTTTCCAGGTGATTTTATCAATTTGCCATCAGAAGAATTTATAGAATCCGATCTAGAATACAATGGTAGTCTTATCAACAAATTCATGATGTCTCCTGCAGCAAATCCAAACGGATTTTTAAGAAAAGCAATTGCTCCCAAAATTTTTGATCGTGTCTATTATACAATGATCAACATGAAAGAAATACCGGTAGTTTTGAATACGAATTTAATTGAACCCACAGAATATGAAGAATTTCTTGTAAGGGAGGACGACTATCCCGAAATTCCTCCCCTGAGTTATTACAGAGTGAAACCAAATGCAACATCACTGGTTGATAACTTTTTTGGTAGAACGTCTTTTTCTCTTAAGAAATTTGCATGGGTTAGTGAAGACATACCAGATACTACAGATGAAGCTTCCACCGAAACCGAACCAGATCCAACTCCTCCCCAGGAAGAACCATCACCAGCCGAGGTTTCACCGGCAAAACAAGCAAAAATAGACAAGCAAGCGCAGAATCAACAGGGCGAGCCAATCCCAGAAGAAACGTACGTTCTACCTAATGTTACAGGGCTTAATTTTGATGAGAGCAATAAATTAGACGAGGTATCGGTAAATGATAATTTCACAACAAAACCACAAAACGTTTCTCACCATCCAGATTGGGATCTAGAATTTAAAGTAAAGGTAAGATTCGACAGGCAATTAAGCACAAGCGATAAAATAATAACAATGTTAGTTTTAAAAGATGATTCTGTTACCTTTAATTCTCTAGCTGAATTGCCATTATTGAAATCCCCGATGAATGCTAACAACTGGGATCAGGAAGATTCCGGAAATGGCAATTTTACCTATACGAGAGTCTTCAATCTTAAAAGCTTCTATAATCCTTTGAATTTCTCATCATCACAAAACTCGTACATTGAAAGTTTCATCGACAATTGTATTGCACATTTTACTTCGGGTGAAAATGGGTCGGCAACAATAGAGCTTATTGTGTACAATTACAAGGATGATTCTTCAGTTCCTGCAGATGAAGAGGACAATCGAGTCAAAATCACCACCTTCAAAGATGTAAAATTCCTTCCTCCACCAGCTCCTTCGGCACCTGTTGCTTCTCCAAACGTGACCATCCGAGCTAATTCCCAAGATTACAACATTT
>MDSZ01068705.1_pt1 | contig 11422 bp, 8 predicted proteins | sample 811201 | NCBI WGS metagenome assembly MDSZ01 (sample SAMN05326647, study PRJNA326480) | marine metagenome | isolation source: seawater | place: Indian Ocean: North | collected 2010 | reverse complement strand
TGATACTTCAAGGTTTTGTGTTGAAAGCTGTTGTTGCAGATAACCTATCTAAAATTGTCGAAAATCTTTATTTAGAAATTACAAATACTAGCAGTACGTACTTACTGATAGGAACAGTATGTTTTTCGATTCAAATATATTGTGATTTTGCTGGCTACTCTAGAATTGCAAGAGGATCTGCAGGCTTACTTGGAATTCAGCTTTCACAAAATTTTAATTTTCCTTATTTATCAAAATCTATTCAAGAATTCTGGAGAAGATGGCATATAACACTTTCATTTTGGTTCAGAGATTATTTATACATTCCACTGGGAGGAAATAGAAAAACAATTATTCGCAATATTTTTAATTTAATTTTTACAATGACAATTGCAGGACTATGGCATGGTGCAGCATGGAATTTTGTTTTATGGGGATTCCTCTACGGTTTCTTCCTATCTTCAAGATATTTTCAAAATATTATAAAAATTGGATTTAAAGATTTGTTTTTTATACTACTTGCAATTTTATGTATATATCAAAGCTTCATAAAGCCTTATAATTTTGACTATTTTGAAAGATATGACGTAACAATTGAAAAAGCATCAATTTATAATTATTTTAATTTTCCAGCAGACGGTAGATGCTTAAATTCCTTTGATGATATAAAACAAATAGAAATTCCTGAAACGCAAATTACGTACGAATTTGTACCGAGCAGTTTTAAGTGCCACAGTGCGGTCATGGGTGTAAATACAGAGACCCTTAAAAATCAAAATGAACTAATTATATTTGTTGGAAAAAATGAATTATTACCAACCTTTATTACCAGAAAAATTGCCACAGTATTATTTATTATGTTTTTTATATATCAAAAAAGATTTCAAAGCAATTTAATTTCTATTATTACCACTTTCTTGATAACTAATTTAATGTGGGTACCTTTTAGAATTGGTGGAATTGGCAATATAACAAATTTTTTTAAAGGACTTTGGGTAAACAACCCAATTTTTGGTACTCCTCCGACGGAACACTGGACTAGGTTACTAAGCATTGACAATGGGAATTATTTGAGTTTGACTTCATCTAAATTTATTTTTCCAATCTTAATTTTTGTAATTATTGAATTAATTGATTTAAAAGCCAATAAAAAACTAAATCAAATAAAAGAAAAAAATTATTTATTGATTGTAAATTTCTTTCTTATTTTGATTATATTGTTTTCTGCTAGAACTTATTCGCCATTTATTTATTTTCAATTTTGATAATGAAAAAATTATTTACATCATTTTTAATCACATTATTTTTAATTGAACTTTTAGTTAGATTTACTCCTTACCCCTGGATTCTAGAACCTTCATTTTCTCAAATGGGATCTTTAAGAAGCATAGAAACTGAGATTAAAAATAAAAATCCAAAAATTGTCATTCTTGGAAACTCTTTAATTAGAGATGCAATTTCCCCAGAAATTCTCTCATCTAAATTAAATATGGACGAAAATGAAATTATAAATCTTGGAGTTAGTGCAGGAAATTATTTTTTAGATTATAAGGTTTTACAATCTTTAAACCAAAAACCAGAACATATAGTTTTACAAATTGATTTAAACAGATTTATTAACGATGAAATATTCTCATCTTATTATTTTATTAAATTGTCAAAGCTTGAGGACTTAGGCAGTTTGCCAGACAACTTCTCATATATTAAATATTTAAAAAATATATTATTTAAATCATATGCCTCTAGTGATATATGGCATCGTTATATATTTCAAAGAAATGAATCTGAAAAAATTGGAACAATTATACCTAAAGATGAACTGGGTCAGTTTGATGTTTATGGTGAGAGAAAATTATTAAATGAAGGATTTTATTCAATTGAAAATTACATTGATGCAATTGAAGAAATAGATAATTCAAATAATTTATTTTATTTTAAAAAGCTCTGTGAGTATTCACGATCAAATGATATTAAAATATTGCTAACTCACTTGCCTATAAGGTCTAATGAAATTGATGAAAACATCCAAAAATATATAGAAAATTATTTCCAATTTATCATGAAAGAGTGTGTTGCAGAAAAAAAATTAATTGATAATTTAGATTATAACTTTTCTTCGAATGATGTTTTTTTAGATTATGGCCATTTGAACAATACTGGTGCGAAAGTATATTCAGAAGATTTTTCTAAGACGTTTAGAAAATTGACCTCAGAGAGCTGGTAATTATTTTATAATGCCTAAATAATGATAAAAAATTTTAAAATTGAAAAATTTACACCATTAGTTTTAATTTTTTCTTTAGTAATTCTGATAATTTCAATCAATTTTTTTTTAAATTATCAGAATAGTGATATAAAAACAAAAGAACTTAGTCAATCTGATTATCTGCCAACTCTAAATGGCAATTGTTATTACTCTATTTCAGAAATTCAAGAATGGTTAAATCAAGAAAATATTGAAAATTATAGGTTTATTTATATTGATGAACTTTATGATGAAACTGAAATTGAAATAAATAATATTAAGTGTTTTGGAAGAATTTCTGGATCTTCTATTTCTCAAAATGAGAATACAAATAATATTGGCAACAGAGTAGATTTAATTGTTTATCCAACTTTAATTTTAAGTCATATTCTTCTGGTGTTTTTAATTGGATCGTATAAACGTAAATCTTTTATCATTGATAAAAAGCACTTATCAATACTTTTACTTTTAATATTATTTATTAACAGCTTTACAAAATACAAAATTTATTTTGATTCATTTTCTTGGGTAATGTCACTCCTACTAGTTTATTATTCAAAAGATGTTTCAAGCTCTAAAAAATATTTACAGTATTTTATATGTTTTCTTTTTGCTGTAAATCCTAAAAATATATTATTAATTGCGTTAATTGTTATATATTTCTTAAATTTTGATTTTAAATCTTCCAAGTTTCAATATTTTTACTTTTCTTCTTTGTTCGTTTACCTCGGAAGTAGAATTTCAGACCTAAGTTACTCACTTAGATTTAATAATGACCACTATGTTTGGATTGCTTCAGCTATGCGTATGGATTATTTAAATGTATCTGAATATGTAGCCTTTTGGGACCACAAGGGACCAATAATATTAATTATCTATTTTTTGTTAATTAATTTATTTGGAATTTCTAATATTTGGGTAGGAATATCCATTTCTTATCTAGCTTTAATTATCTTGGTCGCTTTTCTAAGTGAAAGAATTTTAATAAACTATTTTGGCAAGCACCCTTTAATCTATTTAAGCATATCTATTCTTACTTTAATTCTTACATTAGATCCCAACTTGGGTCTCCTAAAGTTTGATACAAGATATCTTGGATCAGTATTAATTTTAATTGGATTATATTACCTTTTAGTTAAGAATAATTTACGCCTTACAACTCTTTTTCTGTTTTTAGCTACTTTCACTGTAGGTTCATTTGTCATATCACAAATATTTATATGCCTTTTTATATTTGTGAACTCTCGTTTTAGTAAAAAGGTATTCTTAGATTTATTAAAATACAATTTATATTGGTTGGGTATTGCATCTCTTTACCTTTACACGACAGACCAGCTTTATGAATTTTATATTTTAAATATTTACTATAATTTAGGGCTAGGCTCTACAAATTTTTACTACTCCCTGAGCCAAGCAATAGGTAAAAGTATAATTCCAGTTGTAGTGATTCTTGTATCCCTTCTTTTTTATTTAAAAGATATGAAAGTAAATAAATATTTTGTTTTTGTAATTTGGTCAATTGCAGAAATAATTCACGTAAAAGTAACAGGTCCAAGGTTTCCGGATTATCAAGTTGTTTTATACATTCCTCTTTTTTTGGCCTCTGCTTATTTATTACTGGAAAATTTGTTAAACAAATCTGAGCGCCAAAAAAAACTTTTTTCAAATGTGTTGATCATTACTTTGTTGGTGTCTGCATTACTCAGCGACAACATCAGAAACTACCCAAAAAATAATATTGGAACTGAAAATCTTATCTTTGGAAATAGAATATTTATTTCTGAAAATACAAAAAATAGAGATTATCAGACAGTTGAAGTGATTCAAGAAAATTTAACAAATTATGAATTTGGAATTGTGCTTGCAGAATTAGATCAAACAAAATTTGATGCAATGTTTAAATACCATTTAATACCTTCTGGAAGAGCATGGATTTATACATATCATTTTAGATCAAATGATGAAAGCTGGAATAATTTTTTTAGTGATGAATATTTTGAATCTTCTTTTAAAGAAGATTTAGAAAAAGAATCGCCAAAATTTGCAATTATTGAGAGCAAATTTAATCTAAATGACTCACATATGAACCTATTAAAATACTATATAGAACCTCGGGTGTTAGAAAAAGAATGTAATGAAAAATATTGTTTATATAAACTATCCGAATAGTTTTTTATGCAATTTTGTCTAATGATTTACAGACAAGTAGTGCCTGTTTTTGACTCATTCCAGGATAAATTGGAAGAGAGATAATATTTTTTTCATAAGCAGATGCATTTGTAAATTTAGTTTTATATTGAGTATGTCCTTTTAAAAACTTTTGATTTGATATCAGTTTTGGATAATGAATTCCGCACATTATGCCATCATCTTCCATTTTCTTTAGAACATCATTTCTATTTTTTACCCTAATTACAAATAGATGCCAAACGTGATAATTGTTTTCAAATTTCTTTGGAAGAACAATTTTTTTGTTGTCACTCAATTCAGCTAAATAAATATCTGCTATTTGGTTCCTTTGTTTGTTCCATGACTTTATATGTTTTAATTTCTCATTTAAAACGCAAGCCTGCAGTGCATCCATTCGAGAATTACCACCAATGTATGAATGCTCATACTTTTTAATTCCACCTTGGTTTGATATTGCTTTAATTCTTAATGCCAGTTTTTTATTATTTGTTGTAACAGCACCTGCATCTCCCCAAGCACCAAGATTTTTACCAGGATAGAAGCTGTACGCAGATGCGATTGATAATTTATTATGATCATATCCAGCAGCAGCTCCATGACTTTGAGCAGAGTCTTGTATTAAATAAAGTTTATATTTGTCTGCTATTTGTTTTAACTTTTTTATATTTGCTATTTGTCCATATAAATTTACAGCAATAATTGCTTTCGTTTTGCTTGTAATTTTTTTTTCAATGGCTTCTGTATCAATTAAGTAATATTCGTCACAATCAACAAAAACTGGCCTTGCTCCAACATTAATTATTGGAAAGCAACTTGCAACAAAAGAATTTGATGGCAATATTACTTCATCCTTAAGACCTATTTTCAAACCCCTAAGAATAAGTTCTAGTGCATCAGTTCCATTACTGCATGAGATTGTATACTTTGTATTAGTAAAGGTAGAATAATTTTCTTCAAACTTGTCAATTTCATCACTTAATAGATAGCTATTTTCTTTAATAATTTTATTAAATTTATGATCAACTTTAGTTCTAATTTGATTATGAATAATATTTAAATTATTAAAAGGAACTTTCATATAATATATCTTACAATACTGACGTCGTTTAAAAATTAAAATTATTAATCTGGTGTGTATGAATTTTTGTGTAATTGGATATGGCAGGTGGGGAAAAAATCTTCACAATACTTTAATAAATTTAGTTGGGAAAGAAAAAGTTTTTGTTTATGATTCAGATTTTAACGACATCGATAATTATAAAAACTTAAATATTTTAGATTCTTTAGATGACCTTTCAGAAATTGAAAATATTCTTATTGCAACTCCAGCATCTTCACATTACTCTTTATCGAAAAAATTTTTAGAGGAAGGTAAAAATATCTTTTGTGAGAAACCGGTTTCGTTATCAACTGCAGAAGTCAGCGATTTAATAAAAGTTTCAAAAGAGCAAGATAAAGTATTTTTAGTTGGACACACTTTTTTATTCAACGATTCAATTAACTATATTAAGGACAACATCGGTAAAGACAATATTAATTTGAAGATTATTAGCGGTAGGTATTCTAGCTATAGCACAAATGTTCATGATGTTGATGTACTGTGGGATTTTGGACCCCATGTTGTGTCTATAGCAAATTATATTGTTGACTCTCCAGTAATAAATTCAAAAATATTACCTCTATATTATGATGACAGGGGAAAGTTATCAGTGTGCAATATTACATTGGAGTATAAAAATGGAATCAATGCTATTTTTGAATTAAGTTGGCTGAGCATTGATAAAAAAAGAGAGATTGATTTTATCGGTGAGTCAAAAATGTATAGGTGGAATGATCTAAAACCATCTTCTCCAGTTGAATATATAGAAAAAGTATTTCCTGAAGAAAATATATCAGGTCCGTATAAACATTTTCACACAATTCTTAATAAAACAGAAGTTCCGCCAATTAAACAATCGGCACCTCTTGAAAATGAATTGAACTACTTTGTTGAAAGTATAAAAAATAAAAAGAACCTTAATCTAACAAGTGGTCTTGAATTTTCAAGAAATGTTGTGGAGATAATCGAATCTTTAAACAACAATCTAGATTAGAGTTTTTTATTTAAATACTTAATTGTCCATTAAAAAGATTTGCAAATCTTTGTTAATTTTATTCCATTTTGAATAATGTCTATAATGTTTATAGATGACGACACAAAAATCTCTCAGTGTAATTGTTCCCCTGTATAATAAAGAAGTTTTTATCGAATCAACATTGGATAATATTTCTCAATTACTTAATTCTGTTGATTATGAAATAATTGTCGTTGAAAATGGTTCAACAGATAATTCAAAAATTGTTTTAGAAAATTATATTATTTCTAGAAATAATATTCGAGTTAAATCTATATCAAGTAAAAAAGGTCTTGGTCATGCACTTTCAGCCGGAATAAAAGCATCTAAAAAAGATTTTATTATGTGTATACCAGCTGATTTTACAACTGGAGTGTCAGAAATTGAGTACTTTCTTGCAAATAGTAATTACCAGTATGTAATTGGATCAAGAACTATTTCCGAGGGAATCTCAAGAGAGAAGAATAGATTATTTGTTAGTTCAATTTTACGACTTTTAAACAGAATTTTTTTGAATATAAGAATTAAAGACACACAGTTCACTTTCATCATAGAAAATAGCCTAGCTAACGAGCTGATTTTAAATTGTAAGTCAGGGGGGTTCTACATATCAGCAGAATTAATTTATTTTGCCTTAAAGAAGGGAATAAAAATTATTGAAATTCCTGTTGTTCTTATGGATGATGAAAGAAATAAAACCACTATTAAGTTTTTTAGAGACAGCTTATCAGTTGTATTTGACATTATCAGAATTTTCAGAACAAATGGAAGATTGAAGAATTGAAAAAATTTAAAAATTGTTTAACGATTTTGTTAAACACAATTACCGGTGCTTTAATGTTTTATCAGAATCAATATTAGATGTAACAATCGAACCGCTTGAAATTATAACATTGTCACCTACTTTAATAGAGGGCTCAATTCCAACATTTATCCCTGCTCGGGTATTGTTTCCAATTGACACTAGTCCAGATGTAGAAAAACTTGGACCACAACAAAAAGCCTCTCCTATTACGTTATGATGTTCAATAGTAGAATTAGAGCTAATGAATGAGAGCTTACCTATTGATGTATCCGTTCCAATATGAACATTTGCAAATATTAAAGTACCATCTCCAATTTCAACATTTTCTCCCAACACAGTATTTGGATGTATGAATGAAACTAAACTTATGTTACTTTCTTCAAGATCAATAAACTTTGATCTAAATTTTGGATTATTTGAAACAGTTACACAAATTTTTTCTACACCATTTTTTTTACAGGTTGAAGTAATATTTTCAATACTTGCATCACCAAAGTTTTTGATTCCAATTTCATCTATTAGAGCAGATGAACCGTCATCAAAGTAACCAGCAATAAAGTATTCCTTATTTTTAAATGCAATATCAAGCACTTGTAGAGCCCCATAGCCTCCACCAATAAAATAAATAGGAGTTTTATTTTCTAATTTTTTTAATTTCTTTTTCCATGACTTAATACTCTCAGGATTAAGAGTCATTTTTTTGTCTGTTAGTTCTAAAATCAGTATTTCTTTTGTCACTACTGAGTAGTCTTTAAATTTATGAATTAATTCTTCAACATCAATATTATTTTCTTTTAAATATTCGATTGCAGGTAACGAAAATTTTTTAAGTGAATCAGTGGAATCTTGATGGCTTGAGATAGAATCTACTTCTTTCTCAATTAAACTTATATCCTTAACCTTTTTTTCTGTAATGTAAAAAAAAGTCTCATCAAGATCAATATAATCATTGACTTCAAACTTAGTGAAAAAATAACCTTCAAAATCTGTATATATCTCAAATACAGCTTTTGCCCCCTCCACTTCTGCAATAACTGTGTCTTTTTTTACAAAATCTCCATTATCTACAAATAGTTTCAACAATCTAAAATCACTATCAGAAGGCGAGTTTCTTTCAATTGTAATTTTTTCAATTTTCATTTATTTTTAAATTTCCTTTATAGATTCTAATAGTTTTTCATAATTTGGAAGAACCTCTTTTTCATTGGCCCCAGTTGGTACCCAGTCTTGTAGGACTAACGATTTATAATTTTTAATTTGTTTATTTTCTAAATATTTTCCTATCCAAAAATTTGAAATGTTATTCAGATTAATATTTTGACCAATAGATATAATTTTTGGATTTGGGTAATCCAATATTTCATTTAATGACTCTTTTTCATAACTAGAAATTAAAACAGGAGAAAATATATTTACAAATATTTCATTTTCTTTGGCAAGCTTATCAAGATTGTTTAAAACTAAATCGAGTTCCGGTCCATATACAAAAACTGTCGCAGAAGGTTTATAGTTTTTAGGCTGAATCATTAAATTAAACCCATTTTCTGAATATTTTAGGTCATACTCTTCAGAAAATTTTGGACTCATCTTCTTTGTGTAGTTTGATTTAACTTCAAAAACAAATGTTGGCCTTGAAGTTAAATCCATATGATGAATTATGGAACTATAATCTGTGAAAAGACTTGGCACAAATATGTCAATATTTGGGAGTCCTATAAGATAGTTTTCCAAGCTTGTTGAATGAGTTGGACCGTATCCGTTCCCTGCGTATGCAGCTGTTCTAATAAGAAATTTTAAAGGTAAGTCCTGTCCATAAATACTTGGTATTTTTGATATTTGATGAAAAATTTGATCAAATGTTTGGGATAAAAAATCTGAAAACATTATTTCAACAATTGGAATTTCCCCCCTAAGGGCAAGTCCAATCGCAAATCCTGTAAAACCAGATTCACTAATCGGGGTAGATACAACTCTTTTTTCATACTTTGATGACAAACCTTTTGTTACCTTAAAGGCTCCTCCATATGTTTTTCCATTTTTAAAAGGATCATCAACAATATCTTCACCAATCAATACACCATTTTCATTTTCACTTAAAAATCTATCCAAAGCTTTATTTATATTGTCTTTGTAAGAATCGTTTTTGATAGGCTTTGTTTTAATACTTTTTTTAATACGGGTACGCTCAGTATTAATTTTCATGTCTTTTCTGCTGATTACATCAGTGTATATTTTTTCAATATCTTTAATATAATTTGACTCATAGGAAATAGATTTATTTTTAATTGAGTTTAAAAGTAAATCATTTTTTTCCAATTCTCTTATTTGTTTTTCTGATCGATTATCATCTCCTTTTGAGTGAGATGAAAGCCTATTTGTTTTAACATGTATCATTACAGGGTTATTTTTATCATTAAGTGCGACAGCCTGAGCTATTATGTTGTTTATTGAATTGATGTCATTTCCATCTACAGATAGATAATTTAGATTGAAACCTTTAATTATGTTTGATACATCTCCATTAAAGGTCATGTCACTAGGTGTTGATTGAGCTATATTATTATCTTCTAGTACAAATATAATTTGTGATTTGTATATGCTTGCTAAATTAAATGCTTCATATATATGACCAGCACCAAGGGTCCCATCACCTAAAAACATGACAGATTTATTAGTTTGATTATCTAATAAATTTGAAGAATATCCAACTGCAATACCTGCTTGTCCACCTTGAATACCGTTTGACATGAATTTGTCATTGTATAAATGTTGACTACCTCCAAATCCTTTTGCTATCCCACCTTCTTTATTAAAAATTTCAGCAAATAATCCCTCAAAATCATTAGTTTTTGATAAATAATGCCCGTGTCCTCTGTGGTTTGAAAACCAAAAGTAATCAGAAGTAAATTCATTAAGAATAACTGGAAAAACTTCCTGACCTATACACGTGTGAACAGTCCCAAATATTTTTCCCTTTTTATATTCTTCCAATACAAGTTCTTCAAACCTTCTAATTTTTAAAGCTTTTTGTAATATAGATTTTTCATCCATCATCATATGACATAATTTTAATGAATTAACAGATATAGAGTTTTTAAATCACAATATTTATACTTAATCCATATTTATTTATTTTGATTTATTATTTTTGTTTAGAATAAAATTATGATTTTTCCTAAATCATTATTAAAGCAAATTATTAATAAATTGTTTATTAGAAAAATAATAGTTTACTTACTTAGAAAAAAATTAATTTCAAAAAGATTTAAAAACTTAATTAAATTAAACGGTTTTCATAATATTTATGAGAGCAATATAAAAATACTAAACAACAAAAATGATTCGGTTAGCAGAGATCTTTGTATATTTGGAATTCCAAATAAGGAGCATCAAGTATTTAGTAAATTTTTATCAGAAATAAAAAAAGTAAATTCTTTTTTAGATATTGGAGCAGGAATTGGGCTATACACTTTATTTGCTATTAAAAACAATCAGTCTATAAAAACATTAAGCATCGAACCAAACCCAGAGGTTTTTAAAGTTTTAGAGAAAAACTTAAACAGCTTTTCTCCACTAAATACAAATAATAAGCTATTAAATAAAGCAGTATCAAACGAAAACATAAGGCTTGAATTCTATATCCCAACGGGAGATGACTTTAGCTATGGCACAAGTAATAAACACTTGTTGGAAGAAAAAAATATTTCTTACGAATCTTTAATTGTTGAAACCACAAATTTCATAGAATTTAGCAATGATTTTTATGAAATTATAAAAATTGATGTAGAAGGAAGTGAGTTAGACGTACTTATGGCAATTGAAAAACAACTAAGTCATTGTAAGTTTTTGTTTATTGAAATTTTGGGTATTAACAAAAATAAAGCAATTTCCTTTTTAGATAATTATGGCTTAAAACCTATTGTTGAATCAGAAGAGGAAGTTGGAAATTTTATTTTTCAAAGACAAGATAGTAAATAGAAATTATTTGAGCTGACAGAGTAATAGATTTTATATTTATTGTGGCCAGAGGCAGAATCGAACTGCCGACCCCTTGTTTTTCAGACAAGTGCTCTACCGACTGAGCTATCT
>MDSZ01182207.1_pt1 | contig 11423 bp, 13 predicted proteins | sample 811201 | NCBI WGS metagenome assembly MDSZ01 (sample SAMN05326647, study PRJNA326480) | marine metagenome | isolation source: seawater | place: Indian Ocean: North | collected 2010 | reverse complement strand
GGGATATTTTTACAAAAAAGCCGGGGTCATTCTGCTCGATCTGGTATCGTCTCACTCCCGCCAGGGTTTATTGTTTGAAGAATTTGGGGATGACCGAACCCGAGGGTTTGTCGATGCGGTGGAGGAAGTGGCCACCCGCTACGGTCCAAGTGGTGGATTCTGGGCAGCTCAGGGAATTGATAAATCCTGGAGTATGCGCCGGGAAATGCGCACTCCCCGATACACCACCAACTGGTCGGAGATACTTGAGGTTGGAAATGCCAAAAGGTAAATTATTTTGCCCAGTCAAAGCAGGCGATTTGCTCGCCATTGCGGGCAAAAAGATATCCATTAACCAGGGCTGGTCCATTCCAGCAACGGACATTACTGAGCAATTTTCCGGAGTAAATTTCCTCAAATGAATCGGGTTTTGCTTCCACCACTGTAAGTTCACCAGTATTGCCGAGCAGAACAAGTTTGTCCTCAGCGAGGAGGATGCGTCCATATCCATACTTTTTACCCCTCCAGTTGAGGTCTCCACTGTTTGCGTCTAAGCAAACAAGCAAGTTTTCGCTGTATCCATAGATCGATCCATCGTGCAAAATAGCATTGGAAAACTTGGTCTTTAAATGTTTTGATTTCCAGATGGTAGACAAATTGTAGCCCGTACCATCTTTGCGGATTTGCAAGCATTCGGCACCCTTGCCATATCCCGCGGAAAGAAGAAAAGTATCGTCTGCTAAGGTCAGGGGTTGAGCAATCTGGGCATTGTTAAGGAAAATCTTCCAGGGATGTTTCCACTTGGTTTTACCATTCGTCGGATCCAATCCGAGAATACTTCCCTCTACTGCCACAATAAGATGTTTTTCGCCAAGTAAGGGCAGGATTGCGGGAGAAAGATAGGTTCCACGTTCTGAAGGTTCCCCACGCCAGAGAAGTTTTCCAGTCTTTATATCGTAAGCTTGAGCCGCCCCGGTATCTCCCCCAAGGGACACAATAATTTGATCATTCCAAACCAAGGGAGAGCAGGAAATTCCCCATTCGGGAAAGTGATGATCATCGGGCAGAGTGGAAACCTTCCAGCGTTTTTCACCAGTCTTGTGATCGAGATTTGCCAGGGTGCCGTTGGAAAAAAGAATGATTAATTGATCTCCGTGCAGGGTGGGTGTGGAGCGAGGGCCTGGCCCGCTCATCATATCGTCCCATCTGGTTTTTTCGCTATACTTCCAAGAAATCTTCCCATTCTCGATGTTTCTGGCTGTAAGAGTTTCTTCATCCCCAATCTGTTCAAGAGTATAAAGCAGGGACCCTGATGTAATGATGGAGGAATGACTAACACCGCATGCATCTTCCCATACCACCGAGGGTGCATCTTTCCATTTGAATTTGGCCCCCTGGTCCGGTGCATGGCCGTCCCGATCAGGACCACGGAATTGAGGCCATTCAAAATTGCCCGCTCTCCATTTTTGGGGATTCGGTATACTGGCTTGTAACTGTTTTGGATTGGACTCCTTTAGGCCAATGTGCGGTACCATCCCACCGCGCCATTCCATATGTACACACCCAGTGAGCAAAAGAAAGATGACGAACCGCCAATGCTTAAGGTTGGCCATCCTCAGAATTGGTAGCACGTAACGATTATCCGTTTAAAGCGGATTCGATTGCCTTGATTAATTTTTTGGAGGTCGGTGAAGTCATGCTACCAAAACGGTCGATAGGTTTACCATCCTTACCAATCAAAATCTTGGTGAAATTCCATTTAACATTGCCTTTAAGGGGACCGCTTTCACCGATGATGGATTCATAGAGGGGGTGCCGGTTGGCCCCGTTTACTTCAATCTTCGAAAACATGGGAAAAGTCACACCAAACTTGGTTGAACAAAATTCTTTAATTTCAGACTCCGATCCGGGTTCCTGACCGCCAAACTGATTGCAGGGGAATCCACAAACCACAAGGCCTTTGTCCTTGTAAGATTGATGAAGTTCTTCGAGGCCCTTGTATTGCCTGGTAAATCCGCACCTGGATGCCACATTGACAAGGAGCAATACCTTGCCTTTGTGGGCGGAGAGGCTGGTTTTTTCTCCATCAATGTCGAGAAGTTCGTGATCGTAAACAGTGGCCGCAGATAAAGTGCTCATAATGGATGCAAGAATAAGGGGGATGAATTTCATAGAATTAATTGGATGGTTTGCTTGGTGAAGATTTTTTGGTGGTTAGGTGGATAGGCAGATGTACTTCCGAGCGTTTTAAAAACCAAGGAATAAAAGGACCGTCCCAGTACACTGCATAAGCTGGGCCTGCTTGTTCGAAGTTAGGATTGTTTCCTAACCAGTTCAGTAACTTTCTCTGGTATTTCTCAAAATTTTCCGCACTGTACCCCCCCCGAACTCCAATGGCCACCACCGTCATGGGTTTTAGATCGCGAACGGTAACAGTATTGGTGTTGGGTCGTGGTTTCTGTAAATCATTCTCCCCCACAAAGAAGCGCATTTTACCAGGCTCAATATCCGCTTCCACAGGAGTGGTCATAGCGAGATCATGTTTGGAAATATACCCGAATAATTTTCGAAACAATCCATTGTTTTCCTCAAAATAATGATCATCACTGACTGCTTCCAAGGCAGTGCGGGCAGGAAGTTTGAGTATCTTTATTTCCCCGACCGGTGTTTTTTCATGCATGGATTCGTAGGCCATTACCAACGGTGTAGTGACAGAAAGGAAGAGAGGTACAAAAATAAAAATTCGCACACTTTATAAATCGCAGGTGAAGCGAATTTGGATCAATCACAAAAAATAAGATTTCTTATTTTATGATACGGAAGGTCAGGTTGATCCTTGGATCGGTTGGTTTGGATGTGCGTGGGATTTCATGCATCCAATGATGCTGGGTAGTTCCTTTCATTAGTAGAAAACTTCCATGATTTAGCATGATTTCATATTTCAAACCATTGGTTTTGTATTGCCTGTGCCGCATTTTGAATTTTCTTTCTGCTCCTAGACTGATCGATCCAATTACTGGGTTTTGGCCAAGCTCCTTCTCATCATCGCTGTGCCAGGCGACGCGGTCTTTTCCATCCCTGTAATAATTAATTAATACAGAATTGAAGTTCACTTTGGCGATCGGTTCAATTGCCCTCTTTATTTGGATTAAATTTTGGGTCCAGGGTTTCGGGTTCATATGAATCCCTGAGTAGGAGTATGACTTCCCGGGGTCCCCGTACCAAGCCTCCAGTCGTGGGACCAAGCTTTCCTTGCCATAAAACCTGATCGTATTTTGGGTCCATTCTATCTCTTGCTTGAGGGAAGCTAATAAAATATCCGCTTGGTTGGATTCCAAGAGTTGCGGATAAAAGAAAAGTTCGGCATCGGGGAGTTTGATCTCTCCTGGTTGTTCCAAAATTAGAGAATCTTGCATCATCAGAAAGGAGTAAGCCGGAAAAAAAAGAAGGTAGTGTCTTTATCGCAGATCAGTTCGATCGATTGGTCTAAATACTCGATCGCCAGTCCGTCCGCTTTTTCGAGTATAGTTTCCCCTACTGTAACCGAGCCCGAGACCACCTGTATCCACGCATGAGGGAGAGAATTGTCAGGATCACAGTTAAAGGATTTTCCTTCGGTCGCCTTGCCAAGCCAGAACTGGGCATTTTGACGAATGGAAGATGATCCATCCTTTCCATCCCCGGAGAACAGAAGGGTCATATGATTGGGGTTTTCGAAATCAGTTAGTTTTTTTTCTGCATACAGTGGGCTTCCACCTAATTGATTGGGAAGCATCCAGATTTGATAAAGCTCGGTCTGATTTTCTGCAGATGTGTTAAATTCACTGTGGGTCACACCGGATCCAGCACTCATATATTGGAGGTCGCCCGGTTTGATGACTGACCCATTTCCCATACTGTCCCGATGTTCCAGTTCACCTGAAATAACATAGGTGAAAATTTCAGCATCTTTGTGGGGGTGGGTGGGGAATCCGCCCCTGGGTTCAATGATATCGTTATTCATCACAATAAGTGAATAAAAACCAGACCAATTGGGGTCTTGGTAGTTGGCAAAAGAGAAAGTATAATTGGCATGCAACCAACCATGCTCGGCAGTACCCCGGTCTTTTGCTTTGCGGATACGGAAGTTCATCCTACCATTCTAAAGCGAGAGGCCTAAGAGCCAAGGATTGCCGAAATTTTATCGAAATTATTACTGGTTTGATAAAAGCAGCGATAGTTTTTCTGCCTCTGCGTCCACATGCATGCGGACTGCTTCAAGAGCTGAATTATATTCTTCCTCGTCAATTTTAAGCCTGCGAAAAAATCCACTGGGAAGATCTTCAACCTGTCCGGAACCACTATTTCCAAAACGCAATTTTTTGACCATATGGTTTGCGAGAATAACCAGGTCTATGATTTTGTGAATTTTTGGATCCTCAATCTCCGAACGGGAGTCTTTACTCAGTGTATGGTGCCAGCGATTGACTTTTTCAATGATGGGGGGAATTCCCCATTTTTTAACAATCATTGAACCCAAAACATCGTGCTGTACATACCCAAGTGCCTTTTCGGCAAACCAAACAGAAGAATCATTATTCTGTGCAAATTTTACTTCACGAAGGAATTTTTTGTGCATAAATTTTATTTTGGCCACCTTTCCTAAATCGTGCAGAAGTCCACAGGCATAAGCATGATCTGAATACTCGCAATGATATCTGTCTGCCAGGAACTGAGCGGCCAATGCCACCCCGCAACTGTGAAGCCATAAACCTTCCAGTTTAAATTTAACTTCAATTTTTTCACAGGTGTATGCGTCGAGCACAGAGACATTTAGTAAGAGTTGCCTTACTTTTTCACTTCCGATTGTCAGTACAGCATCATTTACATCCACGATTCTTTTTTCTCTGCCTTGGCGATACTTCAAAGAGTTGGCAATTTTAAGAATTTTGGAAAAAACGGATTGATCGTGGGAAATCAGATCGCAAATGACAAAGTTTGCAGATTCGGGATCAGATACGACATGCAGCATGTTGTTTACCAAAAGTGGAATACTGGGTAATTCACCTGCCAGTTGATTGACCACCTCAAGGTAGTTTTCTTCAAGATCCAATGCCATCGTATTATTCTAAAAATGCCTATTTAAAATCAATCGTTAGGGGAACCTTGCTCCCTTTACAATTTCGAAATAGGTATAAGATCGATCGATGAGTAAATCATACCAAATATTTTGAAACGTGGACATACTGGTCATAGGTGCCGGTGTTTCCGGTTGTTCATGTGCTCATAAATTAGTGCAGGCAGGCCATCGAGTTACCTTGGTGGAGAAAGGCAGAGGTGTTGGCGGGCGGATGGCGACCCGGCGAATGGATGGTGCCCGAATTGACCATGGTGCCCAGTTTTTTACGGTCCGTGATAATAGGTTGCAGGAGTTAAATGAGCAGTGGATCAAAGAGGGACGGGTATCGGATTGGTATGACCGTGTCCCCGAAAGACCGGATATTCCAGCCGGCATGAGATACCGTGGGAAGTTGGGTATGACTGATCCGGCCAAGTCATTAAGCCAAAATTGTACCTTGGGTCTCAATTTTTTTGTGGAAAAAATAGAAAAGACAAAAACATGGAAAGTTTTTGAACGCTCTGGAGAGGGGAGGGTTTTTGAAGCTGATCATTTGGTCATCACCATGCCTTCGGTTCAGATGCTTGAATTGTTTGACCGCAGTGGGATTGATTTAGGTCTTGATGTAATGAATCGGCTTGGTGCAATTCGTCATACCCGTTGCCTTGCCTTATTGGGTATACTCGACCGACCCTCCAGGCTTGTAGGTCCTGGTGCAATCACTCATCCGACAGAACATATTGACTGGCTATCCGATAACCAAGTCAAAGGAATTTCGCAAAAGCCTGCAATCACTCTGCATGCTTCAGCAAGGTTTTCTCAAAAGTACTGGGCTGTACCTGCTGAGGAATGGGCGGATCAATTATTGGGCCCGGCAGAGGATTTGCTTGGTACCAATGTCAGCAAATGGGTTTCTCATCGATGGGGTTTTGCCAAGCCAGTGGTGACTTTTGGAGAATCTCACCATAATATTCCAGAGCTGTCGTTAACTCTGGCGGGTGATGGATTTGGGGGAGAGCGGGTCGAAGGGGCTGCTATCTCGGGAATCGAAGCAGCAGACTCAATATTGGGAAGGGTAGTATCCTAGAAGCGGTAGCGGTATCCAATTTCGAAGCTGGGAGCACTTTCCAAGTCACTCTCTACTTCCAACCCATTGGTGTATTGCAATGAAACCTCCCTGCCTAATTCGGCACCGGCGGACACAAAAATCCCATGTTTTTCCAATGGGTTCCATTGCAGGGTTGTGTACAAGCGATAAGCCGTCATCGCAAACTCAGGGTCGTTATTCCCTCCATATTGGCCTTCTGTTTTCCAACGATTGCCCGAAAATTGACCGCCAACAATCCAGTCGATTGCGTCTGATAGGCTGTATCGGTAACGAATGATCGGGCCCGCAAATACGAGGTCAGTACGATCGGATGGTTCCCACATGAAACCAATTGCAGGAAGAAACATATCGTCATCAAACCCAGTTGAATAAAAAGCCCCAAATATCCATTGGAATGTTTCACTTTGTTGCCACCTCACACCTCCCAGGGCCATGTAATTCATCGAATCACTCCCAGATGCATCGAAATCACCGGCGATGCCGGGTACGAAGAGAGCGATACCCTTGAGTGTTTCCGAATAGTCCTTGCTGAGGAAAAGGGCGAGTTCGAGTGAGTGCAATTGATCCTCGTTGAGGAAGCTGGTGTCCGATATATCGATGTCCATGCTTTGGTAGCGCAAACCTGCCCCAAATGACCAGTCCCCGCCATCATGGTAATACAATGGGGTCATCAATTCGAGCTGACTTCCTCCAATCTCTACATTGGTTCCCTCCACCTTACGATCAGGCGAACATCCATAGGATATTTTAATCGCGGCAGAATCAGAAATGAAATCCTGGCCGAGTAGGAAAATGGGGTAAATAAGGGCGAGAATTAAATTAATATTTTTCATTTTCTAAATTAAAATTATTCATAAAAATTTAGGCAGTCAAGTAGGTTGCTAAAGCAAAAATATGCACTAGGAATTATACTATGTATCGATTGTTTCAAAAACAAATTCTTCCCCTGAAGCGGGAAAAACTTTGGGACTTTGTATCTGTTCCGCAAAATCTCAACAAAATTACCCCGCCTGACCTTGCTTTCAAAATAAAGGGCACCCCACCCGAGGCAGCTTATCCTGGTTTATTGCTGGAATATGAGGTCAAGGTACCCTTGCTGGGATGGACACCTTGGCTGACCGAAATTAAATATGTAAACGAAGGTTATTCATTCATGGATGAACAGAGGGTAGGACCTTACAAATTGTGGATGCATACCCATCGCCTAGAGGAAACTGACGGCGGTACGCTCATGACGGACGAAATAATTTATCAAATACCATATGGAATTTTTGGGTCGATTGCTCACTTCCTTTTTGTTCGTCGGACATTGGAAAGAATTTTTCGTTACCGTCGGGAAAAATTGGATGAACTGTTTCCTGTGACCTGAGACTTTCAGGGAAATAGTCATTCCAAACTGTGGCAATTTCATTTCTGCATAAATTTATGTCCCAACGATGGGAGGATCTGGTTATGGCTCATTATGCCGAAGATCCAAAAGTGATTGAGTCCAGTCTTCCTGATGACTTGCTTGTTGATACCTTTGAGGGGCGTGCATGGTTTAGCGTGGTTGCCTTTCGTTTAACCAACCTGAGAATTCAACCCTTTACCTTTTTGCCTTGGCAGGATTTTTGGGAAATCAATTTGCGTACTTATGTTCTGGATAAGGCAGGGAATCGCGGTGTGTGGTTTTATTCCCTGGATTCCTCTGATCTGTTTGGGGTATTTGGAGCTCGTTTGCTCTATGGCCTTCGTTACAACTTTGCCCGTATTTACCGGACAGGTCATGGATCTGATCAAAAATTGATCTACCATGGGCAACGGGGTAACATTGCCCGCTCCAAAATCGAGGCAGAATGGAAGGGGGCAGAGTTAGTAAGCGGGCCGCCCGGTTCGTTGGATCATTTCCTTTTGGAGCGCTACCGGTTTTGGGTGCGTAGAAGATTGGCCAGATCTTCTTCCTCAGCTTTCGTTCGTCACATTCCCTACAATGCATGCAGACTCAGGAAAGTTGGCTATGAGGGCGAGTTGTTTTCCAGTCAGGGTTTTGCTGAGCCCAGAAATGAGCCGGTTTTAGGGCACTATTGCCCAGGTTTTTCGGTTGAGGCCACCGCACCAGAGTGGGTATTTTCAATCTCCGGCCAGGCAAACCACAGGTAAGAATGATTTTCAACCCTTTGTTTGCCAAAGAAGGAAGCATCGGAAAGTTCTCCCATGGAATGATGGGGAAACCCCCGTCTCATTGATCCTTCCAGGAGAGTCCATAAGCAGGCGTCCTTGGAAAGAGATGGGGGCAAGTTTGTAAGATGAGAAGATGGAAGAATGTCAAGCTCGCCATCCAAATCGCTTTTCACTTCTGCATGCGCTATAGCCAAAACACATCCGGGTACTGCATCCTTAATTAATTCAAGTTTGAAACCCCCATTGCTTGAGCGCGATGAGATAAGATTTGCCAGACAGTAAAGGTTGGAGTCGTACTCAGCAAACTCCACACATCGTTCACTAATTGGACCCTCGAAGAAATTTCCACAGCTTGCCAAACCTTGGGAGTTGAAATACGAGTGTCGGGCACCCGTCCATTTTTGGTGAAGGAGGTGAGTTCCATGCAAACGGATAAGTTCGTCTTCAGCAAGACGCTGCGGGTCGAGGTCCCGAAAAGATGCACGCATGATTTTAAGCTGGTCGCGACAAAGGTAAAAAATTCTTCTGATTTCGCTGAGGTTAGTTTTTCCAGACCTTGCGACATCGATGAAGTGAGCTAGCGATGGGAGGGAAGCTAGCAATGAACGCTGGAGAGAGTGAGCCACCTGGTCTTCGGTTGGCGAAAGCGGGTCGGACCATTTTGCCAGTTGTTCCTTAATCGATAGGTTTTGAATGGCATATTTTTGCAAGGCGGAAAAATCACCAAATGCAGCAGAGGATTCACCGTTTACCAAGGGCAGTATTCCAAGCAATTGCTCATAAGTCCGGAGTATCACATCTTTATCTTTTCCATCTCTAATTTCAGAGATGTCGACCGTTCCTTCACCACCAAGATAGCGAGCGTTGGGTTTCGAATAGTTCTCGCGTAGTTTTGCAATGGCTTTTGATTCAATGAACTGGGAAAGGTCTGTTGGTTCTTCAACCAGCATAAGTGTTCGGGATCTAAGATCTGAATCGGGTGCCGAAGGGTTAGACAGAAGTGCTAGGGTCGACCAATCATCGCTAATTTCAGCGACCATTTTTTGGGTTGCTGTATCTGAGGCTAAAAGTACTTCAAAGGATGCTTTCTCATCATCTGAGAGGAATCCCATAAGGTAATCTGTGGCTTTTTGTCGGGTGGCTTCCAAAACTTAAATCACTCCTTTTATATGGGTTTGAATAGAGCTTCGCAAACCAGGAACTGTTGTTTTCTTGGTCCGCATATAAATTATCGGTTTTGACGCGGTCATGGCCTGAGACTGGACAATGCCCTCCTTAGCTTTTCCATCCCCAAGCGTATGCGTGATTTAACAGTCCCCAAGGATAATTTCAACTGGTCAGAAATTTCTTGGTGATTCAATCCTTTAAAATAGGCTAGTTCAAGTACTTCCCGTTGGTCCTGGGGTAACTGCTTAAAGGCTTCTTTTATGCTGGAGCGCTCGTCAGCACGGACTGCATGCTCCGCTCCATCCTCAGAGCTATGATCCTGCCGGTTGCTTAATGCTTCGATTGGTTCTCCATGAACGACCTTGCGTTTGCGCGAACGTAAGCGATCAATGCTTCGGTTCCTGGTAATGACCAGTAACCAACTACTGAATTTGCCCTTAACCGGTGAATAAGCCTTTGGGTTTTTCCATACATAGGCAAACACATCCTGGGTTACCTCTTCTGCTTCCCAACGGTCTCCCAGTACTTCAAGAGCAAGGGAAAACATTGCACCTGCAAAACCGTCATACAGATCTGCAAGCGAATCCGGTTTGCGATCGCGTATTCTTTCCCAGTGTGTAGTTTCTATTGGTGACATCAGACAGGCCCTTTATCCCTCTCCAAGAACTGGGCTTTTGTCGAGAATAAGCGAAGCCGTATCGCTTTATTTGTTCTTTGCTTTAAGCAAATTCTATAACCTGGGCTGCAAAAGACTGACTAAGTTGAGTCCTTAATTGCATGGGTTTCCAGGTCGGTAAGTTTGATCACTTCGAGGGCAGATTGCTCACAAGCTTCGAGTTTAACCCTCGGAGCCATGCCTGCTTCGAAAGCTTCTTGCCAACGCTCGGCACATAAACACCAATAATCTCCCTCCTTTAAACCGGGAAAATTGTATTCGGGTACAGGTGTGCTTAGGTCATTTCCCATTTGCTTGCTGAATATAAGAAATTCATCCGTCATCAGGGCACATATTACATGCCTACCATGATCATTTGGGTCCGTTTTACAGGATCCGTTACGGTACCATCCGGTGTTATTTTCCAAACAGCATGGAATTAGGGGTTTACCGAGAACATTTAGAGGTTCGTTTGCTTTGAGAGGTGCGATCATCAGTCTGTATGGTTTGTTTAAAATTTAGTATGTTGCTGAGCTTGCTTCCGCTGCTTGAGATAAATATGGCAAGCCGAGTGATTCTTTGCACTCATTCAAAATTGATTGGGTTGACGAAGTGCCAATCCGGGTGGCTCCAATTTCCCTCATCCTCAGTAGAGTGCTCAGATCTCTAACCGCACCCGCAGCTTTAACCTGCGTTCCATTCTGGCAGGCATTGACCATCAGCTTAACATCTTCCTCAGTTGCTCCGAGGGAGGAGAATGATCCATCCGCTTGGCGAGCATAGCCAAATCCGGTCGAGGTTTTGACCCAGTCAGCACCCGCATTTTCACAAATTTGGCAGAGTTTTTTCTTTAAATCATTACCATCTAATCCGGCACCTCCTTTGGCGAGGAAATCGTTTTCAAAAATCACTTTTAGCTTTGCATTGCTGGAATGTGTTTTTTCGCAAACGGCCAGGATATCGTCTTCAATATATTTCCAGTCACCACTGATTGCTCTGCCAGTATTCAGAACCATGTCCACCTCGCTTGCACCATCCTCGCATGCTCTTTGGGTTTCCAATACTTTGATCTCAGTAAGATTTACCCCATGAGGAAATCCGATCACTGTGCATATTTTAGTTTTCGAGCCGTTTAAAAGTTGTGCTGCCTGTTTTACATCAGATGGTTTCACACAGACTGTGGCAGTTTCATAGCAGTCTGCCAGTTGGCACCCTTTAAATAATTCTTTTTCAGTTAGGGTGGGGTGGAGCAGGGC
>MDSZ01089310.1_pt1 | contig 11423 bp, 10 predicted proteins | sample 811201 | NCBI WGS metagenome assembly MDSZ01 (sample SAMN05326647, study PRJNA326480) | marine metagenome | isolation source: seawater | place: Indian Ocean: North | collected 2010 | reverse complement strand
TTTTTCCCGAAGTTGAGTCTATAAAACCAGTAGCTATAAAAAAAATTGCCTTGATATTTCTTGATTTTAATATTTCCTTAGCCACTATATAATTAGAATAATATCCATCATCAAAAGTTAACAATAATTGATTTTTCTTTGGGTGGTATTGTTTATTCAGGTATGATTCAAAATTATCTGGTGAAATAAATGTATGTTGTTTTTGTAATATATCTAACAGACGCTCTAATCGCCCTCTATCACAGTCAGGAATATCGTGCAAAATTAAAGGATAAACGCATGGTGATTTTATTCTCAATTTAGATAAAACTTTATAAATGTTATTCAAAACCCAACTAAAATGACCCATAATTAGTTTAATCATTTTTTCCCACCATAAATGACTGTTGTCGTGCAAACCAACCTAAAATGAAAAAACTACCACTAAGCCAGGAGTCAATGACACCTAAAATACTATTCATTTTTCCAGAATGATAAAATTTTAATTCAGGTTTAAAAAGTATTTCAGTAAATCGTGAACAAACTTTTGCGCCAAAAATATTTTTGATTAATTCCTTCTGATCTTCAGATGCTCTTTCTAAGTAAAAAGAATCCATTTCACCCTTAATATGATATTTTTTATTTAAGATTTTATATAGGTATTCTATGAGTGATGTTCTATTCAACGAATAATTTATAAATTTCCCTCCGTTAGAAATTAAAACACGGTGTGATTCTTTTACAGCTAATTTAAAATCAGGAATATGTTGAAAGGTTTGGACTGTCCATACTAGGTCAAATGTGTTTTTATTGAAAGGAAGTTTTGTTGCATCCCCATGAACTAAAATTATTTGGTCATTTATTAAATCACCAAGTAATTTTTTTGCATGAATGAAATTTTGATGAACCAAGTCAACAATTACCACCTTGACATCTGGTCTCTGTCGTTTAATGTTTCTCCAATGCCATCCCCAGCAACCTCCTAAATCCAAAATAATACTATTTTTTGGAACGTTATTTAAAGCTAGTGAGACCTCTCGATCCATAACAGGAATAGAATGATTTCTGGATATTTCAAAAAGATAATCATTGTAATCTATATCTGCTATTGCTGTACGCATTGCAATTTCTTTTTCTTGGGAATTATTTGAAAATTCTTGGGAATAAATACCTTCGGAATTTTGTTCCAAATTTTTAATTATTTCATTTAATCTTAATATCTGCTTTGCCATTTTATAATAATTAAACGCTATGTTTTTGCTTACCAGTCAAAGAATTATATAAAGTAAAAAGCCACTGAGTAGATAAAATAATTTTTAACATTTTATTAACAAAAAGAAAAAATGAAACTTCCTTTTTATAACGAAATGCGATGCGAATTTCAGCCCAAATTCGTTTGTGATAAGGACGGCTTGTTATACTATCAGATTGTTCAACATATTCGCCTAACACCAAAGGTATAATAATTAAACGCATTTTTTTTGCCATCTTTAGCCATAAATCATAATCCTGAGCATTTGGTAAGGTCACATCAAATCCCCCAGCATTATTTATTAAACTATTTTTACAAACTATAGCAGATGTAGACAAAAAATTTCGCTTATATAATTGCTCTAATAATGGTTTATTTGGTTGAAAGTAATTATCGCCATGATATAAAACGATAGGATCTTTATTGATTCTTGTATACTCTTCCCAATGCAAAAAACAATTCGCCTCAGGGTATTTTTTTATTGAATGTTGGATTTTTGAAATTTTATCTTTTTTCCAGATATCGTCAGCGTCTAAGAATGCAATCCAAATTTGATTTGTCGCATTTATTGCCTTATTTCTTGCGCTTCCAGGTCCACTGTGAGAATTTTCTTTAACAGTCACTATTACTCCATTTTTTTCAAAATGAATTCTATTATTTTCAATTATTTGTACTGTAGAATCTTGGGAACCATCATCAGAAAATATAATTTCTTTTGGTAACACTGATTGATCTAATAAACAATCAATTGTGCGTTGTATAAATTTACCACTGTTATATGTGGGACAAACCACTGCAATATCACTTTTCGTATTACGATTAATCATGGAATTCAAGCCACTTATCCATAATATAGATCATGTACAAGGACTCTGATGCAGCCTTTCGTTTAACAGGATCTGACCATAACTTATTAATTGCATTAGAATTAAATAGCTCAATCAAAGCTGGATGTTTAAGTTTCTTCAATCTGTCTCCAATAATTCTATTCCCTGAGTGAATCCAAGAGTATACGGGAGCATTAAAACCCACCTTTTGCCGATCTAATACGATTTTTGGTAATATATTTTTTGAAACTTTCTTGAGGGTTTGTTTCGAATTAGCATATCCATTTTTCCCAATGTTTATTTCTGGTTTTACTGAAAATATTAGTTCAACAAGATTGTGGTCAAGAAATGGAGTCCGTGCTTCCACTGATGCTGCCATACTTGTCTTATCTGTAACTGCTAGAACATTATCAACAAGATAATTCTGAATGTCTGTAAGCATTCGGCCATAACTATAACCATTATCACTCACATTGACACTCATACTTGAAAATTGGCGTTTAGATGACTCCATCGCATCTCTGAAAAATCTAGAGTTGTTCAGTAAATAACCAAAAAAACCTAATTGTGTACCTGCAGTATTGATACCATAAGATAACCCCGCATCCCAAGAAAGAGCCCCATAATGCATTATTTTTCTGCTGATAGTTCTACCAAAAAAACGCCATAACGATAACGGAATCAAAGATAACTTACCAGAGATATAATCCTGGTTATTGGGAAAGTGCCTACGATAACCACCAAAAAGTTCATCTCCGCCAGCACCAGATAACATCACGGTGATATTTTCTTGACGGGCTAATTTTGATAATACATAAGATGGTATGATTGCTGAATCGCCCAATGGTTCATCCAAAATTGGTAATAATTCGTCGAGTTCATTTAATGCCTGATTAAAATTTAAAGTATACAAATGATGTATGGTGTTATACTGCTCTGCAACCAAATGAGCATACTGACCCTCGTTAAAATCCTTTCCTTCAAAATCCATGCAAAAAGTGTGGACTGGTTTTGAAGATTGTTTACAAAATAAAGAGGTTATTGAACTACTATCTAAGCCACCACTTAAGTATGTTCCAACTGGAACATGACTCCTGCTTCTAAATTCTATGGATTTTCTAAAACACTCATCAACTTTTTCTATGAAGTCTTCTTCTTTCATTTCTAGTCGCACTGTTGGTTTTATATTCCAATATTCCTCACATTTAATTTGATTGTTTTCTATGAGCATCCAATGACCTGGTGGTAATTTTTTTGCGTTTTTCCAGATTGTTTTAGGGGTTGGGAAATAAGCAAGATTAAAGAATAAAAGTAAACTTTCAATATCTATTTCCTTAGAAAAACTTGGATGTTGACTCAAGGCGTTTATATCAGATGCGAATACAAATCCTTTCGAATGTTCAAAATAAACTAAAGGTTTTATACCTAATCTGTCCCTTGCAATCCAGAGCCTTTTTTTTATTGAATCCCAAATAGCAAATGCAAACATACCATTTAAGTGCTTTATAGCATCTACCCCATATTCTTCATAAAGGTAGACTAATACTTCCGTATCGCTTTGGGTTGAAAAGCAATACCCACGTTTTTCAAGATCCCTTCTTAGTTCTAAATAATTATAAATCTCGCCATTTAATACAACATTAATTGTATTAGATGCATTTGAGATTGGTTGCTTTCCATTTTCTAGATCAATAATGGATAAACGCCGCATAGCTAAACCACAATTATTTTCTATATGGTACCCTGAATCATCTGGACCACGCATTAACATTTTTTCGTTCATATTTAATAATATGTGTTTATTCACTTTTGATGAGTCATAATTAAAGATTCCAGTGATTCCGCACATATTAGCTATCCCAACTTATTGTATGTGAGGTTTCTGATGGGAATTTTAGTCTGCAAGTATAAACTAAATTATTAGTCTTCGATAAATGACCATACGAAGCAACATACCATCCTCTAAGATTTGGTTTTTTTTGACCTCTGTAAATTTTTTGACTTGAATATTTATTTAAATTATCTGATTGTGTAATAGAGAAATTGTTTTTATGAGTACTGCATTTCATCATTAGTTTATTTTGTTTTCTTATTTTTACATTAGGAGCAAAATGGAAAAACCATTCTACATTATGCTTTTTTTTCCCATCAAATTTATCTTTAATAGTCAAACTATTTTTTTTCAGAGTGAATTCGCGTTTGTGATCAATTCTGCTATTAAATTTTCTTTTAAATCCATTATGAATAACGCTAAAAGAAGCTGTATCATTTTTGATTGACCATTCAGTAGATATTTTCGTTTGCCTATAATAGTTAGGATAGAAATTACGATCTAAATGAAGCATAGGCTCAAGACCATCTATGGTTAAACTATTATGCCCTTGTGCCATACAACCATACTTAGAAAATTCACTTTTTTTTATATAGTTAAGTCTACCTGTATCTATAACAATAGGCTCATTTTTAATATATAATATGAAAGATAAGGAATCATTGTGTCTATGATTACCAAAAGACGAGTTAATATTAGGATCAATATGTAAAAAAACCTTTGCTTTTTCATTTATAAGTTTATACCAACCGCTCTCCTGGTCATATTCTAAACGCAGTGCTTGATTTATCTTTTTATTGGCATTTTTATTAATAACTAAATTTTGATGAGACCACAGATTTTTCCAACGGTGATCCTTTATTTTATTTTCAAATGGAGAATCAAATAACCATTCGGGCGCACAATCTGGACTTATATCACCAATTAATGGGATAGTAGTTGAACGACTCTCCATATCATGTACATAGAAATATTCACAGGCAGCATTCATAGCTTCATAGTAAGGTAATACTAAATTATAAATATTTGTATTTTTAAAAAATTTAGCAACCCATAATATTTCATATAACCATCTGGTGAATAAAAATTGATAGTGGCTCGATCCCTCTCTCAAAAATCCTTTTTTAGTTATTAATTCAGGGAGTTGTATTATCAATATCTCTTTAGCGATATTAACGTATTCTACATTATTAAAGGCTTCACCAAAAAAATATAATGCTCTAGCATTATTAATTGTATGGTTTCCTGTTAATTCGCCACAATACTCAATTTTTTGTGCTAAATCGAACGCCATGCCAAAAAACAATTTTTTAATATCCGTAGGCAACGCTGAAATAGTTTTACTTTTGTCTATTGTTATTAAGAAAAATAAAATCCCGTTAGAAATCCTTTCGCTGATATTGTAGCTTTGATCGGGAACATCTCCTCTTGATAAACGTACGTTATTCATCCAAATGCGGATAAGATTTATCCCATCTTTATAATTCAGATCGTTGCTTTTACTTGAAAGTTCATATATTAACCAATTCCATCTATGTAGTGCACAGGGGATTTCTACATCTTCAAATTGTTTTTCCCACAATTCATTTGAATTTATATCGTACCAATTATTAACCAACCATATACGTTTGATATTAATTTGATCATTTGAATCTCGTTTGATGTTATCATATTTAGAATTTTGGTCACAAAAAGATTCTTGGTCTGAGATTATTTTAAATTGTTCAAAAACATTTGGGGGATAATATTTTGGTGTAAAAAAAGGTTCTCTTGTCTTTTTCACGTAGAACTTTCTTGTAAAAAACAACAAAGCTTTTAAGGTATTAATTGGATTAATAATTGTAAGAATAAAATTATACTTTTCCTTATTCATCGCTGCTATAATTTTTTAAATGTAAAAATTCTTTGACATTTTCCTGATTAGTCGGAGAGAAATATTTTACCCTTATCTCTTTTGCCTCTTTTACAAAATCCGTTCTTGCATAGTTTTTTGAAAACCTAATAATTTCTTTCTCAATTTCAATTTGAGTATAACAGATTTTCCACATTTCTCTATTTATTGAATTAGGGATTGGATTTTGTAAGATCCCATTTTCATCACCAACTATTATAACTGGTACAGCACGCGCTAGTGGCTCTACAGCTGTACTACTTGCATTTGTTATAACTAAATTGGATTTCTCAAGTACATCAATGAAATCTCCAGATGAAAAACTATGAATTTTATTCCAATTGTACTTCACAAGTGATTTTATTTTTTCAATAGTATAAGTAGGATGAGGTTTAATTATCATTCTAAACTTATTGCTATATCTTTTGAGATTATCATTAATCAAAAGAATTTTATTCAAAATCATATTTGAATCTGATAATGATATTGGTAAAGATACTAAAATCGTAAAATAATCTTTATTTGGATACCTTTCCCGCTTCTTCCAAAGATTTTGAAACCTAAATGCAGGAGAAACCACAACATCCAAATCTTTAGAAAATATTTTTATCTGGTTTATGAGTCCTTTACCTATTACACCTATCTGATCAGGTATTGCCTTACTCAGTATTTCAGCTTTATTTGGAAACACATAAACGTGCAATGCGGGTGAGATAATATATCCTTGGTAACCAATTGTTTTCACGTCTGGTAAAAATTTATGAAATCCACATTCAAGTCCTCGGTCAATAACTTGATTTTCAAACCAATCAACTAAAAGCCTGATTTTTATCCCATTACTTTTTAACCTATAGGGCAGAATAAAATATAATATTGATAAAAAACTTATTTGATCGCCACAAGTATGATAGAGTTCTTGTTTGATTAAGCTTTTTATATTTACTCCCTCAATAAATACATTCGGTATCTTTATTTTTAATAATTTAAATGGATGAGCGAAAATTTCTAAATAATCTGATAATAACATAAAATCATCAGGTACTATGAATTTTTGTTTACAATTTCGTATTGTTGAAAAAGTGCTAGCAGGATTCCAAAACCCGACGATAGTTGGTAAATAATAAATGTCCTTGGATTCTGAATCACTTAAATGATCAAAAATTCCAGTATAATATCTATCATTATATTCTCTATTTTTGATAGTGCCTCCAGCTCCTGGAGTGCTATTTAACACAAATGTATCTAATAAAGTAATGGGACCAGTTATATTCAGTTCACTTATATGCTTTCTTGAACTCTTCAAATACCTCCATGTAAATTGGCAATAACTAATTAATATTTGTCTTAATGGCCTTGTAACTCTCCATAAACATTGAAAAAGAGTTTCATTTGAGATCACTTTTATCTGATAATTATTTTCTATAACATATTCTTCAATTACCTTGGCCAAGGTTGAATCAAATAATTCAATTCTAACAATTTGATTTTCTAAACTAAGTATTTTTTTAACAAAAATTATCCGGCAAAACCGTTCAAATAACTTTGATTGATATTTATTGCGACTAGCAATAGATCCTACAATCCAATTTATGTTGTTATAATTACCTTTGTATAATTTTCCTACTAATTGATCAAAATCGAACTTTGCATCTTCTGCAATTTTATTAAGCAGTTTGTTCTGATCAGGATTTAAATTATCTAAATCAAGTGAATGCATGTAAATCTATGAAAGATAATTAAATAAAATTTTTCTTTATGTCAGCTGGATTTCCTCCAACTAAACATGAGTCTGGAACATCTTTATAAACAATAGATCCTGACGCAACAATGACATTATTACCAATAGAAATTGGGCCAATGATAATGGCTCCTGAACCAATAAAGCAGCCTTCACCAATGTAAATATCTCTCCCACGTTCTGGTGTTTCTATTTGAGGAGGAGTTTGTAATGAAGCAAGTTTACCCTTGACAAAATTATGTGTTCCAGTCAACACCATGCAATTATGTCCAAAGATTGTATTATCACCAATCGTAATTTCACCGCTAATAACATTAAAAATAGTGTTCATTGTAGAACAATTTTCTCCTAGATGAATGCGACTTTTATCACCATGAACATAAGAATACTCCATATTTAAAAATCCGCACCATTGAGCAAATTGTATAAAAGGCTCCTGCAGAGCGTGTTTTAGTTTTGTTTTAATATTTTTGGATTGTGCTCGACGTTTTGGGTTTAAAAAAAAATTATTTTTAAACATACATCTTCTCCTTTGAGGATTACGTTATTTTGAAAGATTCTTAATTAGGTTTTCTACCGCCATAATCCCTTGCCTACACACGCTCTCATAAGTCCGAGAGCCTATGTGTGGAGTAATTAAAATTTTATTTTGCTCTATGAATGGATGATTCTTTAGCATAGGTTCAATTTCTAAAACATCAGTCAAATATCCACTTAATATATTGTTTTCAAGTCCATATAAAATTGCGCTTTCATCTACTAACTCACCTCGTGCTGCATTAACAAGCAAAAGGCCTTTTTTTGCATGATTTTCAATAATATTTTTATTTATTAATTTATTATTGTGTTTAGTTAAGTTCATATTTAATGAAATAATATCTGATAACTCCATAAGTTTTTCGATAGTTTTAGTTACAATTATATTATTATCATTTGCAAAATTTTTATCAATTGTTAAATCGAAAGCATATAATTTCAATCCAAATGCTCTTGCTCTTAACAGCACTTCTTTACCAATCCTACCTAACCCCGCAACCCCTATAGCCTTGCCAAATATTTCATGCCCAATCAACCTTTCCCACTTTCCATTGCGTGAAAAATTTATTTCATCAGGTATATTTTTGTAAAAAGCTAGAATTAAAGCCCAAATATGCTCAGCTACAGCCATTTGATTTACTCCTGGGCAATTGGTGACTATTATTTGAAATTCCTTGGCAGCTGACAAGTCTATTTTATCTAAACCTATCCCATACTTTGATATTACTTTTAATTTTCCCGTTTTCCCTTCCTCTATTACTTTACGTGTGTAGTAATCATCACCACAAATAACACCATCATAATTAGCAATTATTGGAAGCAGTGTTTTCGCTTTTACTGGACCACGTAATGTGTCAATTTTAAAACCTGTTTGTTTAAGGGCATTATGATGTTTTCCTGGGGTATCTTGAAAAGAGGTAGATGTAAGTAATATTCTCATATACTAGCTTATTATTTTCTTATCAAGCTCATAGAAGTCTATGAATTGAATCAAATTCTGATCTTCTTTGAATAGATTTTTATTTTCAGGCGTTCTGCGAAGTGCAAAGTGAATATCGTTTTCTTTTGCAGCATTGTAGTCACTTAACGCATCTCCCAAAAATATAGTATCTTCTATTTTCAATAAATTTTCATTAATAATTTTTTTAACAATCGGTGTTTTTTTTAGAGGTGAGCCATATACTGCCTTAAAGAATTTAGACATATTTCTTTTTTTGATAATCTCAATCATTTCTTCATGAGGTGTAGCAGAGACAATCCATTTATTTTTATTTGAATATTTTTTTAAAAACCAAGTCGCTCCTTTTACCTCATCTGCATGGACAACATCTTGGACCACAATATTGGAAAAATCAGCTGAAAGCGCATTTATATCATCATCATTTGTAATTAGACCTAAATATTTTTTATGATAAAAAGGGAATTTTTCGAATCTTGACATTCCTCCATTTTCCTGATGGTGTTTAACTACCTTCTCAGCTATCTTTTTTCCATATGACTGATATAGTTTATAGAATGCCTGAGTTTTAATATGCAATGACTCAGCGAGAACACCATCAAAATCAAAAATAATATTTTTGTATTTCATTTAATATAACACCCAGGTATCCTTAGCTTCAGATGAAAGCATCTTAGCCACAGGGTAATCCCTATAATTTGAATTTGATAATTCTTCGAAGATTGTTTTTTTCTTTTTACCTATAATTCCAATAATTCTGTTTCTTGCATTATTTAAGATTTGTATCGTCATTGTAATTCTATCCATATTTTTTGACTTGATATATACGGCTTCTACAAAACAATCTAGTGAATTATCATAATCATTTTCAGGAAAAATCGATGCTATGTGCCCATCCTCACCCATTCCCATAAAGATCAAATCTAATTGCGGGGCGCCATTCTTTTTTTTAATTATTGATTCAACTCTATTCTCATAAATTGACGCTGCTAACTTGGGTTCAATCCATCCTTCGATACGGTAATGTTTTATTTCTGGGAAATTATTTAGCCAAGAATCGAAACATGATTTGAAATTATTTTCTTTATCATTTTTTGGTACACATCTTTCATCAATAAAAAAGAGATGTACTCTGGACCAATCTAAGGTATTTTGGTTTTTACTACTCACGAGTTTTTCATAAACAGGCAAAGGAGTACTTCCTCCAGAAACAGCCATAAAGCACTCACCTTTCTCTTCAATTGTTTCAGTTATGATCTCAATAATCTTATGTGAAATAATAGTGCCAAATGAATCACCACTTTTTACTTCGATTATTTCACCGGTAATCATTTTTGAATTGAGAATTTAATTTACTGTGAATTTCTTCAATAAGATTTAACAATCCTTGGCCGAAATCAATATGAGGATTTGAAACCAGTTTTTTTGCCATTTTTGGATTAAATGAGTAAGGCGACATCTTAAAGTGAGTTTTTGATTTTTTTGAAAATAATTTTATATCAATTTTATTCGAAAACATTTCATTTATCATTGATAATAAGTCGCTATATTTAATTGATTTTGTTCCTGTAAGCATTAATATTTCATTTATATAATTATCATTTAGTGCTTCTACGCTTAGATCTGCTGCATCTTTGACATGAATATATTCTCGTGTTTCTGTGCCATCTCCAAAATATTCAATTTTACCTTCCCTGACCGCTGTTTCAATTATACGATGTAAGCTGTTCCTATTATCAGCTCTATCACCGTATAATGAACCATATCTCAAGATCACATAATCCATTTTATTTTCCTCAGAAAATGACTCAACAAATAGTTCAGATGATTGTTTACTAATGCGGTAATAAGAACCTGATTTACTGTAGACATAAGCAGAACTAGCAAATAAGTACTTTTTAACATTATTTTTCACAGAAGACTTTAAAATTTGAGCATTGCCTAAAATATTATACTTTATGGTATCGATAGGGCGTTTATAACACTCATCAATATCAGCTATACCTGCAAAATTGTAAACAATATCATTTCCTTTTATAGCATTATCAATTTGCTTTGGATCTAGGATATCGCCGATTAGCATCTTTTGTGATTCTTGTAAGTATGGAGATTCTTTTATATCGAATATTGTCACGGCGTACCCTTTTTTTGTTAAAGAGTCTGCAACATGGCTACCTAGAAATCCTGAGCCACCAAACACTATCACATTTTTACGTTTATCCATTAATTGCCTCCATTTCTTCGCGCAACTTGTCTCCAAGAAAGAAAAAGTCAATGCTGAACCCAATGAATGAATATCCTAGCTTTACTTTTTCTTGCACTTCTAAATGATTTGGCTTGATTATGTGATAACCAAAAGGAAATTTTGCATTGCTGCATACTTTTTCAAATTTTGTAATTGCATCTTTTA
>MDSZ01123058.1_pt1 | contig 11425 bp, 7 predicted proteins | sample 811201 | NCBI WGS metagenome assembly MDSZ01 (sample SAMN05326647, study PRJNA326480) | marine metagenome | isolation source: seawater | place: Indian Ocean: North | collected 2010 | reverse complement strand
TAGGAAGCCCACACTGGAATCATGCCGCTTCATGATCAGGTCCGCATTTAAGATAGGGGCAGAAGAGATGGAAAATTCACTGAATGTGTTCTCTGAAAATTTTCCTGATGACTCGGAATACATGAAATTCCTCATGCAGTCACAATATAGGAATTCTGAATTCAATGCGTGCCTTTCCACTTGCAATGAAATTATCCAAATTCAACCCGATAATCTATACGCACTTCGATTCAGAGCTCGTTCACTAACAAAAATATCCAAAGATCAGCATGCTATTCGTTCTTCATGGGAAATTCTGCTCGAGGAAAATGAAAATGATTTGGAGGCGATAAATAATATCGCTAGAACACTTATCTACGAAGGCGAATTGGACTCGGCATCGACATTTATTACTCGATTGGTTGACATCGATCCGGATTATGGACCCGCCAAGACCACCATAGCTAATTTCGTTTCCTCAGGTGGAGGTTCTGATGGTTTTTCCTCGAAGACTGTTACTGGACATAGGATTGCCTATGCAAAGGAAGAATATACTGCACTAATTGACGATCTAGGCGGTTTGAAGAACTGGAAAAACTGGAACGATGACGAATCTGTATTCATTTTCAGATCCCTAGTTAAACTGGAAAGATTTGATGAAGTAATAAGGCTATTCAAACGTCCAAAAAATGACTTTTCAAGCTCCTTCCGAATTCTATCAGAGGTAATTACTTCTGCAAGAGAAACGTCTAATCATTCTCTAATGAGGAAGTCATTGTCAACATTAGGACACTCAAGCTCTTCAGATGTAGAAGCTTCGAAATACTATTTGCGCCATCTAATTTATTTTGAAGATGATACGGATTTTGTCTGCGAAGAGGCGAGAAGGCTGTTAGATCAACACGGTGAGAGTTTGCTCATCCCCTCTCTGAAATTCATTCTAAAGTCCGGCCGATATGGAATAATTGAGGGCTCAAAAATGTCTTCAAGTGTTTCGGCTCTACTAGACCCAATTCATGGATTTATCGCGAATGAAAGGGACGAGATTTTTTCTGATTTGTGGGGGGAACTAAATCAAAAAATCACACACGCACTTTCCACTAAGGATACTTTCCATACTAATGATATATTCAATAATGCATTATTGGAATCCGGTGCATCTTTCCCCGTCTTCGAGGAAAACAAGTACACACCCTTAGGAAATGAAGAAAATATCACAATGCTGGAAATAGATGAGATTTGTGAAAAAATTTCTACTCAAGCATACACTTTTGATCCCGAGTCAGCAGAACAAAAATTTGCAATATACTGCTCTGCAACTCCACTTCGAAAGGAAATATCCGATTCCATTGAAAGAATCATCATTTTGAAAATCAATTTCTCAGAAAGTGGAGTGGCCATCAACTTGGAAGAACTTTCAGAATCGGGCAATGAGATAGTTTCCGAATACACTCTAAAACGCGATCCACGAATAAACATGGGTAGATTTCATGAAATCACGAAACATCTTGGACTATCTAGAATAATGATAATCTCATCTATCTTGGAGATTATTTCGGAGCGTTATCCAAGCGAATTTTGGTATGATGGCACTCTCATGGTTTCAAAGATTGCAGCAAAAATTCTTGGGTACCCTGATGATAGGATTAGGTTCATAGAATGATTTCTATCTGAGGCAAGGTGTTATGAGTTTGAGAGCGTTGAGATAAGCATGGGCAGAATTGAGGGTTCGCGAATTCTCGTCACAGGCGGTACTGGAAGTATAGGGTCCGAAGTCGTGAGGCAATTGCTAAAGCGCTCCCCTTCCCATATCACGATTCTTTCTCGCGACGACTCAAAACAATTCTATCTCAAGGATGAGCTTTCTGACAGAGAAAATGTGACTTTCATAATCGGAGACGTTAGAGACAGGGAGTCATTGCAAAGGGCATTCAGGGGCGGAATCGATATCGTTATCCATGCAGCAGCATTGAAGCACGTAGAAATTTGTGAAATCAATCCAACTGAGTCAGTCAAGACAAATATCCTTGGAACTCAGAATGTTGTAGACCTGGCAACTTCCCATGGCGTGAAATACCTAGTCACCATAAGTACTGATAAGGCAGTAAATCCCACAAATACGATGGGTGCAACAAAATATTTAGCAGAAAAAATCACTTTAGATACAAATGATAAATCCTCAGTTAATTCACTCTGTGTGAGATTTGGAAACGTACTATCAAGCCGAGGCTCAGTAATTCCATCAATGGTTAAGGGAATCAAAAAGAATGGCAAGATTTGGATTTCTGATGGAAGAGTTACTAGATTCGCAATCCCAATAGATACTGCTTCTTCTTTGGTTCTTGATGCCTTGGAGATGAGCGGCGGCGGGGAGATTTTCGTGCTCAAGATGAAGGCCTTCTCTCTGGATCAATTAGTTAGGGTGATGCTATCTTTGGACCTATTTGAAGGAGAGGTAGGGATGGAGCAGAGAGGTCTTACCCAGGGGGAGAAACTTCACGAGGATTTAGTCTCAGATGAGGAAATCCCACGCCTATGGGAGAGTCAGAATCATTACGTTATCATGCCTCATAATGCCCAAGAAAAACCACCTCCAGAGTTTTCAAAATCCGATAAGGAAATGTATAACTCTGGTAGTGAGGAAATGTTCTCAGACGATGAAATAAGAAAAGAAATCCTAAGATACGTCAACGAACCTTAGATTTTCTTACTCACATTTCCTTTCTGCTAATCCTTTCGTTCCGATCCCAAACATGATCGAACATCTTCTCATAGTACATAGCACTCCAGTCGGCCACCCGATCTTCTACTGAAATGAATGCCTCTACGCCCATGCTCTGGAGTTTGTTGATTTTGCTAAAACTTTCTTCCAATGCCATAATCAGACTCTCTGTTGTCCTTGGAATGAGCCACCCACACTGCTTGTTTACTACTTCCGGAGCTATTCCAGCATTGGTCGAGATTACAGGTCTTCCACATGCCATTGCTTCCAACAGAGGCATTGGAGTGCCTTCGTTTGCAGACATGCATAGATACAAATGCCCCCTAGAATAAAAATCTCCCATCTTGCTATGTTTGATTGGATTAGCTTTGGTGGTGGTGATTAACTCTACAAAATCCAAACTCTGTATGGCAGGTAAAATATGCTGGTAGAATCCCTTCACATCCCCGTGATGGGAAGTCTCCGGATCCCCAGCCCAACAAACTTTCAATTTCCCTTCAAAGGGTGGAAGGGGGCGAGGGTAGAATTTCTTTGGCTCGTATCCAGTTGGTGCATAGAACTTGTTTTCTATTGAAGGAAATTTCTCCATCAACTTATTTGAAGAGAAACCTATTGCAGGATATTCCTTGAGAAGATCCCCTACCTGCTTAACAGTCAAACCTCGCTTTAACCACGAATTATGGGACTGAACAGTTACGCAGACCTTGTTAATGTCAAGATTTTCTACGAGGTATCCCCTTTGAAGCATATCGTACCAGAAAAAACCCATCACTACGTCGAACTCACTGGCATCAACAGAATCCGTTCCATTGATTAGATCTCTAAAGTATACTGTCGAGGCTTCGTATTTTCTGAATTTACTAGAAATAGACTTGGCAATGAAGTCATATGCCCATCCTTCAACATCGGCGATCATTAGTACACTTCTAGACTTCATTTTCCTTCACCTGGAATATAATTTGTTCATGTTCTTTGAGTATGTTTTTATTCCAAACTTCTTTTCAATGAATTTTGAACCAGATTTCCTAGTATTCTTCTTGAAGCCTTTACTAGTTAGAATTTCATGAAGCTGTTTGCACATTTCGATAGGAGAATCATCATATGAGATTAGGCCCGTCTCACCCTCAATTATGCACTCTTTAGAACCTCCAGCATTTGTCGATAAAACGGGGATTCCGCATGATTGTGCTTCTATGACAACGTTCGGCAAACCCTCTACTTTTGAAGTCAGTAGAAAGCAATCGAAGTTTCGTAGATATTCTCTTACCTTGTCTGTGAACCCAACAAAGTGCACCCTTCCACTCAAAATTTCCGATTCTCCCACAATCTCTCTTGCCTTGTCAAACTGTGGCCCATCCCCTAGCATCACGAAATTGATATTCTCTCCTAATTTTGACGAAACTTCTAATCCCCCGTTTGAGCCCGAAGCTTTGCCTTCATTGTCGAAGTACCACTCTTCTAGAGTTCGAGACCTAGGCTGGCCACCTCCCGTGCTTAGAATTTCTTCGGCTATTTTCAAGAAAAGCCAAGGCCTCTTATCTGTTGTAAATCGTCCCACATAACCAACTATGGTGGTATTTTCATCCAGGCCAATCTCTTTCCTTAGATTAAACTCAGACCTTGTCTTATCCGCCCATTTAGCAACATCAACTCCATTATGGATAGTGATGTTCTTTTCACTCGGTACTTCTAACCATTCTACGTATTTCTCATTTCCGAAATCAGAATTATGAGTCAAAATCACGCGCTCGGAATTAAGTAGGATTCTATAGCATTCTAGGTATGATCTTCCTTGTCTAGCAGCCAACTTACCTTTCTGAGGGGGTGGCATTGTCCTCGCAGACATTACTACTTCCTGCACTCCAGAAATTAATGCCGCTATGCCTCCGTATATGTTGCAGTAATCTTGCCAAGTATGTGCGATATCATAGTCGCCTTCGGAGAAAATCCGAATCAGATTCCTCAACCTTCTGGCCTTCACAGAACTTAGATGCCCAACAATTCTGTCCACATCTTCTGAGATCTCACCTACAGTAACTGGTTTGATGTACTCAATGACATCTAAGCTCTCGATTATTAAATTTCTATAGTAAGTTTGGTCTATGCTGGATTTATTCGGGATTCTATGAGTAACAAGAGAGAAACCTGAATTCTTGATAGAATTATTTTCCAGCAAGTCTACTAGTAGTGAAGCCTGTCTCTCTGCCCCTCCAATATCGAGAGTATGTGAGTGGACAGCGATTCTTTTTCTACTAGATTTTTTAGAAGAAAGTTTGACTTCTCCTTTTTCCTTCATTAATCTCCTAAGAACCTCAACATCTGTGAAAATAGGAGTTTCTACTATCTGTTCATCGCTGATTTTTATAGGATTAATTTCTAGATCGATCATCATTTGTTGTATCCTTCTTCCTACTTCTATGACTTCTCTATCCCTTTGCCCTACCTTCAAAGAATGCTTCAAGTATTGAAAAGCGACGTCCGGCCTCTCCAATGCAAGGAATGATTTTGCTATCAACAAAGGAACCCTTGTTCTGTTCGGCTCCATCATTACTGCTGTGGTTAATTCACCTAGGAAATCTTTAGAAAGTCCGAAGTCATAACCAGCTATCGCCAATATTGCTCGCTTTTCAGCAAAGTGGCAGTAGTGCGATCGTAAGAAATTGTGCTGCTTCATGCATTCTTTATCTTCGCCTAACTTGTATAGCGAATAGTAGTGCCTGGTAAGTTCTGAGAGAGTAAAATTGCCCTTCATTATCTCATTAGAAGTGATTTCCAGATATTCCCTAAACATTCCCAGTTTGAAGTAAATTGACTTTAGTGTTCTTACCTCATTCTCGCCAAAAACCCCTCCTTTCTCTTGGAGCTCTTCCATTTCCTTCTTCGCAATGGCAATATTTCCTATCTCTATCATTATCCTCCATCTTTCAATATCTGATAAGTATCCACTAAATTCTTCAATAATGCCCTCTACTAGTTCAAATTCCCCCAGTGAAATTAGTGAACGAACGTATGCCGATGTTAACTTTTTGTCATATCTCTGAGTCAATTCAAATCGTTCCAAAACCCGGATTATCCACTCATCTTCATTATTTGAATGGCAGACGTTAATGAACTCCTCAATCATCTTCTGGAAGTTCTTCTCCTTGCCCTCATCCTTGTCAAGTGAAAGAATCTCTTTGAACACCTCTTCCAAGTATGAATGATCGCTGCCAAACTTCCCAATCCTCATCGTGCAGTAAATCCTAGTGAGTCTGTCAATCCTCAGAGTCTTAACCAAACCCGAAATATCTGAAGGATCAGCAAACCTTGAGTAGCGTTCAATGAAATAAATTACAGATTCTGGAATGGGCTCCGTCTTCTTTGAGATCCTGATAAGAATATCTTTTGGGGGACATGCATTTGTATCCCTTTCTACCACATTGAAATATGATCTTAGGAATTTGAATGAGTCAATTGCTTTTGATGGAACTAATTCCGTGAATCTCCTATGTTCCTGAAACATACCATTAACCTCTAGAATATGTGCAATTCTGTCTACAGTTGCAGGCTCCATGGACTCCGTACAATCTTCAATCAAATCCATTACTAGCCTTGTTTGTTTGCTGCCATTGGCTGAAGTAATGAATAATTCGAAAAGCTCTGCAGAATCTCTGATTCCATGAATAATGTATGGGTTTAGTAACCTCACAGACTCTCCAAATTTCTTTTTCTCGACTAATATTCTTGCCAAAACAAGAGAATCTCCCAATCGAATCCTCTTCTGCCTATCTAAAGTGTCCCTAAATAAGTCAATTATCTCGAATCCCTGTCCATCATTGATTATTTCTTTGACGGCAAGATCCTTGGAAATCAGTTTATGCAGTAGATTCTCAGATGTCTCTATATCACCTGAGAAACCTATTTGCTTGATGTTCTGAATGGTGTCAGATATGGTCATCTCGTCATTCTCAATTCTGCTTAGTAAATCCTTTTTAGAATCATTAATTATTCTCTCTGAGCCACCAATATCTCCCATTCTTCTGAGGGTTCTAGCAATAATGAAGTTACTTCTGAATGATGCATTTTCTCTGCCAAATACTTCTACTGATTCAATTAATCCTTCATTATCTCCAACAGTATAGAGAAAGTCCAAAATCGAATCAAAATTAGTCTGATCTTTAATTTTCTTTGCCGATTCCTTAGCTAAGATAACTCCTTTTTCATCCTCTCCAATTGATCTGTATGATAGTAATAGGAACTTGAAAGACTGAAAATTCTCATCCCGAGGAGAGACTCCCTCAAGCCAACTAATAACTCTTTCATATTTTTTCCCTCTATACAATTTCTGGACTCTTAGTCTCAAAGACTCTAATGTTTCAGATGACTGCTTTATCGAATAAAAATCCTCATTTTCCAGAAGAGTGGAAATCATTTCCTTCATCATCGAAGTAGAGAATTTGGATGGTCTGAAACTATCTCGTAAAACTCTGTCTAGAACCATCGAATCAACAATAGTTTCCATCTCTTTGTCTCCAGAAATCGTCTTCCTAATTGTCCTAATTTCTCCCTCCCTTTTTTCATCAAGAGAGTCATTTAGTAGTATTTCTATAATCTCCTTACCATTACCAGATGCATAGAATTTCTTCAATGCCATTGATAGTTTCCTGGGTTTTTTAGCATTGAAACATGATAAGATGTACCTCTCTGAATCAATTGGTGATTCCAGTAATGTCTCCATTCCTCCCTTGGCATCATATAGCTTGAGCAGTTTTTCGAATTCTCCATCATTGAACAGCCCTTCAGAGATATCTCTCTCTAAATCTGTTTCAGACGTTGCCGGCTCTGACGCACCACTCACAAACCATGGTTCAAGAATGCATATATTAAGAACGCCGTACGCAAACCGTGCCTCCGTCCTCTGTGCTCTTGTTTCATAAAGTTCCAGCCTTCTGGGAATCAGAAGCAAAATCAAATCCAGTAAGGCAAAACTCGGTCTCTTCAGATTTTCCTTCCATTAACGACCTAACCCAGGAAGAAATTAGTTTACTGAGTGCCTTTGAAGAAGATATCTTCTTTCTATTGGCAAGAAATATTGCTAATTATCTTTCTATTGAGAAGGTAGACGTAGTACTGGGGCAGGATAGATCAGAAGTGAGGAATTGGGATGTAATTTCGAGAGATGGAGTTATAGAACAGGATGAAAAGTTTGTTTTCTGGAGTACTAGCTCTTCGGACCTACTTCCAGATATCGAAAATGTAGAGGTCCTCGTGTTGAGGGGGAACTATCCCAACTTTCACAATCAACTAATTTCCAAGTACAAGCCCGCAACTACTGTTTTGTATCCAGCAACTTCCCTCTTCTTCCCCCACTTCTCAGATAGGATGCGCGAATTGATACCATTAGTTTTGAAGGGCCAAATATCTCTGGAAGATATTGGATATTACCTCGAAAACCTCTCCAGACAACCGGTTTTCTCTAAAGTAAAGGTGCCAGAAATAAAGAGTAAAATGACTGATCTTGAAGTTTTAGAATTTAGGAAACTTTTCAGAAATTTTCTCGAATCATGTATTAAGATTTCAAATGAAATTAGAGAGCGAAAATCTCCGGGAAATTACTCTATAGTGCTGTATGATGAGAAGTCTAATTTGGAGTCGCTTTCTGAGATATACCCCAACTCACGATTGTTGCAATTCAACAAGGCCGCCTCTCCAATTTTTAAATTAGACCTCCAAATTATCAGAGAATATGATTTGCTATTTACCGGTACGACAATTCAGAAGACTAAGAATCATCCACTATTCTACGAGATTGTTGATAATCTACTTTCTGTAGATCCAGAAATTAGAATCGCTATAGTGGGGGTGACAGATGGAATTGAAGACCTGCAGAAGAGATGGGAAGACAACCAAGTAGACCTATTTGGCAGAGTCTCGAAGAAAGAACTATGCGAAATTTACAATAAAAGTGATACCCACCTAGTTACTTCCGGAAGAGATTGCTTCCCAAGGACAATTCCAGAATCAATAGCATGTGGTTGCCACGTTCTTGCTCTCGATATATTGTCAGATGGTCTTTCTGTGTTATCTGAGAATCCTTTGGTTGGAACAGTTATTGACACCAAGGAGGACTTTTTTAGTCTTGAGCCAAGCTACAGTTCCTCTATCTCACTATCTTCAGATAATATATTTAATCAGATATTAGATCAATTGTCAGTTAACAGGGATCCGCTTCTAATTGCCACTCTAGGTGGGGAACTATTTCCCGTTGATGATATGGTTCAACTCGATATGATTTGGCAGGAAGTCGACTTAAATCTAAGATATCTTTGATTTAGATTGTCCTGAATCATTCCTCTCTAGCCCTAACCATCGATTGAAGAAAGCGTGCCGAGTCCTCATGTATGTCTATGCACACTCCTCCGATAGGCTGCCAACCATTGGAGATCATTTTCCTAACCAACCTTCCTAAGTCTTCTCTACTGCCGGCTGCCTCAATAGTATATTCCTTCCACATGTGCTCACCTCGTGGCTTCATTATTTCTTCTTTTCTAATCGAATCCACATCTGCCTAGTACTTTCATGATTCTCAATCTCACTAAGCCTATCACCAAGGTTCTCCTCAGTGAAGGTTCTTTCGTACCCTAGTAGGTTAAATTCCTCTCCGAGATAATCCATTATATCATGAATATTGTAGTAGATAGAAACATACCTGGTATTCATTTCTTCACGATGATAATCGACTTTGTAAGTATCATGAGATGACAGGGGATGCTTCAGAATTAAATTCCCACCTTTTCTAAGAATCGATGAACAAGATTTCACGAAGTCGACTATTTGTTCTTCGCTCACTAGGTACTGAATAATGCCAATTCCAATAATTGTGTCACATTCTTCATTGCCTACAAATTTCTTGATATCTTCAGCATTACAACATACCGCGTCAATATTTCTCAAATCTCTTTCTTCAATCTGCATTTTCAGGAAATCGATATTTTCCTCGATAAAGTCGCAAGCTATAACCTTCCTAACCTTTGAGTTCTGAGAGAGAAATAGCGAGTGCCTACCGGTCCCACAACCTATGTCAACAACAACTGACGATTCCTCGATGACAACGTTTCTGATCAACCATTCGCATTCAACCAAGTCGGAAATCTCCGAAAGTTCCTCCCCATATCTCCATGGATCATGCTTGGTAATCGGGGCTTTCACCCTGCTCTCGAAAATCTTCCTTACAGTTTCCTTGTCGCTAATTCGAACCCCTCACGAATAACCCGCTTGAAAACTTGTTTTTTACTTAACTCAAGAAATGATAATTTCATACATCAATCGCTATCAGCAAATCTCTACGATTCTCCATCTATCAATCTCTAAGTTATGCCAACTCTTCCAAATCAATTGAACACTCCGGAATCTCAGAATCGAAGGAAATACTAAAATTATCCAGAGGATAGACTTCTCCAGATTTTAGTCTGGAAAAAATCATATCGTAATCAATCTCATGCATGTCATTACTAATTGGCGTAACTCTCACTTCTGAAAGGTCAAACGAAATTGCAGGAACGACGTTCAGACCAATTTGTTTGGCTGCTTCAATTCTGTTTTCACCCTCTAATACAATACTAAATTCTGAGTCAATACAAATCGGTTTTTTCCAGAGCCCACCATCAAGAAATAGCCTCTTTTCATTTTCAACGATTGTATCGTCATAATCTCTTGAAATCAATAAATCTCTGACATCTATAAGTTGGATTTGAGTCTCAACACCCATTTCTTTCATGACATCCAAATACTGTTTTTGAGTATTAAATGTCGAGAATTCTGAGTCTCCTCCCAATCGAGAAACTAGCACATCAAGACCCGAATCCTCAGATAAATCGGTTAGTGGATGAAAATAGTATGTTTTCGAAGGATCTGCTCCAGTTCTCTTCAACCAACCCCTCACATCAGTCAAATCATGACGTGAAAATAGCACTGCTCCAGCCATATTAGACCATTCCGAACATTCTAAATCCCTCGGTTTGTCTCCTATTATGTAACCATCAATTAGACCTCCAGAGTCACATCTTATTATGGCATTTTTCTTATCCCTATCTATATTTCCGAAAGTGAATATGATATTCTTTCCAGAGCCTAACTCGTTGAGGAATTCCCTTATCGAAGCTTCGTTGTAAATACAGTCTCCCTCTAGAACCAAAACGTCAGAATCAACACCCAACATGCCCATCTGCGCAGAAATGATATTCTGATCCTTGGCAAATTCTTTATTCTCAACAATCGTCAAACCATCAATCTTCAAATCATTCAGTTCTTCCTCTATGGCCTCGGATTTATATCCAGTAACTACTCTTATTGGAGTTGCCTGGTCTAATTTTCTAATTTGTTCGAGCGTCCTCTGCAATAGGGACTTGTCTTTCACCATGCTGAGACTTTTTGGTTTTGTATCGCGAAATCTTCTTCCACTACCTGCAACAAGTATCACTATTGTCATAATAATCCATCACTATGATATCAATCTATGATTAGAACTTGAAATACTCCCCTCTTCCGGTATTTTTCCAGTATTTTCTTGCCTCTGATCTGAGATTATTAAGGATTGAATAAATTTCTTGCCATCCAGATAATTGCATTGAGTTGACAAACTCTACCCCTCGAACATTTTTCGGTAAAGTTTCTGGCAAAGTCGCTTTCTTCGGGTTGGAGTTGATCCTTGATGAAACGTGGTGGAAGGGGACTCCGCCCTCCGAG
>MDSZ01045732.1_pt1 | contig 11427 bp, 11 predicted proteins | sample 811201 | NCBI WGS metagenome assembly MDSZ01 (sample SAMN05326647, study PRJNA326480) | marine metagenome | isolation source: seawater | place: Indian Ocean: North | collected 2010 | reverse complement strand
TCTCATCCCTTAACCTCTCTCGCCCCGATTTATGGGTCGAGCCGGGACCAGTTTCTGGACAGGGTTTTTTGGAACGCTCGAGGCTGAACTTCCTCGGTGCAGTGGCGGTGGGGGCGAGCTCCAAATCTTTACCCGGACACTCGTCAATTGCCCTCCATGTGATGGCATACAGATCGCACCGAGCGCCGGGATTCATAAATCTACCTGTTCTTGTCTTGACGATAAGATTGGCCTCAATCAAGTCCTGAACCGCTTTGCTCAAGGTATCTTTTGACGACCATCCCCGCTCTGCCATAAAGCCCCATGCCACGGTAAGGTCACCGTTGTTGTTTCCGTTGTATTGGTAAACCACATCCAGCAAGAGCTTGTTAGCACGGGCAGGTAGTGCGATATAGGATTTCGACTCCAGCAGTAACTCTCAGCCCTGAGTTCTCTCCCACATCAGACAGCTACTGACCGGCCTTCATCCGCCTAATGGCAAGCGCCGTTAAAGCTGTTCTGTTATCTTTCTCTGATGCCATACGCACGACTTTTTTGCAATTAGCCGGCCACCCGTGAAGCGTACTTTCGACCAAGGCTTGTAGGGTTAAAGGTAGGGTCTTACCTACCCCTAAAATGACTAACAGTTTGGAAACTAGGATTACCTACCCTTAATCCTACCCTTGTGGATTGGGCAAGGGTGGAAAAGAGTGAAAAAAAGCAGTGGATGCAACATCGAAAAATAAAGAAAAATCGCCGGAAAAGCCCCTAGAATCAGGCAATTATCCAGCAGCCTCAACGATCCCATCGGGATCACACACACCTATGATGCAGCAGTACCTTGCGATAAAAAATAAGCACCCGCACGAACTTCTCTTTTATCGGATGGGGGATTTCTATGAGTTGTTCTACGACGACGCCGAGCTAGCGGCACGGCTGCTAGACATTACACTCACTAGCCGGGGTAAATCAGCAGGGGAAACCATTCCAATGGCGGGCGTCCCTTACCACGCGGCAGAGAGCTATCTAGCTCGTTTAGTCAAAGCCGGTCGTTCGGTCGCCATTGCGGAGCAAGTTGGCGATCCAGCCACGACCAAAGGCCCGGTGGCGCGTGAAGTCGTGCGCGTTGTGACTCCCGGTACCCTCACAGACGAATCACTGCTCGATGCCCGGCAGGATGCACTGATCTTGGCTGTCGCGGTGAGCAAAGCCTCATATGGGCTCGCCTGGCTCGACGTTAGTAGCGGCCGCTTCTTGGTGACCGAGGTCACCGATGACGTGGCGTTGGATGCGGAGATTGCGCGTTTATCCCCCGCCGAGATCCTGCTACCCGAATCAAGTGCGCTGCATAGCAGCACTTGGAGCGCGGCAGCGCGGAGCCAACCAGATTGGCTCTTTGATGAGGCCAGCGCGAGGGAAGCACTTCAGAGACAATTTCAAACTCAGAGCCTTGACGGTTTTGGATGTGAGCATCTAACTACGGCCATCGCCGCAGCAGGCGCACTGCTGAGCTATGTCAAAGACACGCAACGCGGTGAACTCCCACACGTTCAATCGATCTACATCGAATCCCAGAGCGGCGCGGTGATGCTCGATGCCGCTACCCGGCGGAACCTCGAAATTGATCAAACTCTATCAGGCGGCGAGGAACACACGCTGTTTGCGGTCTACGACAGCACCGTGACCGCTATGGGCGCCAGACACCTGCGACGTTGGCTACACCGGCCCATTAACGACCAAGCGGCAATCGAAAGCCGCCTGGATGCGGTCGATACTTTAAGGGCGGAATACCGATTTGAGCCACTGCGCAAAGTGCTCAAAGACGTCGCAGACCTTGAGCGGATTCTGTCCAGGGTTGCGCTGGGATCAGCCAAGCCCCGTGATCTGAGCCGGCTAGGCCACAGCCTTGCACAACTTCCGCTGATACGCAGTCGCCTTCCTAGCGGCTCCCCGCTTCTCATGCAGCTCATCGAAGCGCTCCCCGATTATGCAGATCTTACCGAATTGCTGGAGCGCGCTATCGTAGACAACCCTCCGGTCCTGATTCGAGACGGCGGCGTTATCGCAGCCGGTTACGACGAGAAACTGGATGAACTTCGCGGCATCAGTGAAAACGCGGGCGGTTACCTGCTGGAGCTCGAGCAGCGGGAACGCGCTGCAACGGGACTGGCCACCCTGAAGGTTGGCTATAACCGCGTTCACGGGTACTACATCGAAATCAGTCGCACGCAGTCAGACCAAGCACCCGATGCCTACCAACGACGCCAAACACTGAAAAACGTCGAGCGCTTTATCACCCCAGAGCTAAAGACTTTTGAAGACAAGGCACTATCGAGCAAAAGTAGGGCTCTAGCAAGAGAAAAGCACTTGTACGAAGAGCTGATCGCTCAGGTCGCGCAGTCATTGACACCGCTGCAACGGACCGCCACTGCGCTCTGTGACCTTGATGTGATTGCCTGCTTTGCAGAGCGCGCTGTGGCGCTCGATTTATGTCGGCCGCGCTTTGCAGGTAACACACTGCTTCACATCGAGGGTGGCAGGCACCCAGTAGTGGAGGCCGTCAGGGATATACCGTTCATCGCTAACGACACTCACCTCGATAACGGTCGGCGTATGCTGCTGATTACAGGGCCCAATATGGGTGGCAAATCAACCTACATGAGACAGAATGCGCTCACTGCACTGCTGGCTCACGTTGGTGCTTTTGTCCCGGCGCGCAGTACCACTTTGTCCTGCCTTGATCGTATTTTTACGCGCATTGGCTCTTCGGATGATCTCGCCAGCGGGCGGTCGACTTTTATGGTGGAAATGACCGAAACCGCTAATATTCTGCATAATGCAACGGAGCGAAGCTTGATCTTGATAGACGAAATCGGCCGAGGCACCAGCACTTTTGATGGCCTAAGTATTGCCTGGGCGACCGCACTCGCCTTGGCCAATGAGGTCAGAGCATTGACCTTTTTCGCAACGCACTACTTCGAGCTGACCGCGCTCCCGGAACAATGCCCCACCATGGCTAACGTACACCTTGATGCAACGGAACACGAGGATCATGTCGTCTTCCTACATCACATCCGAGAGGGCCCAGCAAATCGCAGTTTTGGGTTGCAAGTCGCAAAACTAGCCGGTATCCCCACAACGATTCTGAAGTCAGCCGCGGACAAATTAAACGAGCTGGAGAGAGGAAAAGATGCTGGGGCGGAACCAATTCAGACCGAGCTCTACCTCACCCCAAAGAGGCAAACCTCCGCAGCGCTGGAGGAGCTAGCAGACCTGGATCCGGACGACCTTAGCGCTCGAGAAGCCTTGGATAAAATCTATTCTCTGAAACAAAAACTTGACGGCAATAACTGACCAGTTTTCAAAGCGGGCTGCAGCCAGTATCCTTCTCCGTGGGATGAGCGAGGTATAGGTATGACGTTCGTTGTTGGCGAAGATTGCATCCAGTGCAAACACACTGACTGTGTCGAGGTTTGCCCGGTAGATTGTTTCTACGAGGGGCCCAACTTTTTGGTGATTCACCCAGATGAATGTATTGATTGCGCGCTGTGCGAGCCCGAGTGCCCGGTCGACGCGATTTTCTCAGAAGATGAGTTACCCTCAGATCAGGAAGCCTTCCTGCAGTTGAATGCTGAGCTGGCGGAAGTCTGGCCAAACATCACGGAACGAAAAGAACCTCTCGCCAATGCAGAAGATTGGGCGGGTAAGCCCGGCAAGCTTGAGCTACTGGAGCGCTGACCAGCGCCGCGCAGAAGTAGTCCCCGCGCCTGAAATCTGATCAACTTGGATTTAACGACGCGGTAGCAGCGTCTCGGGGTCGAGAGGCACACCATCTCGTCTGATCTCGAAGTGTAGCTTCACCGAGTCGCTGCCGGTGCTACCCATTTTTGCGATCTCCTGTCCGGCCTCGACTTGCTCACCCTCGCCCACCAACAGTGCATCGTTATGGCCGTAAGCGCTGAGGTACGTGTCGTTATGTTTCACGATCAGCAGCGCACCGTAACCGGTCACCCCGGTTCCCGAATACACAATCACGCCGGGCGCGACTGCTCTCACCGGGACACCCCGCTCTCCGGACACGTCGATCCCTTTGTGGCTTTCGTTTGAGAATGGCCGACTCACCTGACCATCTGCCGGCCACGCCCAGCGATCGACCGGCGCATTTGCCATGGATGCACTAGGCGACGTGGCTGCGCGCGGGTCTGACTGTGTCTGAACTCGTTGGCTATCCGTGGCAGACGACGAGAGAGCTGCCGAGGGCGAAGGCATAGCGACGGGCTTGCTCGAGTGCGATTGCACCTCAGGATGCGCCAATGCTGGTCGTTTTCGCGGCGAGACGTTTGGCGCATCGGGTGACTCCGTCGTCTTCAATACCTGTGACACCTTGATGACATAGGGAGGATCGATACCATTGATATCCGCCAACGTCCGGTAATCCATGCCCAAACGGAACGCCACGGCATAGAGTGTGTCGCCAGATTGCACCACGTAATCAGCACCGACCTTCAATTGCGCGCCGTAGTCATCACCCACAGGGCTGATCTGACGGACCTCCGGTGCTTTTTCAACCCCCACAACCGACCGGTTCTCGATCGTCGCCGGCGGATTATCGGCGCAGCCAACGGCCAGTAACAAAGGAAGCAGCGAGAGTGTTCGTATTGACAGCATTTAACCGAACCGCCTCGCCGCGAGTAACTGCACGACCCACACAAAAACCAGGCCGATCAGGAATGTGGCAAGGCAAAGTTCGAGCTGCGGTGTCGCCACGTCAGGCGGCATAACAGGGCGCGTCAGCACAGCCGCCTCGCCCGATATGACCACCTCAAGTGTGCGCCGCCAAGGCCAAACTGCCACGAGAGAGCCCATTAAAACCCCGCACAAAAAGGCCATCGCCGACATCCGATATGACCTCAATAAGACATCGAGCAACCGGGAAAAGCTCGCAAGCCCGGCAACACACCCCGCGGCAAATACCATGAGATTCACTATCTCGATATTTCTCACCGCTGCTAAAACCGGTGTATACATCCCCATCAGCAACAGCATGAAACTGCCGGAAATGCCGGGCAATATCATGGCGCAGATGGCGATGGCGCCGGCAACAAAGAGTCCGGGGAGACCCGACAACAGCGCCAGTGGCGGCATGAAAGCGATCACAACGGCAATCACAACCCCCAAGCTGAACCAGAGCACCCTGTCCAGCCGATTGAGTAACACCTCATCGCGCAGGAGCAGCATGCCGCTCGCCAAAATGAGTCCGGAGAAGAGTGCCCAAAGCGGCTGCGGGTAGGCTTCAAGTAACCAGTGAATGGTAGACGCCAGCGCGAAGATCGCGGTCACAATACCCAACAACAAGGGCAGGAGAAACACGCCATCGATGCGCTGCCATACCGCACTCAGGCGACCACTGATCAGCAAACCGAGGCAATCTCGATCCACTGCCACAATCGCGCGGATTAGCCGGTCATAAATACCAGTCATCAGGGCGACCGTGCCACCCGACACCCCAGGCACGATATCGGCGGCTCCCATCGCGATGCCGCGCGCGAACAGACCCATAGCGCCGATATTCGCCGCACCCGTCACCGCACTACACCTTGAATCATGGGAACGAAATTCACCTCTTCAACAATCTCCTCGATAAAGCCTTCAGGAGAGGCTGTCACCATCATTAACTGCTGTCGCCGACCGCCTACCGGCAAAATCAGGCGTCCGCCCGGCGCAAGTTGGTCCAGCAAGACCGTCGGCATTTGCTCTGGCGCAGCGGCACCCAAAATCAGATCGAAGGGTGCCTCAGCCGGCCACCCCTCCAATCCGTCGCCGTGGCGCATCCGCACGTTGCGAATCCGCAGCGCGCGCAGCTGTTTTTTTGCGCGATCGACTAACGGCTTGATTCTCTCGATAGCACAGATTTCATCAACGAGATTGGCGAGAATCGCCGTCTGGTATCCAGAGCCACTGCCAAGCTCAAGTACCTTTTTAGGACGGCCCTTGGCCAATGCGAGCTGGCTCATGCGCGCGACCATGTAGGGCTGAGACAGCGTTTGTCCGTAGCCAATGGGTAACGCCGTGTCTTCATAGGAACGATGCGCCAGCGCCTCGTCGACAAACAGGTGTCGCGGCACACTTCGGATAGCCTCCAGCACCTCAAATTGACTGATACCTTGATCCATCAGCCGTTGAATCAGCCGCTCCCGAGTGCGCTGGGAAGTCATACCGATACCCTGCTGACTCACGCAGCGTGATCTCCAGATTCAATAAGCGCCACAGCGTGAGCCGCAATACCCTCTTCCCTGCCAACAAAACCCAACCGCTCTGTTGTGGTCGCTTTGACGTTGACGCAGGTGACATCCACAGCAAGGTCGGTGGCGATGGCATCACGCATGCCTGCGATAAAGTCGCTGAGGCGGGGCCGCTGCGCGATGATCGTTAGATCAACATTCCCGACAACCCAACCGGCCTGCGCCAACTTTGAGCAAACGCTGCGCAGCAGTTCACGGCTGTCCGCGCCCAGAAACGCATTATCGGTGTCGGGAAAATGTCTGCCAATATCGCCCAGTCCTGCCGCACCCAACAATGCATCACATAACGCGTGCAGCGCCACGTCACCGTCAGAATGCGCCACCAGGCCGAAATCGCTCGGAATGCGCACACCGCCCAGCATTACGTGATCACCATCACCGCTAGCGTGCACGTCATATCCATGACCAACTCTTATCATGTCAGCGGCTCCCGTTCGGCTCGCAGAATCATATCGACATAGGCCAGATCCGCCTCCACTGTGACCTTGATGTTGCTAGGCGGACCCTCGACCACATGAACGGTCTCACCGGCCCACTCCATCGCCATCGCCTCATCCGTGACGTCACCAATCTCTTCAAGGCACTGCCTTAGGGCACGACGCAACTTAATGAGGGGAAACAACTGCGGCGTTTGCGCCCTCCACAAAATTGAGCGATCGACGGTACGCGTCACCTTCGCTCTGTCATCTACCTGCTTAAGCGTGTCGGACACCGGGTCAGCCAGAATCGCCCCCTCGCCCTCCGCCCGCGCGCAGTCGATCAGTGCAGTCAGAGACTTAAGCGGCAGGCAAGGCCTTGCCGCGTCATGCACTAATACCCAATCCTCATCCGAAGCGTCTTCAACGAGTAGATCCAGACCCGCTAACACCGAATGCGCACGCTCCGCGCCGCCCGCCACGGTTTGGACACGCACATCGGCGAGACTGTTAATCGCGTCTGCACGCCGGTCGGAGGGATCGAGCGCGACAACAATTCCCCTGACATCGGGGCTGGCGAGAAGCGCCCGCAATGTGTGCTCCATGAGTGGTGCGCCGGCGATATCCCGATACTGCTTGGGAATCTCTCCCCCGAGACGACGTCCCGACCCCGCCGCAGGTACGACTGCCCAGATACTTTTCACGGGCTCTCCGACTCCTCAACGAACTGGTAATAGACCTCACCTTCCTTAATCAGACCGAGATTTTCCCGCGCGTTTTTCTCAACTGCCTCGTTGCCGCCCTGCAGTGCCAGCACCTCCCGGGTCAGCTTGTCGTTTCTGGCCGTGAGGCTCGCGTTTTCAGTTTCCGCATCGGTAAGCTGCTGACTAAGCCGGTTGGCCTCTGCCAAACCGCCATCAGCAAACCACAGTCGGTACTGCAGCAGGAGCAACAGTCCCAACAGTCCCCCGGTGAGCCAGCGCATCAGGCGCTCTTCAGAATATCCCGGCCGGGGTATGGCGCAGTCAGGCCCAGCTCAGCCTCGATGCGCAGCAGCCGATTGTATTTAGCGACGCGATCAGAACGGCACAGAGAGCCGGTCTTGATCTGCCCCGCGCCAGTGCCCACCGCCAGATCCGCGATAGTCGCGTCCTCAGTTTCCCCAGACCGATGGGATATGACCGCGGTGTAGCCAGCCGACTTCGCCATCGAGATGGCGTCCAAGGTCTCCGTCAGCGAACCGATCTGATTGAATTTGATCAAAATCGAGTTGGCAATATGCTCAACGATTCCTCTTTTTAGAATCTCGGTGTTGGTCACGAACAGATCGTCACCCACCAGTTGGACTTGATCACCCAGCTTCTCGGTCAGCACAGCCCACCCAGCCCAGTCCGATTCGTCCAGTCCATCCTCAATCGATGCAATCGGGTGTTTCGCCGTCAGATCAGCGAGATAGTCGGCGAACCCCGCACTATCAAAGTCCACACCGTCACCCTGCAGGTGATAACGCCCATCTCGATAAAACTCCGACGCAGCGCAATCAAGCGCAAGGGTGATATCGGTACCGAGGACGTAGCCCGCTTGGGCCACCGCCTCAGCAATGACCTCCAACGCCGCCGCATTTGACGGCAAATTAGGCGCAAAGCCGCCCTCATCACCCACCGCTGTTGCCAGCCCCCTACCAGAGAGCACTTTCTTCAGGTGGTGAAAAATTTCCGCACCCATGCGCAGCGCTTCCGCAAAACTCGTAGCCGACACCGGCTGAATCATGAACTCCTGAATGTCGACATTGTTGTCGGCGTGCTCACCGCCATTCAGGATGTTCATCATCGGCACGGGTAATGAAAGTGCCCCACCACCCGACAGCTCAGCAATGTGTTGATAGAGCGGCTTTTTCGAAGCCAGTGAGGCTGCCTTAGCGGTTGCGAGCGATACCGCAAGAATGGCGTTCGCGCCAAATTTTGCTTTGTTATCCGTGCCGTCCGCCTCGATCATCCTGCGGTCAACGCCGGACTGGTCCAGCGCATCATGACCAATCAACAACTCCCTGATGGGTCCGTTTGCGTTAGCTACCGCATTCAACACGCCTTTACCCAGGTACCGGGTTACGTCTCCGTCTCTCAACTCAAGCGCTTCGCGCGAACCCGTGCTGGCTCCCGAGGGCGCACACGCCGAACCAATGCTGTCGTCATCCAGCGTGACTTCTGCCATGACCGTGGGGTTCCCGCGGGAATCCAAGACCTCGAAAGCCCGCACATCGACGATCTCGCTCACACACACTCTCCTCGTTTCATGGATATCAGGATATAGGTAACCCAGGCTGGGCTTTGACCACATCGTCAACTGCCTTCACCTGAGTCAGAAACGCCTCGAGTTGATCGAGAGGCAATGCACTGGGGCCATCGCATAAAGCGCTATCAGGGTCCGGATGCGCCTCGAGGAATAAACCTGCGAGTCCTACTGCTACACCGGCCCTCGCCAAGGTCAGCACCTGGGCGCGGCGCCCGCCTGAAGCGCTCTCACCGGGGTCGCGGCGTTGCAGCGAGTGGGTCACGTCAAAAATCAATGGCGCACCGCCACTCGCTTTCCGCATCACCTCAAAACCCAGCATGTCGACCACCAGATTGTCATAGCCAAACTGACTGCCCCGCTCACAAATCAGCAGCCGGTCGTTGCCGCATTCGCGAAATTTCTCAACCACATTGGTCATTTGCGCGGGGCTCAAGAACTGCGGCTTCTTGATATTAATGACGGCACCTGTGCGTGCCATCGCCTCCACCAAATCCGTCTGCCTGGCGAGAAATGCTGGCAACTGCAGGATATCGCAGACCTCAGCAACCGGCTGCGCCTGCTCAGGGCTGTGAATATCCGTGAGCACCGGCACGCCATACGTGGCTTTAACTTCGGCCAATATCTCGAGTCCAGCAAGCATGCCAGGGCCCCGAAAAGAGTGGATAGAGGAACGATTGGCTTTATCAAACGAGGCTTTGAACACATAGGGGATTTTCAACCCCTCGCAGACCCGCACATACTCTGCCGCGCTCTCAAGCGCCAGCGAACGGCTCTCCAGCACATTGATACCGCCGATCAGCACCATAGGTTGATCGTTGGCGAAGGTTCTACCTGATACTTCTACCGCACGGAGAGGTGCCGTCATGCCGCGTCACCACGCTGGCGCGCATTCGCCAACGCCGCCTCGATATAGCCAGTAAACAAGGGGTGGCCACCGCGAGGCCGAGATTTGAACTCAGGGTGGAACTGACACGCCACAAACCACGGGTGCGCCGGCAGTTCGATGATCTCCACCAACTCACCATCGAGGGACCAGCCACTCATCTTCATGCCCGCCTCTTCGAGCCGCGCCACGTAGTTGCTATTGACCTCGTACCGATGCCGATGACGCTCAGAAATTTCGTCGGCGTTATAAATGGCCTGCGTCCGCGTTCCCTCAACCAGTCGGCATGGCTGGGCGCCGAGACGCATCGTGCCCCCGAGGTCGGAGTCTTCGGAGCGCTGCTCCACTTCACCATCTGCTGTTTGCCACTCGGTGATCAACGCAATGATCGGATGGAGCGTATCGGCCTGCATCTCGGTCGAGTGCGCGCCCTCAAGGTTGCAGACATTGCGGGCGTATTCAATCAACGCCATATGCATCCCTAGGCAAATACCGAGGAAGGGAATACCCTGCTCACGGGCATAGCGGACAGCTTCGATCTTGCCCTGAATGCCGCGATCGCCAAAGCCACCCGGCACAAGAACCGCGTCGAGCTGCGACAGCAAGCCGACGCCCTGAGACTCGATTTCTTCTGCATCGATGTAGTCAATCTCAACGCGGGTATCAGTTTGCAAGCCAGCGTGATCCAAGGCCTCGTTCAATGATTTATAAGCGTCAACTAGATCAACATACTTTCCGACCATACCGACGCGCACCGCGCCTTGACGCTGGCTGAACTCTCTTCGAACAACGTCTTCCCATTCCGACAGATCAGCGCATGGCTGGGACAAACCAAACCGTTCAAGGATGTAGTCGTCCAATCCACTCTCTTTGAGATTCCCGGGAATCTGATAAATCGAATCAGCATCCATCAGTGGGATAACCGCGCGCGCCTCCACGTTAGTGAAGAGCGAGATTTTGCGCCGGGCTCCTTCATCCACATCCACCGAACACCGGCACAACAGCACCTCAGGCTGCAGACCGATCGAGCGCAGCTCTTTCACCGAGTGTTGGGTCGGCTTGGTTTTGATCTCACCGGCAGTGGGGATAAACGGTATCAGCGTTAGGTGCATCAACAGCGCGCGTGCGCTTCCCAATTCAAGCTTGAGCTGACGGACCGCCTCAAGGAAGGGCTGACTCTCGATGTCTCCCGCGGTGCCACCGACCTCAACCACAGCCACCTCGGCATCACCCGCCCCTTCAACGACGCGCCGTTTGATCTCGTCGGTAATGTGCGGGATAACCTGTACCGTGCCACCCAAATAGTCGCCGCGCCGCTCTTTGCGCAGCACGGCGTCATACACCCTGCCAGCCGTGAAGTTATTCGCGCGGCTCATCACGGTGCGTGTGAAGCGCTCATAGTGGCCCAAATCCAGGTCCGTCTCCGCCCCGTCGTCAGTCACGAACACTTCGCCGTGCTGAAACGGACTCATCGTGCCGGGGTCGACGTTGATGTAGGGGTCAAGTTTGAGGAGGGTGACTTTCAGACCGCGGGCTTCAAGCACAGCGGCTAGGG
>MDSZ01096495.1_pt1 | contig 11428 bp, 8 predicted proteins | sample 811201 | NCBI WGS metagenome assembly MDSZ01 (sample SAMN05326647, study PRJNA326480) | marine metagenome | isolation source: seawater | place: Indian Ocean: North | collected 2010 | reverse complement strand
TCTTCTTCTTCTTCTTCTTCTTCTTCTTCTTCTTCTTCTTTTTCGTTGCCGTCTTCGTCTGGACTGGTCGTCTCGCGAGACATGGTCCTTTCTCTCTCTCTCTCTCTTTTGCTCTTGGATACAACGACAAAAATCTCCTCCTTTTTTTGTTGCCCCAAAAACTGAAGAAAAAAAACCACCAATTATTGAAAATCTCGTCAAAACTCCCCTCCGAAAAGAGACAAAGAAGACACCACTTTTAACAGAAGCAAAACAAAAGAGAAAGGAAGAAGAGAAACAGACTTTTTGATACGGCCACATTGCTACGAATATTACTACTACTACTACTACTACTACTAATGTCTGCTTCGTTACCTCCGATCGATACCTCTAAAAGCGACGCGCATCACGGGAATCAAAATGAATTGCAATCGGTTGGGTTACAAAAATTCTACGATTTTTTCAAATCCAAAGCGACGTCCATTCCGTTCGATTCCTCGTCAGCAGAAATGCCAGGGACGATTGGCAAATCGATAGACATTCGAGTTGGACCGAATTTCGAGTTGCATCCGTTGCTAGAAACAGCCATGCCGTTGGAAAAACCGAAATTAGGTAAAATTGATCTCGAGATTTGGCAGAAAGCGTTGGACTTTGGGAAGCAAAAGTACGATGCGTTCGAACTTTCCGAAAAAGAGAAAGGGGTAGTGGCTTTAGTCATACGGCAAAAGAGGCAAGCGGAGTTACAGGCGAAGCAGCAAGCGTTAAATTTGGCGGCTTCCGCGGCGACGGCGGCGGCGGCGCAACAACCGAAACAACTCACGAAAGAAGAAGAAGAGGCGGAGAGGAAGAGATTGAAACGAGAGAAGAAAGCGAGAAAGGCGGAGAAGAGGGAGAAGAAGCGAGTCAAACGGGAAAATCCAAACATGGAAGGTGGCGGTGGAGAAAATACGAAAACTGGGGACACGACGACGTCGTTGGGCACGAAGACCACGGCGGGGCCGACGGGGACGTATTCCACCGGCACCACCAAATGATGCGATAGGAAAGAACGCGACATAGATAGGTAAACGCGCGTGGAGTGTATGTGTAGTATGTGTAGTATGTATAGTAATAGTACACGCGGAGAGTGTTCCTCTCTGCGATTCAAACATGTTTCTCTCGGACTCGTCTTTCACAGGTCTCTCGGACTTTCCTTTTTCACTCTCTTCGTCTCTTGTTCCCGCTGCCGCAAATTGGAATCTGCGGTCGCGCGTGCGCCTCGGTCAAGCTCGCCGAGGCCGAGGACGTCGAACTTTTCCTCTTCAAGCTCAGTTTCTCTCGAAGCTTCCCGAACATCCCTCTCATCCCTTTCGCGCTCGTCTCTTCGCTCTTCGACACCTGTTCTGAAATTTTCTCGGAAACTTTTTCGGCCGTTTGATCGACTTTGTCTTTGATCGCGTCCGCGGCTTTCTGCACCGAAGTGCCGCTGCTCGCGGCCGTCGTCTTCTCCGCGTCTTTTGCCATCTCGTTTTCTTCTTCTTCTTCTTCTTCTTCGTCTTCTTCTTGTCGTCGTCGTCTTCCTCCGGGGCGCACACAAACGCGCGATACAGAGGTATTTTTTAGAGATATAAAAAAAATACGACCCCGAATTTTTTCTCTCTTTTTTTTTGTACTTCTTCGTTGTTATCCAAAAGGAGGAGAACACTTTAAAGGCTCCACCACCAAAAACGAAAGGAGGCCCGCTCCCCCAAAAAAAGAGTCCCAAAAGACCACGACAAAACGTTCTCTCTCTTCGTTGTTGTTGTTGTTGTTGTTGTTGTTGTTGTTGTTGTTGTTGTTGTTGTTGTTGTTGTTGTTCACTCGATTCGCACGAAACCCGATACGCAAGCCGAACAAAGTCGTTCGATGTGTGTCTTTTTTTGTGCGTTGGGTGTGGTGTATTTTATGCACTTATTTTTTGTTACTTTTTTTTAAATAAAGGGTCCTTTTGGCAAGTTTTGGCAAGGGTGATTTTGGGGGTCGTCCAACACATTATTCTCCAGAGACAAAAACATGTCCGCCGCGTTTGCCGCGACGACGAATCATCACTTTTGCGTTTGTCGGTTCGCGGGGAGAAGAAGAAGCGCGTCGTCGTCGTCGCCTTCGTCGTCGTCGCCGCCGCCGTCCTTTTTTTTCGAGAAGAGGAGTGCGCCGACCTTTACATCGGGAGGAGGAAGACCGCATCGATTCGTTTTGGATAATTGTGCGACGACGCGCGCGAGCGGGAGAGGAGGAGGAGAAAGAAGAGCAACGACCGCGAGAGGTGGCGAGAACATAGTCACGTCCACCTCTGGAGCGCGAGGAGGCGCGTTGAATAGCAACAGCAATAGCGGAGGAGGAGGAAGAAGAAGAAGACGAAGAATGTCGAACGCGACGTCTTGGACGTCTTGGGAACTTTATGGCAATAGCCGCAGCAGCGCGATAAAAAATAGCAGTACTACTACTGGCGGGAGACTGAACGCGACGGCATCCTCCACCGACGACGAGATTTCCGACTACCTCCCTGGGTTTAAAGATTGTCCGAGGAACTTGAAAGTCGCGTATCAAGGTGAACCTGGCGCGTATTCGGAAGCTGCAGCGTTAACCGCCTACCCGGACGCCCAACCGTTCCCTTGCGCGGTGTTCGAAGAAGCCTACGAGGCGACCGAGTCGAATAAATCCGATCGATCGGTGTTACCGTTTGAAAATTCTTTAGGCGGAAGCATACATAAAAATTACGATTTGATTCTCACGCACAATTTACACGTCGTCGGTGAGGTGAACTTTAAAGTTAACCATTGTTTAATGGCGTTGCCGGGAACGAAGAAGGAAAATTTGACGAGAGCAATGTCGCATCCGCAAGCGTTGGCGCAATGCGACGATTATTTAACGAGATTAGGCGTCATCAAAGAATCCGCGGAAGACACCGCGGGTTCTGCGAAGAAGATTCAAGATGAAAAGTTAGAAAACGTCGCAGCGGTAGCCTCGGAACGCGCGGCTACGTTGTACGGAATGGACATTTTAGATTCGAAAATCCAAGACGATAAGAGCAACGTGACGCGTTTCCTTGCCCTGGCTCGAGAACCGTTACCGCCAAAAGAAGACGTTCCGTATAAAACATCCATAGTCTTCGCCAACAAAGACGGTCCGGGATCTCTTTTCAAAGCATTAGCCTGCTTCGCGTTGCGCGACATCAACTTGACTAAAATCGAGTCTAGACCTTTGAAAACGGCGCCGTTGGCGGAAGGTTTGCAAGACTCCATGCAGTTTCAGTATTTGTTTTACGTCGACTTCGAAGCAAGCATGGCCGAAGAACGAGCGAAGAACGCGTTGAGACATTTGCGAGAGCAGACGAACTTTATGAGAGTGTTGGGGAGTTACCCGAAAGACGTGAGTAAGTTTTAATACCAACGCTTAATCAAAGCGTTCGCCAAACGTCTTTTTGACCAATCGGTTCGTTAGTACGAATTTACACTTTACAAAAAGCGCCCCCTTCATTTTTCTCCCCGTCCATCTTTTCTTTGCATCTCCGTTCTTATACACACTTTTCTCTCGTGCGGTGGTGAAAGAAGAGAGACAGTTACTAGTTGCAAACATTCGTTCGTTATTTTTGCTCCCCGATTCTCGTCTCTGCTCGACGGAGGTCTCGAGAAGCGCATCTCGCGCGAGAAAAATTGCATCTTTTTCGACGGGATTTCTTCGTCTTGAAGAGAATCATCGAACGACGAAAACGAGACGGAGGAGCGTCATGACTGCGCACGCGTCGACAAATGAAACGACCCCAGACGTGGATAACAATCAGTATTTGGAAGACTTGCGATCGAAGAAATCGTTAGAGTGGGTTTCGGTGCAAAACAAACGGACCATCAATCAGCTCTTTTCTGGGAAAGCAGTCGAACACGAAATCTTACACGACGAGTTGCTCCAAATATTCGACGATAAAAATCGAGTGCCGCACGTGCGCGTCCGAGGCAATTTTCTGTACAATTTTTGGCAAGACGCAGAGCACGTGAAAGGGATCTGGCGAAGAACGACGTGGGAGGAGTACAAGAAGTCGGAACCGGAATGGGAAACGGTGTTGGACGTTGACGCGCTGGCGAAAGAGGAAGGAAAATCGTGGGTGTATAAAGGTGCAAATTTTTTGTGTTACGGCCCGGGGGAATATCACAGAGCGGATAGGTGTTTGATTTCGTTGAGCGATGGGGGAACAGACGCATGCGAGGTGAGAGAGTTTGACGCGGTGGAGAAGAAGTTTGTGACGGAAAATCCGTTTTATATTCCAAATTCGAAACATAGCGTGTGTTGGGTCGATAGAGATACCTTGTGGGTCGGTTACGAACACGGCGAAGGCACGATGAGTAGTTGCGGCTATCCATTGACGACGAGAAAATGGTCGAGAGGTACGAAATTGGAAGATGCGACGGAAATTTTTAGAGGCGAAGCAACTGATGTGGCTGCTGGCGGTGCGTTTTATTACGATAAAGACGAAAAGTATGCCATGTTTTATCGCATGATTACATTCAATGATAGCGAGTATTCGTACTGGTTCGATGGTGATAAGAATTTGACGAAAATCAAGTGGATTGCCCCAGATTGTCGACTCCAGACGTTTAGTAAGAAAGTGTTGATAATGCCGAAACAAGATTGGTCGTTTGGTGGTAATGTGTATAAAGGCGGTAGTTTGCTCTCGTGCGATTTCGAAACGTTTTGTAAGGAGGGGCATTTGGATGCGGCATTCTTCGGCGCCGGTTCGCGCGAAGTTGGCGGGAAACCGAAATGTGACATTCAAATATTATACGAACCAGCGAATGAACGATGCACGTACGAAGGAGCCAGTGACTCGATGGATTACTTGTACGTTTCTAGTTTAGAGAACTTACAATCGAAAATCACGGTCTATCGGTTCGATGGCGTGACGAACGCATTTATTTTGGAAGGGGTAAAAAAGGCGGAAAATTGTCAAACGTTTTCCGTCAGTGGTGCTGAACCAAACTTGAGCAACGCTTTGTTTGTCTCCTCGAGTGGATTTTTGAACCCGTCGACGTATTTGTACAGCGAAGAAGGTGGGTTGAAAGGCCTACAAAACGCGAAATCGTTAAAGTCGAACACTTCGTGGTTCGATACTAAAGGCATGTCCGTAACTTTGAACGAAGCGACGTCGAAAGATGGCACGAAAGTGCCGTATTTTTTGGTCCGAGCGAAAGGCAATGACGAAAACAGTGGACCTAAACCGACCGTTTTGAATGGTTACGGTGGGTTTGAGATTACAAGTTTGCCGGTGTATTCTGGAAGCACGGGTAAAGCATTTCTGAACCATGGCATAAATTTCGCGTTGGCGTGTATCCGAGGCGGCGGTGAGTTTGGGCCAGACTGGAGTTATTGCGCCAAGAAAGAAAACAGGTGGAAATCCTTTGAAGATTTCAACGCAGTCGCGGAAGATTTAGTTAAGATTGGTGCGACGACGCCGAAACAATTAGGATGTATCGGTGGATCGAACGGTGGTTTATTGACGGGCGCCATGGCGACGCACTTCCCGGAATCCTTTGGCGCAATTGTCAGTCAGTGCCCGTTGCTTGACATGGAACGGTACGTCTATTTAACCAGCGGCTCGAGCTGGATAGATGAATACGGTGATCCGAGAATTGAAAACATGAAACCGAAAATACTCGCTTGGTCGCCATACCATCAAATTTCAGAACACTCCGTCGCGAAAATGCCACCAACGTTGTTTACGTGTAGCACTGCGGATGATCGAGTGCACCCGTCGCATGCGAGACGGTTCGTGGAGAAGGCGCATAAAGTTGCAAAAGACGAAAGGAAAGCAAAAGAAACCATCTTATACCACGAAATGACGGAGGGTGGACACGCCGGTGCGGCAGACAACAGGAATCGAGCTAAAATAAAAACGATTGAATATACATTCTTACGGAGGAAGCTATGCAACGCACAACCATAGATAGGAGCAGAACATTTAGCGCATGTATGTAGATTTATGTTCACCGAATAAAACAGTCACTCGAGAGATGTTAAACGATATGGGCGCAAATTTTATCGATTTGATAAAATGCATGATAGTATTGTATGAAAAGATTACTATCAAAATGCATGAAGGAGAAAGAGAAGGGAAAAGAAGTGTTTTCAGAAGTGGCAATAAAAAAAGGTTGTCATCATGAGCGTAGTGATTCGAGCGTAAATGGTGAGTGCGGTAGATGCGTTTTACGACTCGAAGTTCAAGGACAAGGCTCCTGCGTTCGCGTGTGCAGTGCTGAATAGTTGGGAGAACACCATTAAGCAGGTGGTGGAGTTTGGCGTTCATCACGATTTTTTTGTGTGACTCCGCCCACATATTGGCATAGTGTGGCAGCTAAATAGGAAAATCGATCACACATTGTGATTCTCTACGAGGAGATTGACACGCAGCTCCCAAAGCTTTGCTGCGGGTTCTATATCCCCATCATCGTGCTCTATTCGGTGCATGTAGTGTTGATCGTCGAATGCAGTAATCGTTGCAGGATAAAACTTCTTATCAGCGTGCCAATATATTTCGACGCGCTGACCCACTGCTTTCTCTCGCAGCAGGGCAAGTTGGGCACTGACAGACCCTTTCCTCGCCGCTGCTAGTATCTGCAAGGAGAAGCAATATTATAAATGTCAGAGTATGTATAGAGAAAGACTTACCCGTAGTTGAGGACAGTTCTGACCTGCTCTTACCCCTTTCAAGGGGCATGCTCTCCGTTGTCGTGTACTCGCTCTCAGCGTGTGTCTCTTGCTCGACGGAGTCACATCTGAATCACTTTTTCTTGACTGGCAGATGATGCAAGTGCCGCAACTTACATTAGGAGTATCGCTCAAGTTTCCAATCTTTTGGTGAAGTTTTTCCACCTCCTTGGCGCGCGCCTCGTGTAGCTGAATATCATTGAGTTTTTCAACAGCACCGTCTTGACTCCTCTGCCACTCCAGCGCCATTTCGACTGCCCTTTGATATTTTGCTCTTGATACAAGCAAGGGCTGCATTTCAAACTCGTCAAAGTGCTCACGGAAGGGAAGTGTTCGATCTGACCTCATCCATTCGTAAGACTCCTCCGCGAAATAAACAACCATCCTGTGCGAACTAGACGACTGATCAGGTTTGATCTTTTCTATTGCATAGCTTGGAATGACGTCTCTGTCTCTATCGAGATGTAGGGCGATTCCGGGCCAGAAGCAATCTATCTTGCTCACTTTCGTTGGTATCCAAACTAGCTCTCCAGCGCACTCACCTCCAGCTTGCTCGGTATCTAATTTCGTTTTTACTTGCTTACTTTGTCTACCCCTTCGCTTCCCATGCGACTGCATCCCAAACGCAGCGGAAATGAACGGAGCTAGTTCGATGTTATTTTCTTCAGCGCGCAATTTAAAACCTGAGAGTTTGTCCGAGTCAATTTCTCTACGTGGAGAAAACAAAAACTCACCCAACGGTATGAATGGACAAATCTCTGGTGTATCTGACATACGGTTAAGGCCTCGTCTACTGCGCCATAGTGAAGCGACTCCGTCATGTTTCGAAGAAAGATTAATGTTTTCTGGACTAGAAATAATATTCCACGCAGCCAAAGGCCATGCCCGAAGTTTAGCTTTAATCTCGGAATCTTCTCTCGTAATGTTTGAAAGACCAGGAACAGGTTCAGAAAAATTGATTCCTTCACTTTCTCGAGAGAATTTAATTTCATATGGGCTCATAAGTCGTTGCCCTATCCACCGAGCCTGCGGTACTGACACTGCACGACCAAGTAATTCCATTCGTTTGACGTAGCTCGGATGGCTATCAACTGCTCTCATCCATGGACGACCAGGTCTCTTCAGTGGGAAACAAGACTCCGTCCATCCTACTGGGAAGCCATTTAAACGTTCTGCATCTTCAATCTCTAACCTGAACGCATGTCCTTTACCATCACCAAGATCTTCAACCATACACAGACGCCTGCCATTTGAGGCAGTAAGTGTGCAAATTTCATGTGCGACTGGACCGTACCGTTTCTCAGCAAGGTCGACACAGCTGACTGAAATCTTAGGTATGACGTGTGGAGGTGTATTGAAGCACTCATAACACTCAGCTGGCGATTTCTCTTTGCAATCTGCTTTACTCAGATCAATACATTGCCCTTTGCAAATGCTTTCTGTCGAGAGAAGCACATCTCGGGGGTCACCGTGAAGAGTGGCTACGATAAATACGCGATGGCGACGCTGCGGTAAACCAAAAGCGGATAAGCTGATGGTGCGATGGGCCCAGCTATAACCTAAACTTTCTAGTTCGTGCACGATATGTGCAATGACAGGCTTTTGAGGCGGATCAACGGCAAGATGCCACATCTGCAAGCCTGGGACGTTTTCCAGAAGTACCCATGGCACGCGAGTTTTACGAAGTAAGCGAAATATATGAGAGCATAGTGCAGTGCGGTTGCCCTGGAGTCCTGGTCGGTTTGGGTTCATTGTGCTCACATCCTTTGAAAGAGTAAGATAGAAAAACAAAATTGATGGGAATATGCCGCACCTCGCACGGAAACCCCGCAGCAAGCAATTCAGCCTCTGCAGGAAGTTCTGCCAGCTCAGCCACGTCCTGACGAATCTCTCTTCCAGGAAAGTGGCGTTGCAAGACTTGCAAGCAGTGAGGATCATTCTCTACTTGCAAAATCACTTCGTGACCAGCCTGTTCCAGACCAAGGTCGAGGCCACCTATGCCGGAAAATAAGCTTATAACTTTCATCTTCACACGGGCAAAGTAAAGGAATTCGCGGGCCTGAAGAAAGGGAGAAATGAAATAAGATGTGCACCCCAACTTCCGGGCACATTCAGGAAAGCCGCCAACTTTAGGAAAAACACTTTGTTGAAAAAAAGCACGAGCCTAAAATTGATTTCTACTTCTTTTCTTACTAGCTTTGCAGAAGGCGCCTTTCGTTGATTAAGAGACTATAGGGATAGAGGAAGTCTTAGCACTTGTTTTAATCGCGTTAGATCACGAGCACTTGGTTTGAAAGTACGGTTTTCGCATTTGAAAAGTGAGGTTAGGTAGTGTGAAAAAACGCGACATCTGCCTTACTTTCTACCTCTGTAAAGGCCAAAACTATATTCCGAAGGCAAGTGTAAGACAATTTGAAGTGCATATAATTTACAACAACGTCCATTATCCATTTCGCCATGTATTTGGTGCAGATTATTATCTCGTACTATAACCTCCTTTCAAAGTCTCCGTCAACTCTGAAGCGTCTAAGCCAGCGCCGTCTGCTGCCACCCTAAATGCCGCCGCGTGCGTAGGGCCAATGCTTTTTCTTTCCACCAACTGTTTCAATCTCACCATGACGCGCTCGCGTCGTCGCTCGTCCAACTCAACGTCCTCGATTGTTGAAATTCCCCAAACGGCGTAGGCTAACGCCTGCGCGTCAAGATTGTTCGATTCGCCGTCGAACAAACGCACCAGTAATTTTTCGCAGTCTTCCGGCGATGGTTCAAAACATATTCTGCCACATGCCCACAACGCGCCTGCGCAACCAGCTTTGGACACTCTTCTTCTTCTATTTTCGTCTTTGTTCTCAATCGTCTTCTCAATGGCCGCGCGATCGGCGCAAGCGGAAATCAATGTTTGAAATGCATCCGATTCGCCATGCACAGGAGACCCAATGACACCAACCGCCCAAGCCGCATGGGTTAAAGCGACACCGTCTAAGGAATCGGATTCCTTCGCGATGCGTTCGAGCAAATTTTCCAAGTAAGTTTCCGGTAATTTCGCATTTAACGTTGCCGAAGACCAGCATATGTTCGCGCACTGATACGAAGAAAATGTCTCCATCACTGCTTCACTTTGGCGTAAGAGTGAGGTGATCACTGCCCGATCGCCGCCATTGCTTTTCGCATTACCTTTACCTGCGCTTTCATCTTCGCTATGATCGGTAGATTTACTCATCGCTCCAACGCCAATGGCATTAAATAATCGCGCCCATTTCGCGTACGCCCAGAGCGCATTTGCGATATCCGGTGCTCGAAACTCTTCTTCAATCTCGCACACTCTTCGTTGCGCCGCGGCGAGCAATCTCGATCTTGGTTCAAATCCTAAAGCCGCCAAGGCCCACAAAATCGTCGATAAACACTTGGCGTCGGCGTATTTCATTTGTAACGCAGATCGTTTAGAAATGGCAGAAAGCAATGACTTCACTCTCGGCGGGTCGTCGGAAAACAACCTGGCTAAAGCCCAGGAGACGTTGGAAAGGCCCAACGGAGACATTTCCGGGATTTTTGTTTCGCACATTTCCAGTAAATCTTGAAATCTCGGATCGGTTAAGAGTTCTTTTTTCGTTGACACTAGCCTGTACCCTTCCGTTCCTAGTTCCGTGTTATTTTCTCCTCCTGTTGATGACGTCGCGCTTTCTCCTAAAATGCTCCTCCCGTTGTTTATGACCGTCGATTTCACTGTCCGCGACTTCGCGCTTCTCTTCCTCTCCCTATTATTGCTCCCAAAGTTTGGTTGCGTGATTACCCTCGCCAATCTGTGCAAAGCCGTGCTCGCGTTGACTTTATTAAACACGTCGTACTGCTCCTCTACTCGATTTAAAATAAACCCCGCGTCGGTGGCATCCATCAAATCGCCTTGTAAATCCTTCGCCCGATCCAACAACCTCACGCTCAACGCCGCTCGCATTCTATACTCGCTCGGTAGCGCCAACTTCGCGTACGACCACTTCCGTCTCTCCAAACCTACCTTATCCAGTTTATTCGCGTGCGCTTCCACGCAGTCCAACAAAACAGAAAACCTGGAATCCGCTACTACAAACTTTGCTTCTTTCCTCCGCAACCTCCCGGCGCGCGTCATCAACGATACCGTTATTCTGTGTAACGCTTGAATGCTATTGTTCGGGCTAAACTGGTCGGATTTTTCTTCCACGATCTCTAGTATCGACATCGCATCGTTTATTCTCGAGAGTTGGCTCGTTATTTCCGCCTGGATCATTTTTGAGCGCGCATTTTTTTTTCTCGGCGTCGGCTCGTTTTCTTCTGATTTTAGTCTGTTGTTGTGTCTCGAAGCCGCCACGTCTTCGTCGTTCGCCCCAACAGACAGCGCTCTCTGACTCGCGACTCGCGACCTCGTCGTCGTCGTCGTCGTTCGCATCGATGACGACGATGCCCTTCGCCTCGTTGTTGTTGTTGGTAAACACGCCGTCGTCGTCGTCGCGAGTCGTTTCTGTCGCGTCGTAACAGGTCTCTCGTTCGGTATCATTAAAAGATGCGTGGCCGAACGCGCAGCCGCCGATGATGGTGTTGTTGTTACCCTCCAAAAGCGTCCCATCATCATCTCGTCCTGTAAAGCGACACTCGTCTTCCGGTGAATAAAAAAATTCTCCCCCCAGAAAAAGGAAGGTGCGCGACGACGACGACGACCACCACCACCACCACCACCGGTCGTCGTCGTAGTGTTGTGGCTCGT
>MDSZ01105679.1_pt1 | contig 11429 bp, 9 predicted proteins | sample 811201 | NCBI WGS metagenome assembly MDSZ01 (sample SAMN05326647, study PRJNA326480) | marine metagenome | isolation source: seawater | place: Indian Ocean: North | collected 2010 | reverse complement strand
TAGTGATATTAATAAGGATCATCAAATTATTGCAGATGCAAGTTTAGTAGCATTAAGACCAATGAGGTTAGGTTTGAACTTTCCTGAAATTAGAGCATTTGAAACGCCTTCTAGTACTGAGCAGTCTCCAAATATTGAAAAATATATTTTTATGCCCAATTTATATGTTTCAATTGATAGTATATGGGATAAGAAAATCCAAGCTCTAGAAAGTTATAAAAAAGAATTAGGAGACTTTCCTCATCCAAGATCTATTAGAAGCTTAGAAGCTTTAGCAATAAAAAGGGGAGCTGAATCAGGTTTAGAAAAAGCAGAGGCTTTTATGATTTTGAAAAAAATTATAGTATAATTATTTTGTAATCTTTTAAATATTTTTTTACATGGGTATTGCTATAAGGTTTAAATTAGATTATTACTTTTGTGTGAAATAAGTTAACATGTTTTAACTAAACAGAAAAAATTATAATTAAATAATAAAAATGAATATTTTAAACGGAAAATCTATTGTTGTTACAGGTGGGACTGGGTCATTTGGCAATGAGTTAGTAAAAAAAATTTTAAGTTCTGCAAAACCAAAAAAATTAGTAGTGTTTAGTAGAGATGAGCAAAAACAATATATAATGTCACAAAAATATTCACCAGATAAGTTTAATTGCCTTAGATATTTTATTGGTGATGTTAGAGATTCTGAAAGATTAAATAGAGCTTTTTCTAATATTGATATAGTAATACATGCAGCAGCAATGAAGCATGTAACTGCTTCGGAGTATAATCCTACTGAGTGTATTGCAACCAATATTATAGGTGCTCAAAATATAATTGATGCTGCTATTTTTAACAATGTTTCTAAAGTTTTAGCTTTATCTACAGATAAGGCTGCAAATCCAATTAATTTATATGGAGCATCAAAGCTTTGTGCTGATAAGCTTTTTATTGCAGCAAATAACTTATCAGGCAAACCTAATACTAGCTTTTCTATAGTTAGATATGGGAATGTATTAGGTTCTAGAGGAAGTGTTATTCCTCACTATGAAAAGCTTTTATCAGAAGGTGAAAAGGATTTACCTCTTACTGATGAGAGCATGACTAGATTTTTTATAAGACTATCAGAAGGTGTTAATTTTGTTATTTCGTCATTAAAAAATATGTGTGGAGGAGAAATATTTGTGCCTAAGATAAAAAGCATAAGAATTCTTGATTTAATTTCTGCAATGGCAGGAGAGGGAAAATATTATGTTACAGGTATTAGGCCAGGTGAGAAATTACATGAAATTATGATACCAAAGGAAGAGTCAAGGTTATGTGTTGATATGCAAGCATATTATGTAATTAAACCAGCTTTAAAGTGGTGGAATTCAAAGTTACTTGAGGACAAGTTGAAAAAAGGAAAAAGCGTTCCAGAAAATTTTGAATATGAAAGCTCTAAGCAAAATTTATTAATGAGCAAAGAAGAAATAAATATTATTTTGGGTAAGTAGAATTGTCAAAATATAATTCCTTATTATATCCTTATTCAAAACCTTCAATAAATCAAAATGATATCAATAGTATTTTAAAAGTTTTAAATGACGGATATTTAACCCAAGGAAAGAGGTTAGTTGCTTTTGAGAAAAAATTAAAAGAACTTTTTAGTTCTAAATATGTACTAGCATGTAATTCTGGAACAGCCTCGCTTCATTTAATTTATATGGCACTTAAGGCAGGACCAAAAAAAAATATATTAACTACACCATTAACTTTTGTAGCAACAGCAAATGCAGCCAGAATGTGTGGGGCAAAAGTTTATTTTACAGATGTAGATCAAGAAACTGGGTTGATGGATCTAAAGTCCACGGAAAGAGTTTTAAAATCCAATAAGAGTATAAATATTATATCAGTCGTTCATTTAGCAGGTAGACTAATAGATATGGAAAAAGTAAGTTATTTGGCAAAAAAATATGATTGTTATGTTGTAGAAGATGCATGCCATGCTCCTGGGTCCTCATTTAAAAATAGTAAAAATCAAGAAATAATCACAGGTTCTTGTAAATATAGTATAGCATCTTCGTTTAGTTTTCATGCTATAAAACATATTTCTACTGGCGAGGGTGGCTGTGTTACAACAAATAATAAAGCGCTTTTTGAAAAAATAAAAATACTACGTAGTCATGGTCTAAGTAAAAGAGGTAATAATAAGTGGGAGAATTATATGACAAAATTAGGTTGGAACTACAGAATTGATGAGATGAGTTGCGCACTAGGAATTTCCCAAGTTTCAAGACTAAAAGAGGGAATTAAAAAAAGAAGAACTTTAGTAAACACTTATTTAAAATTATTGAAAAATATTAATTATATTAAAACTCCAAAACTTCCTGATTATGCAAATTCTCATGTTTGGCATTTATTTCCTATAGCTATAGATTTTAGAAAAATTAAAAAAAGTAGAATGCATATTATGAAAAATTTAGAAAGTTTAGGGATTGGAACTCAAATTCATTATACGCCAATATTTCTTCAGCCTTATTATAAGCGTAAAAATACAAAACAGTATTCTAATGCATTACTATACTATAAAAAAACTTTAAGTTTGCCACTGTATCCTGATTTAAATAAAAAAGATATAAAGGTTATATGTGATAGACTTATAGAAGTTTTGAAAAAATAGTTTAATAAGATATTTAGTATTTCTATGTTTTTAATAGGTATCAGGTTAGCAAATTATCTAGGCGCGGGAGAAGGACACCTAAATAGGTGTATAAATATTAGAAAGCATTTGGATCATTCAGTTGTTTGGTTTTTAGATAAAAAAGATAAGAAAATTTCTACCTTATACCCTAAAGATAAGGTGTTTATAGAATCAGATAAAACTAGTCTTAATAAAAGCATATTAGAGTGTAAAAAAAATAAGATTAATTTAATGATAGTAGACAGTTATGCTATTAAAAAAAAATTATTAGAAAAATTAAACAAAAAAGTATTTACTTCTCTAATAATGGATAGTTATAAAAAAGTTTATGCCAATATAATTATTATTCCTCAACCACTTAGGGTAAAAAAAATAAAAAATATTACCTACTTAATTGGAACAAAATATGCTCCGATAAATTTTATAAAAGAAAATAAGTCAGCAATTAAAGACTCATTATTAGTTTCTATGGGAATGCATGATAGTAAAGGTATTAGTCTAAAAATAATTAAAGCATTAATACAGAATTATAAAAAAAAATCTATTAAACTTAATACAATTATAACACTGGGGAAAAAATCTCCAATTTTAAAAAAAATTAAAGAAGATATAAAAAAATATAAAGATAAAATTCATCTAAAAGTTGACGTGAAAAATATAAATTTAATTTATGATAAATCTCTATTTGCTATAGGCGCCCCAGGACTCTCTCACTTTGAAAGGTTAGCTTCAGGAGTGCCAAGTATATTAGTAGCACAAAGTAAAAATCATAATCTTTTGGTGGAAAAATGGAATCTAATAAATTGTTGTATAAGCTGTAAAAATAATATTACCTCTATAGAGGAAGCAATTTTAAAAATGTTAAATGAAATAAAATTGAGAAAAAAAATTATAGAAAAAGGTTTAAAGGAAGTTGATGGAAAGGGAGCTATTAGAATAGCTTCCGAAATTGAAAAATTTTTAGTGGATAATTACCTTAATTCTTAACCTTTTTTAAAAATTTATAGGGAACGATAAGGTTTTCTTTAATATCTTTTTCTTTTAAAACTTCTTTTCCAAGAAATAGCCTGATTAAGTTCTCATAAATCCTAAAACCCGCTGCTAAGCTGATTGCAACACTCCCACTTTGTCTAGGGTTGATTTCTATTACTATAGGATTTTTATTTTTATCATACATTACATCACAGTCATATAGCCACGATAATTTAAATTCTTTTATTATTTTTTTTCCTAGATTTATTAAGGCTTTATCTTTTAAGATTTTGTGCCCCTTATTTGGCAAAGATGGGTTATTTCTTTTTCTTGGCACTACAGATAGAGACTCTCCTTTCCAAGCAAAAAGGTCAATATCAATAACTGGTTCTGAAAGCTCTTGCATTATAAGAAACTTTCCAACAAAATTATATTTGTTTATTATAGGCAGAAAGTCTTTAATATTATTAAATTTAGTAATATTTTTATTATCAAAATATTTATTTTTATTTTTACTAATTATAAAAATATTTCTAGCTCCTCTATCTAGAATAGGTTTAATTACAGCTCCACCATATTCATTGTAGTAGAAATTAAGTTTTTCAATTAACACTTTTTTACTTTTAATGGGACTCCATTTAGCAGTATCAATGCCGCATTTCCTAAGCAATTCATATGTCTTTGACTTGTCATTTAATATTTTTAAGCCTTCATAATTAATACATGCTATTGTAATATTTTTTTCTTTAAAGAATTTTTTTTTCTTTGACAAAGCCATTGCTTCTTCATCAGAGGTAGGAATTACTAAACTAATGTTTTCTTTAAGAAGTATCTCTGTACACTTTGCAATGTAGGCCTTATTATTTCCTTTAGGAACTTTATAAAACTTATCACAAAAGTATCTGCCTGTAGCATTTTTATCATAATCTGTTCCAATTATATTTAAATTAAAGCTCTTAATTTCTTTCAAGTACTTAATTGTGTATGGCATTAGCTCTCCTCCTACACACGTTAGCATAACATTGATCATTTTTTTAACTCTCTTAACATAATTATTTGATTTTTTTCGTACCCCCTTAGAGAGTTTCTACCTACTAGCTTATTAAAATAAAATGGAGATAGATGATTATTATTACTATTACTTACCCTTTTAGCTGATATATTGGCTTCACTAAATTTCTCTCCTTTATTTATCTTACAATTTGCTACCAAAACTCTTAAAAATTTTTTTCTGTTTGCTTTTATTACATCAAGAAACTTAGTACTTTTACTAAGCATGTATTCCGTTTTTTTTATATTCTCTACAAGATCCTTCATTCCTTTATAGTTTAATGAAATTTGATGGTCATACCCTTTTTTTTTATTATTTTTGGTAAAATGTTTTTCAATTATAGCGGCTCCTTTAGTTACAGCAATGCAGCAAGCTAAGTCTCCTAGGGTATGATCAGAGTAACCTATATTAACTTTATATATTTTTTTTAAATAATCTATTCTAGATAGGTGAGCCTCTTTTGGCAGTGTAGGATATTTGCTAACACAATGGAGTAGACTATAATTTTTTTTATTATTTTTTTTTAAGATATTGACTGCTTTATTAATTTCTTTGTTACTACAAAGTCCAGTAGATAAATACAAGGGTTCCTTGAATTTTGAAAGATGTTCCAATAGAGGAGCATGAGTTAATAAGCTAGCTGAAACCTTCCAAGCAGATGGTTTAAGTTTTTTTATCCAATTTGCTGTTTTAATATCACCCACTGTAGTAAAAACATCTAGTTTAAGGCTTTTAGCATAATTAAAAATTTTTTCAGTTTCTTTATTGGTTAGTTTCGCTCTAGAAAATAATTTAAAACTTTCTGTATCACTTGCATAACATTCATCTGGATCTATTGTTTGAAGTTTAACAGCATTTACTCCTGCTTTTTTTGCAGCATAGACCATTTCTTTACATAAGTTATAGCTTCCCTCATGGTTAATACCAATTTCAGCAATTATATAAGTGTTGTAATTCAAACTATTAAATATTAAATTAATAATATTAATTTAAAATCACTAATTAATCAAAAGTTTAAATATGAAAATTGCTGTGATAGGCCGCACATCTTACACAAAGTTACTAAGAAAGTTCTTAAAAAAAGATTTCACTATTAAACAATTTTCTGGATTTAATAAATCAAGTTGTGAAAAGTTGAAGGATATTGACATTTTAGTATCAATGTCTTGGGGCAAATCAATTTGGGGAGAAAGTTTAAAGGTTGATATCCCAATAACAAAAAAATTAAAGCTTATTCATCTTCCTGGTTCTGGCACAGATGGTGTAGATTTTTCAAAAGTACCGAATGGCTGCAAAGTTTGTAATGTTTATGAGCATGAGATAGCCATTTCTGAGTTTATTATAGCTAACTTATTAAATTGGGAAATAAAGTTAATAAATAAATTAGAAAATTTTAAAAAATATAATTGGAAAGACAGTATGTTGTTCTCTAAAAATCCTCACGGAGAATTAAATAATAAAAAAGTTGCAATATTAGGGTATGGCAGAATAGGAAAGGAATTAACAAAAAAGCTCACTGTTTTTAACTCGCATACAACTATTATTACTAGAAAAAAAATAAAAAAAGAAAAAGTTTTCAATAGAAATATATTAATATCAAATATAAAAAAAAACATAAAAGACTTTGATTATTTCATAGTAGCATGTGACCTCAATAAAAGTACTTTTAATTTAATTTCTAAAAAAGAAATTAAATTAATGAAAAAAAATTGTGTGATAGTCAATGTGGCTAGAGGACCTATTGTAAATGAACAAGATTTATATAATGCTTTGAAAAATAATTTAATAGGAGGGGCAATTATAGATACTTGGTGGAGATACCCAGAAATAAAAAATAAAGAAAATTTTAAGCCTTCTAGGTTTGATTTTGGAAAATTAAAAAATATAGTAATGACACCGCATTTGTCTGCTCTTTCCTCTAATTTATTAGAAAGAAGAATAAAAGTTATATCTAAGAATATTTTAGCTTTAAAAAGAAATAAAAAACTAATGAATATTGTTTATGAAGCCAAATAAAAAAAATAAAGTTATTTGTATTATTCAAGCTAGGATGAACTCAACCAGACTTCCCAAAAAAGCATTAATGGATATTGTCGGCAAAACATGCATACAGAGAGTTGTGGAAAGAGTAAAAAAAAGTAAGTTACTTGATGAGATATGGATAGCTACTACTAAGATGAAAGAAGATAAAGTATTTAAAAGAATTTGCGAAATAAATAATATAAATTACTTTCAAGGAAAAGTTAATGATGTTTTATCTAGGTATTATAATATAGCAAAAGTATCAAATGCTGATTTTATAGTAAGAATTACTGCTGATTGTCCATTAATAGATGCAAGAGTTATAAATAAAGCAGTTAAATTAATAAAAATTAAAAAGTGTGATTATGTATCTAATACTTTAGAAAGAACCTTCCCTGATGGAATAGATGTAGAGGTTTTTTCTAGCAAGGCCCTAAATAAAACTTTTAAAGAAGCTAAACATCCTTTTTTAAAAGAACATGTAACTCCTTATATGCATGGTTTAGTTCCTAAAGGAATTAAGGCTGGGAAGTTTAAGCTGGAAATGTTTTCCAGTAAGGGAAATTATGGGAACTATAGATTAACCTTAGACAGAAAGGAAGATTTAGAGCTAATAAGAGTAATATATTCAAGTCTTGGAGAACATTGTAGTTGGAAAGAAGTTATAAACTATATACAAAAAAATCCATTTCTTAAAAAAATAAATAGTCATATTAATATTAATGAGGGTTCTTTGATTAGTTTGAAAGCTTTTAATAATAAAAAGGAAAAAAACAGATATAAGAACTCTAATCAATTATTTAAGAAAGCAATAAAATTTATTCCTACAGGTTCTCAAACTTTTTCCAAATCTTATTTGCAATGGCCACTTAATAGTAGTCCGCTGTTCTTACAAAAAGGAAAGGGCTGCATTATTACAGATGTAGATAATAATAAATATATAGATTATCTTTTAGCTCTTTTACCAATTATTATTGGGTATGCAAATAAAGAAATTGACCAAGCTGTTTATGGGCAAGCTAGAAAAGGAACTATTTTATCTTTATCTCACCCTAAAGAAATAGAACTTTCTGAAAAATTAGTAAGTATGATCCCTTATGCGGAAATGGTTAAGTTTTCTAAGAATGGATCTGACGTTTTATCAGCAGCAGTTAGATTAGCAAGAGCATTTACTGGAAGAGATATGATTGCTGTATCAGGTTATCATGGCTGGCATGACTGGTATATAGGAACAACATCAAGAAATATAGGTATTCCAAAGGCAGTAAGTAGACTAACAAAAAAATTTAATTTTAACGATATTGATTCTTTAAAAAAAATAATAAGAAAAAATCCAGAAAAATTTGCTGCAATAATATTAGAACCAGATACTTTTGAAAAGCCTGAAATAAGCTTTTTAAAAGAAGTTAGAAGGCTATGCGATTTATATGGTATTATTTTGATATATGATGAAATTATTTGTGGTTTTAGAACAATGCTTGGTGGAGCCTCAAAAAAGTATAGGGTCTTACCTGACCTTGGTTGTTTTGGAAAGGCAATGGCAAATGGTTACCCCTTAGCTGCACTAGTTGGAAGAAGAGATATAATGAAAAAGTTAGAGGAAGCTTTTATTTCTGGAACTTTTTCAGGAGAACTTCTTTCGATTCAGGCTTGTCTTACAACAATTAAAATAATTGAGAGAGATAATGTTATAAGTAAATTAGCAAAGCTTGGGAAAAACCTTAAAAGTGAATTTAACAAGGTATTAAAAAATGAAAATCTAGATAAAGAAATTTCTTTTGTAGGTAATGACTGGTGGCCTAGATTAAATATTCAAGAGACAGAATTAAATAAAGATATTTATAATAGTTTGCTAAGACAAGAGTTTTTATCTAATGGACTCTTTTTGGGTGCAAGTTTAAATTTGTGTCATAGTCATTGTACAAATAATATTCAAACTCAAACCCTAAAGAAATTTAAAACCGCAGTAAATATTTTTAAATATAAAAAGGTTTCTAGAAATCCAGAAAAATATTTAAAAGGAAAAAAAATCCAGTCTGTTTTTAAAGTTAGATAAATTAATTAAAAAAACTTAGGTCATAGAAATGAGAATTTTTCTTTAAGAACTTGCTAGGATTTCCTACTACAATTTCATCTTTGTTTGTATTTTTGATCACAACAGAACCTGCCCCCACGTAAGAACCTTCATTTATCTCAATATCTGGTATTATAGTAGCATTAGTGCCTACAGTGGCATAATCATTTATCTTAATTCTTCCTGCTAATGATGCTCCTCCCATTATATGAACCCCTTTACCTAAACTACATTCATGATCTATTGTTGCAGAAGTATTTATAATACTAAAATTACCTACTGTAGAATACCCATTTATAGCAGAATTATGCATAATTTGTACTCCTTGCCCTAATATTACATTTTTATTTATATATGCATGAGAAGAAATTAAACTAAGAGGCTTTAATTTACACTTCAATAGTTCTTCTGAAATTAGGGTTCTTGCCATACCTAAATTCCCAGCTATTGCTACTATGAAACTATTAACCTCATCTAAAATATTTTTGAAACTAGATTTTTCATTCAAAAAAGGTATATCTGTTTTAAAAGTTGGTTCCTCTAAAAAAGGATCAACTATGAAAGAAATTTTATTATGTTTTTGTTTTTCATTATTAAGAAAAACCAACCCTTCTTCTACCATATTTTTAACTATTAAACATTGAGATTTTGCTCCCCATACTAAAATATTATTTACAGACATATTTATTTTTGCTTTCAATAAATAATTAATATAACATTATATAATATTTACTAAAACAATTTAAAATGCTGGTTAATCTATAAATGAATTTATGTTTATTATAAGGAAATTACTGAATAACATATTATTTGTAAGTGATAGCTTTTATTATTTAAAAGTTGTTACATTGAAAAGAACAATTTTTTTAGTATTTTTATCTCTATTGGTAATGTTGTTTGATACTCTAAGTGTATTATCCATTATGCCCCTTTTACAGTTTATAGACTCCAATCAAAATATTGAAAGTTTTATAGAATCAGCAGACTATGGAGAAAATTTAGTATATTTATTCAATTTTTTAGAAATTCCATTTGAATTATTGTATTTATCAATTTTTGTTTGTGTATTTTTTTTTATTAGACAAACAATAAATTTATTTGAAATTGTGGAAACAGAAAAAACACGACTTGATATAGCTAAAGGACTTACTGTATTATGTTTTAAAAAAATACTATCCTCAACATCATCATATATTAGAAAGTTTAAAACAGGAAATTTTACATCTATTTGTGAAGTAGAATGTACCAGAACAAGCTCGCTTTATAAATTTTTACTAAACTTTGCCGGAGCATTTTTTCAAATGACTGCATATATTTGTGTCATGATTTATATAGCTCCTCTTTTAACTGTAGGTGCATTAACAATTTTTTTCATAATTTTAGGTTCAATGTATTTTTTTGTAAAAAAATCTCATTCTGCTGGAAAAAAAGTAGTTCAAGTAAGAAAAGTATTTTATTCATCTTTAACAGAACACTTTGGATTATGGAGGCTTTCTAAATTTGGAGACCTTAAGGAAGTTGAAAGTCAAAAAATTAAAAGTTTAGCAAGCGCTTATGCTTTTTTTCAGTTAGCCGCAGTAAGGTATAATTCTTCATCTAGACTACTTATAGCTATCATTGCAATGACATTCAGTGTTATTTTATTGTCCTTATCAGTTAAATATTTAACTTTTGACTTTTCTAGAATAACTCTTTTTGTGCTCATAGTTTTAAGATTAATACCTTTGATGCAAAGGTTAAATGGAAATTTTAATTCTATTGCTAGCACGGTCCCATCTCTTTCAAGTTTATATTCAATTTTAAAAAAAGCAGATATCAATAAAGAAGAAATATATGCTGGGAAAACTTTTAAAGGCCTAAAAAAATCTATTATATTTGATAATGTTTCTTTTTCGTATCAGGCTAAGCGGAAATTAATATTGAATAAATTAAAGCTAGAAATTCCTGCTAATAAGATAACTGCTATAGTTGGTAAATCAGGGTCAGGAAAGTCTACACTAATAGACTTTTTACCAATTTTTATAAAACCAAAGGATGGTAAAATATTAATAGACGGAGTAAATATAAATAATTTTTCTATAAAATCATTAAGAAAGAAAATTGCTTTTATTCCTCAAGACCCTTTGCTGTTCAGTGGAACTATAAAAGATAATATTACTTATTTTAATAGAAAGGCTTCTAGTAAGAAAATAAAAGAGTCTCTTATTACATCAGGATCTTATGAATTTGTGAATAATCTTCCTGAGGGATTAGATACAGAGTTGCTTGAGAGAGGCATGAATTTATCAGGAGGGCAAAGACAAAGAATAGTTTTAGCAAGAGCATTTATAACTAATGCACCTATCTTAATTCTTGACGAAGCTACAAGTGCCTTAGACTCTTTTTCAGAGTTAAGAATAAAAAAAACAATAGAACATTTAAGAAAAGAAAAAAATGTTACAGTAATTATTATAACTCATAGACTAAAATCACTTAAAAAAGTTGATTACATAGCTAAACTAGATAAGAAAAAAATAGTGAGTTTTGGAAGCCCAAAAACTGTCATAAAATAATTTTTTTTTTTTTATAATGGTGCCGGATGACGGATTTGAACCGCCGACCCACTGATTACAAATCAGTTGCTCTACCAACTGAGCTAATCCGGC
>MDSZ01099092.1_pt1 | contig 11429 bp, 9 predicted proteins | sample 811201 | NCBI WGS metagenome assembly MDSZ01 (sample SAMN05326647, study PRJNA326480) | marine metagenome | isolation source: seawater | place: Indian Ocean: North | collected 2010 | reverse complement strand
TAGATGATTTTGCTTCAAATGTGCCTTTAAAAATTCCTGAATTTAAATTTGAATCCCAAACTTTATTCACAGATTCCCTAAAAATAGATTTAATTAGAGATATTAGTAATCCCATTTATAGATATACATTAAACGGTAAAGATCCAGATAGTTTATCTGAGATATTTAATTCTCATTTGAAAATTGATGAAACGTCTACTATAAAAGTAAAAGCATTTAAAAAAGGATCTAAGTCCAGCCCAGTTAAAGAAGTTAAATTTATTAAAGTTGTTGAATCAATTAAAGACATTAAATTATTATCAAAACCTGTCGAACCATACACTGGTGATAACATTTTAACAGATAATGTACTTGGAACCAGTGACTTTAGAGATGGTAAGTGGCATGGTTTTTTAAAATCAACGCCAAACAATTCATCAAACAATATTGTCGGGGACTTAATTGCTGAGTTTTCTCTGCCAAATAAAGTTAAAGAGATTGGAGTGTCTTGTTTGACTGAATATGGTTCATACATTCAATTCCCCTCAAAAATACAATTATATGATATCTCAAACGGTTACGAAAAATTAGTTTACGAGAGAAAAATTAAAAAAAGTATTAATCAACAAAATGCTCCAAAATTTATTTTTAAAATTCCAATTGATAACAAAATGAGTAGAGTTAAGTTGAAGGTCATAAGTAATAAACAATTACCAAAAGGTCATCCTGCTGAAGGGGAGCCAGCATGGCTTTTTATTGATGAAATACTTTTATTTTGATTGATATATTCACAAAATCAGACATGTTTTTTTACTGATTTACAATTTATTACAGGAAAAACTTACAATTTTAACATAAAATTCCCTTCGAATTTTATCTGTTATTTAAATTATTATTTATAAATTGCCATCACAATAACTAAATTATTATAACAATTAATTTAAATTAAACACTTATGAAAACAAAAATCTTAAAGATTTGTACTAGTTTTTTGTTGTTTTTTGCTGTAACATTATCGGCATATGCTCAACAAATTTCAGGTACAGTTTCAGATGAAAACGGAGTTCCGCTTCCTGGAGCAACCGTTGTAGTTGAAGGAACATCTACAGGTGTATCTACAGATTTTGATGGAAATTATTCAATTGACGCTTCACAGGGCGATGTCCTTGTATTTAGCTTCGTTGGGTATACTTCACAGTCTGTTACCGTAGGTAGCTCCTCTACTGTAGATGTTAGTTTACAGCCAGATAGTGCTCTTGACGAAGTTGTCGTTACTGCATTAGGTTTAACTAGAGCAAAAAAGTCTCTTGGTTATTCAGTGTCAGAGATTACAGCTGAGCAGGTTAACACTATCAAAGACCATAACCTTGCTAATTCATTAGTTGGTAAAGTTGCGGGTATTAACATTACACAATCTGGTACAATTGGTGCTGGTTCTAGAATTGTTATTAGAGGTAACAACTCTTTGACAGGGAATACACAGGCATTAGTTGTGGTTGACGGTATTCCTATTAACCAAGATGGAATTAATTCTGGTGGTAGTCAATACAACAATATTATTACTGGTGGAGGTATATCGGATATCAACCCTAATGATGTAGAATCTATTTCTGTTCTTAAAGGTCCTAACGCTGCCGCTTTATATGGTGCAAGGGCTGGTAATGGTGTAATACTTATTACCACTAAGAAAGGAAGTTCAGAGTCTAAAATGGGTATAACTGTTAATTCAAATACAGTTTTAGAAGATCCTATGTTCCTTCCAGAACGTCAAAATATCTACGGTCAAGGAACAAGAGGTGCAGCTGCTACTGTTACAGCTGATATGGGTCGTAATTCTTACGGTCAACTAGCTGACGGTAGTCTTCAATTGTACTTTGATGGAACATCTAAACCATATACTGTACAGCCTAACAACGTAAAAGATTTCTATGACACTGGTGTAAAATCTATCAATTCAATTTCTATTTCCAATGGAAATGAAAAGTCTAACATGAGATTTTCATACACCAACAATACCACAACAGGTATTTTACCAAATTCATCGTTGAATAGTCATAACTTTAATGTTAGAGCTATGTCTCAATTGACTGATAAGTTATCTATTGATGCAAAAGCAACTTATTTCACTCAAGAATTAAATCATAGAGCTAGGACTGGATCTGAAGGTATCACTAGGTTAATTAATGGTATGCCAACAACAGTTAGAACGTCTGATCTTAGAAAATATCAAAAAGATAATCCTGCTACTGATGCAGATTATGCTGTAATTGCCTATGATAGGCCAGGAACATCAACTGGTAACCCATATTGGTTACTTTACAATGATATTGATGATGAAAATAGAGGTAGATTTTTTGGTTTTGCCAAAATTAATTATGAGTTTACTGATTGGCTTTCAGGATTTGTTAGAGTTGGTACTGATATCACTGATATTACAAGTTACTGGGTAAGACAACCTGGTCACCATTATTATCCTCAAGGTCGTCTTGAAAGAACAACAAGTAATAGTGGGGAATTAAACTCTGAGTTTTTACTTACAGCAAAAGGTGATCTGTCTGATGAAGTAAATGTTGTATTTAATGTTGGTGGAAATATGTCTAAAAGAACATATGAAGCCATGCGTAATTTCGGTGATGATTTTAAATTGAATAGTAAAGCCTTTTTATCTAATACATTAATACAAGAGTTTACAGAGACTCCGCAACAAATTAAAAAGGTAAATTCATTATACGCATCTGCTAACTTCGCTTACAATAATTGGGCGTATTTAGATATTACAGCAAGAAATGACTGGTCCTCTACACTTGGTGCTGATAACAGATCATATATGTATACATCTGTAAATTTAGCTTTATTATTACAAGATTATATAGATCCTAACAAAGAGTTATTTGATTTATTTAAAGTTAGAGCTTCTGTTGCTAACGTTGGTAATGACACAAGTCCTTATCAGTTAGTTCAAACATTTAGTGTTCCTGGTCAAGGATATCTTGGTCTGACAACATTAAATTCTCCATCAACTAGGTTAAATCCTGATCTTAAGCCTGAGAATATTGAATCTACAGAGTTTGGTTTAGAGTTGTCTTTGCTTGATAATAATCTAACTTTTGATTTAGCTATATATGATATCACAACAACTGATATGATTTTTAGTGTACCTGTTCCTGCTGCAACTGGATATTCATTCTTCTTAGAAAATGTCGGTGAAGTAACAAACAAGGGAGTTGAAATGTCATTAGGATATAATATTATAAATACTAGCGATCTTAGATGGAATACTACATTCTTTGCCTCTAAAAATGAAAATAAATTAGTCTCTTTAATTGATGATTTGGATACATTAGTTTATTTCCAAACTAATAGCGGAAATATTAATTCACAAGCAAAAGTTGGAGGCGGAATAGGTGACCTTTATGGAACAGTCTGGGAAAGAGATTCAAGTGGAAATAGAATTGTTGGTGCTGATGGAAAACCACAACAATCAAATCCTGATAATTTCTTAGGTAATGCTCAACCAGATTGGTTAGCAGGTCTTACCAGTTCATTAAGCTACAAAAACTTATCTCTTCAATTTGTAATTGATGGTCGTTTCGGTGGCGTGGTGTATTCTGGTGATTCATCTTACGCTGATGCATACGGTACATCAGAGAGATCACTACAATACAGAGAATCTGGTGTAGTTCTTGACGCTGTTGATCCAAATGGAGCAGCTAATACTGTTTCTATAACAGGACAAGAATATTGGCAAAGACTTGCTGATATAGCTGAGCCTTATGTTTATGAGCAAGATAATGTAAGATTAAGAGAAATTGCTCTTGGATATTCATTTGGTGATGTTAGTTCTCTAGGTCTTGAAAGTTTGAATGTTCAATTGATTGGAAGAAACTTATTCTTTTTCAACAAGAAAGCAGAGGACATTGATCCAGAAGCTATGCTTGGCACAAATGTTGCTGGTCAAGGTATAGCATTAGGTAACTTACCAACTCTTAGAAGTGTAGGTCTGAATGTAACTCTTAAATTTTAAATTTTAAAAAAAATTAATAATTATGAAAAAAGTAATTTTTATAGCATTTAGTTTTTTATTTATCGTGTCATGTACGTCTGATTTTGACGAGATAAACACAAAACCAGATGCTTTAACAGCTGCTGATGTTAGTGCAAAATATTTTGTTACTGGTGTTCAGCAAAAATTCTATGCTCCAAATAGATTTCCATATTGGAGAGGACCTTTGATCCATTTTGATAGATTCTCTGGAATGCATCCATTTGGATATAAAGGAAACTGGTGGAATGATGGTATGGGTTATGTATATCATGCTGCATACACTAATGCCACTTGGGGATGGATGTCTGGTTACAACAGTGAACTTACAGCTTTTACAAATTTTGTAAAGCCTGGGGGAACTCTTGAAAATCAACAATATTATGCAATTGCATTAATTATGAAAGGTCTTTATTATCAAAGATTTTCAGATGTGTTTGGAATGGTTCCTTTCTCAGAAGCTTCAGATCCTGATATTGTAACACCAGTTTTTGATGATCATAAAACAATTTATGATGGTATTATAGCAAGTTTAGATGAAGCTATTGGAATTATTGGTAATGCAACTACTACAGGTGAAGGACCACAGCTTTTAGGTGAGAATGATTTATTCTTTAACGGAAATATGCAAGATTGGAAAAAGTTAGCTAATAGTCTTAAATTAAAAGTTGCTCTAAGAGGACATGGCGCTGGAGGTGCTGATTACAGTGCTAAAGTTCAAGAAGCAATAACAGGTGGTGTTCTTGGAGACAAAGATGCTACTATTCCAAGAGATACTGAAATTTCACAATGGGCTAGTGCTACATACGGAGATATATGGCATAATTTCTATGGTGGTGGTAGATGGCACTTAGGTAGTACTTTGGTTGATTTATTAAGAGATAATAATGATCCAAGATTATCTAAATATGCAAAACCAATAGCTGGTGGAACATTTGTATTTGCAAAGCCAACTACTGGCGATTTAGTAGCAATGTATGACAAGCATATTGCTTACATGGAAGGTCATTTAACTGATTCAGATGTAACTTACACAAAATCAGTTGCTGGTGATGGTACTGTTACAATCACTACTGGAGCAGGTCCTTTTTATGTAGGTCAGCCAAGTAGAACTAATGGGAATATTAAAAATATGTTATTTCCAGATCTATGGTCACACCCAGCTGATATAGTAACTCAGAAGAAAAATGAAGGAAAACCAATTTTCCCTTTCTTAGTGTTTACTGCTGCTGAGTCTCATTTCTTAGTAGCTCAAGCAGCTACTTTAGGTATTGGTTCTGGAGCAAATGCACATTACCAGGAAGGTATTAAGCATGCTATGCGATTATGGGGTGTAAGTGATGCTGATGCTGCTACATATTTAGCTAACGAGCCAATGGGATCATTAACTGGTACTGGAGACTTAGAAAAGATTGCTTCGCAAAGATATTTAGCTAACTATACTGATGGCTTAGAAGCTTGGGCTGTTGTAAGAGATACAGGTTTCCCAAAAATCTACAAAAATACTACTGGTACTGGATATATTCAAAGTAATACAGTTTCTGATTCAGATATTTATGAATTAGGAAGTATGAATGGAGCATATCCTCAAAGACTCAGATATGGTGCTGGAGCTTATAATAAAAATTCCGATAATGTTAATGCTGCGAACACTGTTCAAGGTGCTGACAAAATGGGAACTAAGCTTTGGTGGGCTAAATAATAAGTTTTAATTATTAATAAAATTAAAAAGAGGGGTTTTCCCCTCTTTTTTTTTATTTTGCCAATTAGTAAATATGAATAACTTTTATCTAAATTTCTTTATTGCGTTTATATTGTTTTTTTCTCTAAATGCGCAGAATCACCCTCATTCACACAAACATATTTATAATGATTTGCATCATTGGGAAATACCAAGTAAAGATCCTGATAGAATTATTCTAACCTTCAATGGTGATCCATCTACAAAAAGAGCTGTAACATGGAGAACTGATTCTTCAGTTAATGAAGCAATAGCTCAAATAGCAATAGCAGGTGTTAGTTCAAAATTTACTGATAATGCTATAACATATATTGGTTTAACTGAAAAATTCGATCTTGGACTATATAAAACTAATAAGTCATTATTAGTTAATTATCATAGTGTTCTTTTTGAAAATTTAGAACCTAATACCATTTATGCATACAGAGTCGGAGATGGCGAAAATTGGTCAGAATGGATCCAATTTAAAACAGCTAATAATGAGTATAGCCCAACTCAATTTGTTTATTTTGGAGATGCTCAAAATGATATTCTAAGTCATTGGTCAAGGGTTATAAGAATGGCTTATCAAACTGCACCTGATGCTTCATTTGTTATTCATGCTGGTGACCTAGTTAATACGGCTCATAAAGATTATGAATGGGCACAGTGGTTTAAAGCTGGAGGTTTTATTCACAGTCAATGGACAGCTATCCCTGTTGTTGGTAATCATGAATTTCAGGCCATTAATGATTCAAGCCCTAGAAAATTATCAATGCTATGGAAACCTCAGTTTACCCTTCCTATTGAGGAAAATTTAGATGAATTGCTTCACGAAACTGTTTATACTGTTGAATATCAAGATATATTAATCATTGTGCTAAATTCTACAGGACATTTTGAAAAGCAAACTGAGTATATAGAAAAAAAATTAAAAAATAGTACTGCTAAATGGAAAATAGTTACTTCTCATCATTCTGTTTTTTCACCGGCTAAAGGAAGAGATTTTGAGTATGCTAGAAAAAACTGGAAACCTTTATTTGACAAATATCGGGTTGATTTAGTTTTAAATGGACATGATCATACTTACGCAAGAGGCCATAGTCCTGTAAAAAGCTCTAAAATTGATGAAAATGGTAATTTTAATTCATTATATATCACATCTGTAAGTGGACCAAAGCAATATAGCATTGGATATGATAATTTTATTAAATATGAAGAAGATGGCTATAAGCTTGGTAAGACTGGAGAACAAACTCAATTTTTTCAAGTAATAAGCATAGAAAACAATCAATTAACATATGATGCTTACACAACATTAGGTGATTTATATGATAGAGTTGTAATTACAAAAGATTTTTCAACTGGAATAAAAAATATTTCTGATTAGTTTAGAGTTTTAAATGAGCTCAATTAATTATTCAAATTTGAAAATAAGAAAAGCAGTTTTGTCTGATCTTGATAAAATTATGAGAATCATTTCCTTGTGTACCAAACACATGATTTCTAAAAAAATTTTTCAGTGGGATGAAAATTATCCCTCAAAAAACATTTTTAAAGAAGATATTGATAATGGTTATTTAATGGTACTATTATTGGAAAGTGATATAATTGGATGTGTATCCGTTTCAAATGTTATGGATGATTTCTATAAAAAAATAGAATGGAAAATAGAATCTAATAATAGTTTATATGTCCATAGGCTAGCAATTAACCCCCAATTTCAAGGTAAAGGCTATGCGAAATATGTTATGAGTTTTATTGAGAATATTGGTAAAAAAAATAAGTCTAAATCCGTTAGGCTAGATACTTTTAGTTTAAATGAAAAAAATAATAAATTTTACTCGAATTTAGGTTATTTAAAGCTTGGTCATATTTATTTTAGAGATCAAAGTGATATGCCATTTAATTGTTATGAAAAACTGTTAAAATAGTTTGTTTATTTTTACAAAAAATATAAATGTCTAAAAAGAAGCCAGATCAAGTAGCAGATAATCCAAGTACATTGCCTTATGCATCCAATGTTGGAGCACCCGCTATTAAACCATCAAACTTAACATCATTTAAAGAAGAGAAGCTTTCAAAAACAAATAAGTATTTTTCTTCTAGATATGAAGAAATTAAGGAAGAGTATAAAAAATTGATGGAGTCCTATGAATGGAATAAATTGATTTATAACTGTAGTTTTAGTTTTAAACCTGATAAAGGAGAAATTTATCATCTTTATCAAAGAGACGATCAAAATTTATTTCTTTCCATAATTGGCCCTGATGAGTGGGATGAAATTTACATTGGATCATTTAGATTAGATTCAAATGATAAATGGGAGAAGGTAGATATATAGTTTATTATGACAACTATAAGTTTAAGTCCTGCAAAAAAAATCTATTTTAGTTCAGATAATCATCTCGGATCACCAAATAGAGAAATAAGTCTTAAAAGAGAAAAAATATTTATCTCATGGCTTGATAAAATAAAATCTGATGCTCAAGCTATTTTTTTTCTGGGCGATTTATTTGATTTTTGGTTTGAGTACAAAACTGTTGTCCCTAAAGGCTTTACTCGTCTTTTTGGAAAATTGGCTGAGCTCTCAGATTCAGGAATTGATCTTTTTTTCTTTGTTGGAAATCATGATTGTTGGATGAAGAATTATTTAGAAGATGAAATTGGGTTTAAAGTTTTTAAAAATTCCTGCGAATTTAAGATTGATGATAATAATCTTTTAATTGGCCATGGTGATGGTTTGGGACCGGGGGATATAAAATATAAATTTTTAAAACTTTTATTTAGGTCTAGTATTTTAAGAAAGCTCTTTTCTTTTATTCACCCTGATATTGGCATTTCATTAGGAAGATTTTTCTCGGACAACAATAAAATTCTTTCAGGAAATAATAGTCCTTTTGAATCAAAAGAGAAAGAAATGTTATATACATATTGTAAAAATGTATTAAAGACAAAACATTATGATTACTTTATTTTTGGCCACAGACATTTACCACTTGAATTAGATTTAGGAAACAATTCAAAGTATTTTAATACAGGTGACTGGATTTCTCATTTTTCATATTTAGTGTATGATGGCACATCATTCACTCTTAATTATAACAATAAATAAGTTTGATTGAGAATAAAAAAACTGAATATGAAAACACTATTATTGTTGGTGTTGTCAATAGAGATCAAAATGAAGCTGTAGTAAAAGATTATTTAGATGAACTTTCTTTTTTGTCAGAAACAGCTGGGGGAGTAGTAAAAAAAAGATTTATCCAGAAACTTGATAGTCCTAACCCAAAAACATTTATAGGTTCTGGAAAAATATCTGAAATACAGATATTTAATAAAAAAAATGATATAAGTTCTGTAATTTTTGATGATGAATTATCCCCTACTCAACAAGGTAACTTAGAAAGAATTTTAAAATGTAAAATTATTGACAGGACAGGCCTTATCCTTGATATTTTTGCTCAAAGAGCAAAAACAAGTTATGCTAAAAATCAAGTTGAACTAGCACAATACCAGTATTTAATGCCTAGATTAAAAGGACTTTGGACTCACCTTGAGAGACAAAAAGGAGGTATTGGAATGAGGGGGCCTGGTGAAACTGAAATAGAAACTGATAGAAGAATTGTTAGAGATAAGATAAGTTTACTAAAGAATAAACTTAAAAACATAGACAAACAAATGTCGGTTCAGAGAGGAAATAGAGGAAGTCTAGTAAGAGTATCACTAGTTGGTTATACTAATGTTGGAAAATCAACTTTAATGAATATTATATCAAAATCAAATGTTTTTGCAGAGGACAAACTATTTGCAACTTTAGATACTACTGTCAGAAAAATAGTAATTGAAAATTTACCTTTTTTAATTACAGATACAGTTGGGTTCATTAGAAAATTACCAACTCAATTAGTAGAATCATTTAAAAGTACATTAAATGAGATAACTGAGTCAGATTTAATTCTACATATTGTTGATGTTTCACATCCTAACTTTGATGATCATATTGACTCAGTTAATCAAATTTTAGAACAAATTAAATGTGCAGAAAAACCCAGTTTATTAGTTTTTAATAAAGTTGATAAATTAAATGAAGAAGAATTAGAAAATTTCAAGTTTAAAGAAAATGGTGAAATAAATTTATTTATCTCTGCGCAAAATAAAATAAATATTGATGAGTTAAAAATAAAGCTTTACAGTGAGGTTAGAAAAATTCATATTCAGAGATTTCCCTACAATAATTTTCTATATCCTGATTTGAATTAAATTTTTAAATTAACTCCGATACCCATAACTTCACGAACCTGCAATCTCTTTATAGAGTTGTCATCATAAATAAACTGTAAAATTAAATTAGTTGTTAAGTATTTATTGACTTTCATTGTTGTGTTTATTGTGTAATCTAAGTCAATATTTCCTGGGTTTTCAAGGTAATCTGAATATAAGCTAATTCTGTTGGATACCTCAACATTTTCAATAAGTTCAAATTTAAAGTAGGATCTCAAAGATGCACCAAGTTCAAATCTACTATTAGAACCTTTACTTACACCAAAGTATTGTTTACCGTCAGAGAGATTTTCAGTAAATGTTCTATTAACCATAATTAATCTTCCTGTAGCAGGGGCAAAATTTACCCACAAATCTTTAGTTTTTCTCCAATATAAACCGACACCAATTTGCAAATAAGCTGGGGAGAAAAAACGTGTTAGTTCAGTTCTTTCTTCCTCTCCGCTTGAATTTTTTCTGAATCTATAACCCTTTGTCCATTGAGTCTTAAAGTTTACAAAAGATGAATAGCTCCAATTTCCAATTAAGTTATTTGTAAATTTTTTGCCTAAAAGAGAGTTTAACTCTAGCCTATCATCTGTTTTCTTTAAGTATTTACTACCACCAATACTGTTTAAACCATATGCAGTTATTACTTTAGTATCCCAATTCCAACCATTGTTTTCAAAATTAAAGTCATAATCAATTTTAATTGTTCCTGATAAACTTGTTTGACCTCCTGCAGTCCAATAACTATAACTTGATTGGTTTCCTAAAAAAGTAAATTTTCCAGAACTATTCCAATTACTTTTTACTATGGTTGAGTCAGATAGATTTTCCTGAGATAAAGAATTTATGGAAAATAAAATAAATAAAAAATTAAAAAAGTATTTAATCATTTTCTCTTATAAACTGGAACAGCAGAACATGCCTCACCAAACATGATTGATTTTGCGATAGGTTGAAGCTTTTCAATTATTAACGAATAAAAGTAATTATTGTCAGAAATATCTGAACAACCTTTAATAATTATAGGTTTATCAATAAATAGTTTTTCATCTAAGCTTTTTATTCCATCAATTATTTGATAATTTTTAAATTCATTTTGATTTCCAATAAAATTTCTAATTCCAAATTCTGTTAACTTTGAAGAAATTAGTAAATATGCCCAATGCGGAATAATAGCATCATTTGAACATTGTATCAAAACAGTTTTATTCTTAAAATCTGACCAATCATAATCTTTTATTTTTTGTCTGAACTCAGCTTCGATCAAAATAATTTCATCTTTAAGCCAATCTTTTAGATCAATAATTTCAAAAATAGTTTGAATTAAAAAGTCATTAAAATCAATAGTAGTGATTTTACTTTTAGAAACTCTATTTATGATTTTATACTCCATCTATAAGAATCCTAGCTCTAACT
>MDSZ01152942.1_pt1 | contig 11430 bp, 7 predicted proteins | sample 811201 | NCBI WGS metagenome assembly MDSZ01 (sample SAMN05326647, study PRJNA326480) | marine metagenome | isolation source: seawater | place: Indian Ocean: North | collected 2010 | reverse complement strand
AGACATTCTATTTTTAAATTGTGCGTCTAAAGACTTTGGAAATCCAAGTATGTATATGTTTGAAATTATAAACAAAACTATAATTGGATATCTCAACCTCTGAAATCTAATTAATGAAGAAATAAATAAAAAGGCAAAGCTTATTACAAGGAAAAAAGCATAGTAATAATTTTTCATCATATCACCTGTTTGGGAGTTAAACAGTACAAAATTACTTATTAAATACATAGTGAATATTCCTATTAGTGGACTTAGGTAATATTTTTTGAATTTTTTATTTTTAAATGATAAAAAGAATGCATAGAAATAATATAAAAGTGTTAAAAAAACTCCTGTAAAAATTCGATAATTATTTGTGTCAAATAATTTGTTTTTTGGGAATAAACTTTCATCATTATTCCAATACAAATGAAAATAATCATCAAATGTTTCTAATAAAATAATTCCAATCATTGAATCAGAATGATAATTTTTTATAGGATTAAAAATTAAATCTGAAAAATTGATATTGTAAATAAAATTACTTTTAGGCTTTGATTCGTATAAGTCAGAATACTGTCTTTCATAAAAAGCTAAACCATTTATTTCGTAATTTTCAAATGATAAAATTAAAAATGAAATTGCAACCACTAGAAATGAAATAATCGTTATATTTTTGTACTTTGTGATAAATATTTTAAAATACGAAAAAGCTATAAACCCACTAATCATTATGGCAGGTGTAAATTTTGTGCTTAATATTAGCGAAAAAAAGCAGCAAAAATAAAATACGCTTGTAAAGCTTCTGTTTTTAAGAAAATTTTCAATAAAATATAAACAATAAACAAAAAGACTCAATATTAAAATTTCTGGTTTAAAAATAATTCTGAGAGCTAGTAATGGTGGAAAAAAGTTTAATGCGATTAGTAGTGTGTATATATTGTTCTCAGATATTTTATAAAACTTTAGCAATTTATAGAGACCTAAAATAAAAAAGATATATATAAAAAAGTTACCTAGTTGAACTCGATAGCTTAAATACTCCTCAATATTTCTAATATTCAAATTATCAGAATTAACATCAATGGAAAGTGATATAAGGTAAAAATACAAGTTACCCTGTTCAAGATTCGTAACAATATTTGATCCTAAGTAATAATCAATATAGTTTTTATATTTTGCAAAATCTGGACTTTGTGCTGAATTGTAAAGTAAATTAGTAGCAGTAAATGACAAGTAAGTTGTAAAGATAAAGAGTATCTTTGTAAAAATATTTTTTTTAAGTAAAGCTACTATGTTGTGAAATTTCACTTAACGAATTATAATATTTTTTTTTCAATTATAATTTAAATATTATTTTTAAATCAATCGTAAAAAATATCATTAACAAAGAAAGCATATTAATATTATTTTTCTCAATATTCTCAAGCGCAATAATTTTTTATTTCTTTCAAATTAGTCCACAAGAATTATTTATTTGTGATCAATATAAGACGCACTCTTTAAATTTGTTTCAGAGAGTATTTACTTTTATCTATCCTATGAGTAGATGTGATGATAAAGTTTATTTTGCAATATTAGAAAACTTTAATTCAATATTTGAAAATACAGCAAATCAATATCAAAATAGGCCAGTTTTTCTTGTGCTACCTTTTTTAATATTTAACTTTTTCAATGTAATTTCAAATGATTTAAATTTTGTATTTGAAACTTCATATTTAATTTCCCAAGTTCTTATATCTACTTTGTCAATTAAATTAGTCGTAAATATTCTCAGAAATTATCACTATATTTCTAAATTTGATATTTTTTCAATCACTTTTATTTATTTTTTAAATCCAGTGATTCAGTTTGGTACTTTTAGTGCATCAAATGGAACATTATCTTTTTTAGTTTTAGTGATATCTGTTTATTTACTTGATAAATATAAATATAAAGATTATCCATTTAGTATTTATCTTATCCTCGGTTTACTATTTTTAGCCAATCGTTCATTTATTTTGATCCTTGGTGCATTATTTTTTTACAAAATAATTGAAAATCTAAAAAATATAAATTATTACCTCAGGAACTTTTTTGGTTTAATTCTATTTTTTATACCAAATTTTCTTTACAAATTGTATATTCGGCTGAGTGGATATGAAGTCTACGATATAAATGCTGAATATTATGGTCAATTTATTTGGATATCGAAATATTTTGATCAAGGCTTGTTATTTTGGACAAGTAAAATTGTTTTAAGTAGAGAGCTGTTTGAACTTAGGCTCACTACGAATTGGAATAGTGAAGATGAATGGTATTGTCAGAATATTCCTGAAAATTTTATATGCTATTTTAATGATTTGTTGAGCGTTTCAAATTATTTAATTATTGGAATAATCCTACTATTTCTTAACTTAGTTACAAACAAGTTAAGAATGCCTAAAAATATCAAAACAAATTTAATTACTGTTGGCCTGACTAATATGATTTTCTGGTCATTTATTGGTTGGTATCCACCATTAAGATTTGGTTTATTTTCTTTTGGTAATTTTATTTTTCTATTACTAATATTTAACCTTCCAAGACAATACAGATTTGAACAAAAATTAACTTATCTTATCGTCATAATATTTTCATATCTCAACATTGTTCATTGGAATAATCCAGAATTATTTATTTTTAATTTTTTCACTGCATTGGGTTTAATATTGGTTTTAATTAATACTATTCAACACATAAAGTCAAAACCTGAATTATGAAAAACTATAACGATAAAAAATCAGATATAGCAGCACTAGAGTCAATTGAATTTGCTAAAAATTATAATAACTATATTTTTAAAAAAATGAATAAATATATAGATAGTGAAGAAGTATTAGACTTTGGAGCAGGCTTCGGCCTGTTTGGTGATTATCTCAGAAAACTAGGAAAAGAAGTAACAACGGTCGATTCAAATAAAAAAGCAGTTGATGTGCTAAGAAAAAAAAATTTTCAAACATTTAAAGCATTAAACGAGGTGAATAAAAAATTTGATGTCATAACTTCATTAAATGTCTTGGAACATATCGAAGACGACCAGAAGGTATTGGAAAACTTACATAGTACATTGAACGAAAACGGCAAACTAATTCTTTACCTTCCATCTTCAATGATAGTTTGGACAAAATTGGATGAAATTGTAAATCACTATAGAAGATACTCAATAAAAGAAATTAGTGATAAAGCTCAAATAGCTGGGTTTAATGTGATTGAAGCTTATTATGTCGATTTTGTAGGTTGGGTTGTGCTTTTGCTATCGAAAATATTAAATCTAAATCTAGATTTCGATAAAAAAAAGATAATTATTTATGATAAGTTTATTTTTTTAATATTTAAATTTCTTGATATTTTCATGAAAAATATTATTGGAAAAAATGTTTTAGTTGTTTGTGAGAAGAAAGCCTAATAGTCTTTTAAAATTCCAAATGCTGGGGTAGTCTCAAATACTAATACATAAAAGTTCCCATTTGGATAATATTCTATATCTCTAATTCTTTCACCAATACTGAAAGCGTCAATTTTTGAATATTCTGTGTAATCTTCATTGAATGTTATATCATAAAGTCTTTTACCATTCATAGTCGCTACAAAATAATTATTGTCATTGGAGAAAAAATTGATATCAATATCAGAAATTCCATGACCTCCTGAATATTGCAAAAAGTAAACTAAAGGTTCTTCGAATCCATAATCACTGTGGCTTTTGTTCAAAGGAGCAAACTCACCATGAAGATCGTAATAATCAGGATCCCAATGATCACCATAAGAAGACAGTGGCCATCCATAATTTACATATTCTTTGTTTAAATCAATAAAGTTAATCTCATCGCCACCATTAGGCCCATGCTCTGTTTCTAGTACGTATTTTCCATCTTTAGTAAGAGTTAATCCTTGAGGATTTCTTGTTCCCATTGCGGGAACACTAATCTTACTTGTTTCTATATCGATTAAAATAATTTTACCAAGCAAAGAGTCTTTGTTCTGAGCTCTCTCGTAGTTTCTGAAACCTCCTCTTGATAACAAAACAGAATTTTTTTCAGGAATATAAAGCATTTTTCCACCCGCTAAATGGGCATTAAAGGGTTTTTCTTTTGTCTCGCCTTTTGGAGTTCTAATAACGCACTCACTGTCTTCAAAGAAAGGTTCAAAATCCAAATATTCAAAATTTATTTCTGCAACAAGAATTTCAGTATTTATACAGTTATTACTTGGTTCATTAACATAGCTTAAATAAATATTATTATCAATTATCATCAAGTCCTTGGTAGATTCCCAACTTCCATCAAAATCTTGACCGGAGATAGGAATGTTTTTATTTTTATTTATTTTATTAAAGTTTGAATCAATAAAATTAAAGTTGATAGTTTTTGATTCAATATCGTTACCATCAAAATAAAAAATTTCACCAGTACCTGTTAAGTAAAATATAATATTTTCAAAAATTGAAATATATCCGACTGATTTTTGTCTAACTGGTGGACCGCTATTACCTGCGTTATATTCTCTACAACATATTGAGTATCTTTCTAAGAGATATTTTCCTCCTAAGATATTAGTTTCCATTAACTGTGGTTGAAACAAACTAAAATTTTCGACCTTACTTTTGCCATTTGGCTCTAAATTAACGTAGTATGAATCAAAAATACCAAGATTTGAATTAACTGAGACTTCGTCAATATTTTTATTACTATCAAGTATTAAATTATTAACTATAAATATTGAAAATATAAAAGTTATTATTGTAGATGCATTTATAAATCTATTTATCTGATCAAGAAAAAAAGTTACATAAATTGGTACAATCAATAAATTGATGATCAGTAGTAATCTTGAAAAACCAGTAACTCTGAGTGTTGATAAAACAATCGACACAGATCCAATGTAAATTAAAAAATTAACGGCTATATTTAAATTAATATTTATGTAGATTAGAAAAGTAACATAAAGCAATGCTATCAGTAAAGATACAAATATTAATAATGTTATTTCATCAGCAGTAGTTATTCTTAGAAAATCTTTAAAGTCATACTTTAAATTTTCTAGATCAAGGAAGCTACTGTTGCTCAGGAAGAGAATGTTTGCAGTAAAAACTACTAAGAGAATATTTAAATTTTTAAAACTAAATTTAAATGATTTCATTTAACAACTATACCTAAAAAATAAACAAATAATAAATTATGAGTTCTAACTTTGCTTTAAATAAATTTCAAATGTTCTGTAAGGATCTTTATAGTAAGATCTATTGGGACTTTCAAAGTATTTATCTAGTTCAATCTTTGTATATTCGCTAAACAGATCTTCAATATTGCACGGATAGGGGTCAAACAAATATTTTGTTTCACCCGAGCAAATAATTACATCTGGTTTTAGTGAGATTTGGTTTCTTAATTCATTATCACTAATATATCCAATTTTTACTAATTCACTATATATGGACTCTTCTTTGTAATTTGTTGGATGAATTATTTTTGACGTGTTAGGTTTATCTAAATAATAAGAAATTAATTGATGATCTAATGCAAAAATCGAAAAATCTTGGTCTTCAATAAAATTGTTATTTATAATATCAGCGACATTTCGTAATGGATAATTTTCATATACAGAGACTGTGTTTAAATTGCTAATCGATGAGTTTAAATGGCTTCCTATAGAAATTCCAAAAGATACAAATAGAGATGCAATTAAAAGTTTTTTTTGTACATCTTTTTTTAAATTTATGGAAACTATTGAAATAAAAAAGAAAACATAAAAAAGGTGATGTTTATATCCTGTACTAGAAAGAAAATAAAATAGAAAAGCAAATACTAAAAAGCAATTTACTATTAAAGAATTTTTGTTTATTTCACCTATTCTTTTTTTGAAAAAATCGAAATATTCAGAAATTTTAAACAAAACAAGCAATATCAAAATCAAAAGAAGATTAATGTTTGAAAAATATAATTCCCTTACAAAAACAACTAGTTCATTTATTGAATTATTGGATCCTGAAGATGTATATAGAAAAGGGATCTTAAATAATGTTGTTATGTAAATTTCAATGAAACCATTTAAATAATAAATTAAGAAAAACAATATATGTGGAATCCCAATTCCAGAGACAAATTTTATCATATTTTGGTAAAAATTATTTTGAAGAAATATTAAAAAAACAAAAGCAAAAATAAATATTCCAGACCCTTGGTTTACAAGAGTACTCATTCCAAATAATATTCCAGAAAAAAATAAATATTGAAATTTGTTTGATCTAATAAAGTTTATGATTGAATTTACTGAAATTGATAAAAAGAACAATGAAAATAATTCGGAATATTCGCTCGTAGCCCACGGAAGAGACATAAAAAGAAGAAAAATTATTGACCCAGAAATTGGGCTTCCATTATTTGGAAACAATTTTTTAGTAATTAGATATAAATTTAATGTTATTAAAAACAAAACAATATCAGAAAAAATCTTAAATAGTAAAAAGTTTTCACCTGATAAGAAATTTAAAATAAAATAAAAATAATATAATACAGGTCCCTTGTCATCCCATTGAGTTACGTATGGAAGATTCCCATTACCAATATCATTTCCAACAACCATATATGTTGCTATATCCCAATCGATTATTTCGTAGTTAACTAATGACAACTGAGTAATAAATAAAAATATAAATAAGAAAATAAATTCTACATATATGTTCGTATGTCTTAAATAACTTTTGAAATTAAAAAAATTAAAAATAGAAGTTAAAAACTTATCAAGAAAATTATTATTTAAAAGATAAATTATATATAGGAAAATAATAATGAAACCATATAGAAACGTTTCACGAAAGTAATATATTAAAAATCCAAACCCAACATTAATTAATAAATTTATAGTTTTTGAATTTTTAAGACTGTTCATATTTTTACTTATATATACAATCTAATTTATTTTTTAGAGAATTTAATTATTAATACTCTTTTTTCTGGCAACTTTGAAATAATCATTATTATCAATTAATAATTCGTATCCAAGACTTTCAGGATCAATAACAAGACAATCTATATTAATCCAACACTGGTCATCTTCTTTAGGAATAAACCACTCGTCGCTAATTTTTATATACTCCGCTGATAGCCTTGGGTCAAAACAGCTATATTTTTTCCATCAATTAAATTTTTATAAGAATCAACTCGAACAATAAATACAGTTGAAATAATTAACATTACATAGAGTAAAGTTTTGTTTAATATATACTTCTCATTCTTTATATAAAAACCAAAAAGGGAAAAAATTGTTAGAGTAATTCCAATGCTATATCTAGGTATGGGTCCAAAAAAAGCAAGATAAACACCATTTATGAAAATTAACGACATTTGAGCAAAGAAAACATGTTTTTTTGGAACTTTTTTTTCAAAAAAGAAATTTCTAATTAAAAGTAATATAAAAACTGTTACAACAAAATTAATAAAAATTGAAAAGTAAAATTCATACGCCACAACATCATTAAACCAGTCGGTAATATTTCTTGTTTGATCATGCATATAGTCAATAAACCCCATGCTGGAACTGCTTGTTGTGATTTCTGCGTATCTCGTGTTGCTTTTTTGGTACCAACTAAAGTTGTTTTTACAAGTTGGAGTAAACGGGAAGACTAAACAGCCTGTTGTAAAATAACTTTTTAATAACCACATAGATGCAAAAAATGAAAAAGGTAGATGGAGATTTACAATTTTTTTAAATGTAATTTTTCTTCTTAAAAGCAATGTTAAAAATAAAAATATATAAACATAAAATATAAAAATTGAACTTATTTTTATTTGAACAACAAATAATGTAATTAATGATAAAAAGACGCCATCTAAGTCATTAATTTTCTCTTCATTCAGCATACTAAATATTGCAATACTTATAAAAAAGAATAAAATTCCGACGCTGACATCTTGTTTTGTAATTGCATCTAGATAAATGTATCCGTTTCTGCCACCCTGCAAGCCAAAGTTGTCTAGTAATGAAACAATAAGTATTCCAAATGCCACAAATTGAAATACTTTAAACCTCTTGCTGAGAAGATTATCCCAAATAACCAAAAGAAAAAAATGTACAAAAATGAGATTTAAAAAATGAAGAAAAACAAAAGAATTATCAAACCATAATATTGCAGAAATATATTCATATATTGATGACATACCGTATGCCCAAAAAATATTGACCATTCCTAGAATCATGTTTGATTCTCTTAACCAATTTTGATGGTTTAAATGATAAAATCCTGCATCATAGTGAAACGAGATGCTGTAAGTACTGACAAGTAAAATACAAGGTATAAATATGTAATAAAAAAAAGTATTTATGTTTATAAATCTAAATAGGCTCTTTGTTTTATTGACAGTAAAATTTATTAAGCAAAATAAAAATATAAAAATAAAAACAAATATTGAATTTAAAGGAAGAATAAAGTTTATTAAAATTAAAAAATTTCCAACAAACACCAGACCAATAATTGGGTAAATTAAACTTGATTTTAAAAAAAGTATAGAGCTAGGTAAAGTTATTTCATTTTTAAACATTTTATTAGTTACTATGACGAAAGCTCTTCCAACAAAATATAAAATAAAGTAAAAAATTGTGTATTTTAAAAATATTGATACGAAAGCAATCATCACTTATTTGAAAATTCTAAATCATATTTCCATGAATTTGGGTCATTATTTTGGTCAAGTTTATGAGGTAATTTATGCTGGACATAATCTTCACTTGCATATTTTGAAAAACTTATTTCAAAAACATCAGGAATATCACCCTCAATGAACTCACAATAATTATTTATATGAATATGGACCATCCTGAGGTCAAATAATTCTATAAATTTTCTAATTTTCAGGAGATTACTTTTTGCTTCATGAAATTCAATAACCAAACCTGTAAGAATATCTGAATTATTTAAAATTTCAGTTAGTATTGCATATTCATCATTTTCTATATCAATTTTTAAAAATATTTTATTACTTTTTATTGGCAAATTATCTAAGGTCTTTTGAAACGTAATTTGCTCAGGTTTATTTCCAACATTTATTTCATAGTGGTTCGGTCCATTTTTATTATTAATTAAGTTGAAAAAACTAAAGAACTTTAGTGGCAATTTAAACCAATATTTCGAAACTTCAAAATATTCTTTCGATGGTTTTGTGATTAAACCTATTATCCTCATTTTTATTTTTTTTAGAAAAAAAAGCATGCCTACTGATCCATCATATGAATGGACAATACAGTTTGTATTCTTTAAAAATTCACTTTCAAAAGACCAATCATGATCAATTCCAAAAGATAATAAAATCTCAGCACACTCCATTGATTTTTTGTCAATTAAATACCCTCCATCATTATCTTTACCAATTCGAATTAAGCTTCTGCATCTATAAGGCCTTAAGTAATTTGGAAAAACTATCTTGTAAGTCACAGACCTATCTTATCTATTCGTGACAATTTTTTTCAAATTTTTATCAAATAAAAAGAAAATAAACCAACTAACCTAAATTTCATGAGTAAGAACAAATTAAATATTCAATATATGAGTGTATTCTTACTTCTTGTAATTTATAGATATTTTTGGTCGTTAATTTCTCAGTGGAGAGAAGATCAATCAACAACTATCTGGCTTTCTTCAACTGAATCTATTTTATCGACACCAGTTGGTTTGTTGTCCTCTAAAGGAATTCCAAATCTTAATGGAATGATTATATTTTCAAAAATATTCTATTTTGTCGACAGTTTACTGTTAACTACTTTGTTACTTTCTTTAATTCAAATTTTCTGTTTTTATATTCTGATAAAACAGCTAAGAATAAGCGAAGGTATGAAAATATCTCTTTTCATACTTTTATCTTCTTCAACATTAATCAGTAGCAGCTCAATAGAGTTATGGAATAACTGGGTATTAATAATTTTCAATACGATATTTTTTTACATATACATAAAATACCTGAGGTCTTCAGAATTAATTTATATACTTTTGATGGTTATTATATCAACCATTCCAGCAGCAATTTATTTATCGGGACTAGTTAACTCTATTTTGATGGGACTAATTGTTATTTATGAAGTTTTAAGAAGAAAAGAGAAAATACAAACTGAAAATAGTTTTATTAAATATTCACTAATTCTGATTTTTTTTGGTACTTTTGTTTATTTATCCTGGTTTCAATACATTAAATCTATAAATGTATCAGAAATTTTTTCTTTTTCTGGTTTATCCCTATATGACAGATTTAATCTTTTAAGTGATAAATTTTTAGAGATACCAGGTTTATTAATAAATGTTTGGAATAGACAAAGCTCGTTTTTTATTCTTCAACTAAACAGAGATATTGTCTCAAACACAACTTTTAATTTGTTTAAAGTCTTTGTAGAAACCCATAAACTTATATGCGCATTTTTCTTATTTGCTCTTCTAGTAATTTATAAAAATAAAGAAGATATTGTTTTTCAAGAATCTGACAGAAAGTTTTTACTTACATCATTGTTTTTTGTATTTTTTGGAACATTACTAAGTCCTATTTTGGGTGGACCAGACTTTACTAAATATGAACGTATAGAAGGTTATATACAGTACTATCCTTTTTTTCTAATTTTTTGGTTTTTTGTAATTATAAAAATTCGCGATTACGATCTTAAATTCATTAACAAGGCCAGTGTATTTTTATTTGTATTTTTTATCTTTTTAAACGTATGTTTAAGTACTTTCATTATCTATGATAATTTAAATTATCGTGGAGATAAATTAACAGAAGCGGATGTTCCCCTTACAGAAAAACTTGAAGTTACAACTTATATTGCTCAAGATATGAATTCAAAAAATCTTGAAGAAGCAACTATCTCTTATCAATTAGGTGGGGGAATATGGGACTGGATCCCAAGTCATAGTGAAAAATTTAGTTCATGGTACCCTTATTATCCATTCACAGTTGGCAGAATCTATGATTACGTACTGTATAAACAGTATGATTTAAGCAATATATATGAAGGTACAAACAGTAGAGACTATGAAGATAGTCAATATATAGTTTCTTACATATTTAATACACCAAAATTGAACGATATAGATAATTATGAAGAAATACTGTTTAATCGACTTAGAATATCAATAAAAAATAATTCTTAATTAAATAATATATAAATATGAAAAAAGTAATCCCTAACTCAATAGAAAATAAAGTCCCTAACAATCGATTTGTTTACTATTTTGCTTGGTTGTTAGTAGGTTTTAATTTTTTTAGAAGTTTAGAGCATATATTTAATAAAGATGGTGGAGCAGAATCTATAGCTGGGATACCGCTAAGTACTTATTCAACTGAAGCTGCAGCCAATATAGTTGCAATATTTGCTCAGTGGGGTTTTTCTCAATTAGTTTTATCATCTTTTTTATTACTCATAATTATAAAAATGAGAGAACTTATACCTCTT
>MDSZ01100914.1_pt1 | contig 11430 bp, 9 predicted proteins | sample 811201 | NCBI WGS metagenome assembly MDSZ01 (sample SAMN05326647, study PRJNA326480) | marine metagenome | isolation source: seawater | place: Indian Ocean: North | collected 2010 | reverse complement strand
TGGTGAGCCCTGATGGACTCGAACCATCGACACCCTCCTTAAAAGGGAGGTGCTCTACCAACTGAGCTAAGGGCCCTTAAAAAAGATCTTTTATATTCTAATTTATAAAATTTCAAACAATTAATTAAAGACATTTATGTATTTTTTGTAAAAATTACTAAATGTCCCACTCTCAATGTTTTTCCTTATTTCTAGCATAAATTGTTGATAAAAATATATATTGTGAAGAGAAATCAACATTGAGCCTAGTATTTCATCCGATTTAATAAGATGGTTTAGGTAGCCTTTAGAATATTTATTTAAACCTCTTACTTCACAATGTTTATCTAATGGAGATTGGTCATTATGGAACTTGGAATTCTTTAAATTCAGTTTTCCTTCCCAGGTAAAGGCTAAACCAGTTCTACCTGATCTGGTTGGCATTACGCAGTCAAACATATCAATTCCTTCGTTTACAGCGCCGAGAATATCTGAAGGAGTTCCTACGCCCATTAAATATCTAGGTTTTTTTTTGGGAAGATATTCTACTGTTTCATTCAAAATTTTAAACATATCTGATTGATTTTCTCCAACAGCCAAGCCACCCATTGCATATCCATCAAATTTTATATCTTTTAACTTTGATATACTTTCAATTCTCAGATCTTTAAAAAGGCCCCCTTGAACTATACCAAATAAAGCTTTTGATTTATCATTACCAAATTCAATTTTACTCCTTTTTGCCCATTCTGTTGAAACATGTATTGCATTAGAAAGAATTTTCTTGTCCTGAGTTAAAATTGGGCATTCATCTAAAACCATTATTATGTCTGAATTTATAGCTTTTTGAACCTGTATACTTTTTTCTGGACTTAGAATGATTTTTTTTCCATCTAAATGGGATTTGAATATTGCCCCTAAATTTATATCAATTTTATTAAATTTTGATAATGACATTATTTGATAACCTCCGGAATCAGTTAAAATTGGTTTATTCCAATTCATAAATTTGTGTAGTCCATTATATCTTTTTAAAATTTCAATACCTGGTCTTAATAATAAATGATAAGTATTTGCTAGAATTATTTGAGAGTTTGTTTTTAATACATCGTCTGTAAAAATAGATTTTACAGTCCCTTGCGTTCCAACTGGCATAAAAGCTGGAGTATCAATATTTCCATTTTTTGTATGAATTTTACCAAGTCTTGCTCGGCCATTTTGAGTAATTAACTCAAAAGAAAATTTTTTATCAGACATTTAAATCTATTTAGATCTTAATGATATTATCTTATCTGGATTATTGACAGCTCCCGAATTAGGATCACCTTTTTTAATTTTATCAATAAACTCCATTCCTTTAATTACTTTTCCAAACACAGAATATTGTCTATCTAAATGAGGCGCAGGTTGAAAACATATAAAAAATTGACTATTTGCACTATCTGGATCTGCAGATCTTGCTGCTGATAGTATTCCCCTAGTATGAGGGATATCTGTAAATTCGGATTTAAGATTAGGCAGATCTGATCCTCCTGTACCCGCCAAACTTAAATTAAAATCAGGAGAATTTGAATTACCAAATTTTACATCTCCAGTCTGTGCCATAAAACCATCTATTACTCTATGAAAAACAACTCCATCATACTTGCCTCCATCAGCCAGATCTTTAAATCTTTTAACATGGTTTGGAGCTTTCTCGGGATAAAGTTCAATTTCAACTTCACCGTAAGATAGTTTTAATATCATTAAATTATTTGCCATAAGATTATTATTTTCTAAACTAAAAAAAAATATAAATAAATAGATAAATTTTTTCATACATTATTTATTTTTGAACATTTTAACGGTGTATTTAGTTACAAATCTGTCAATATTTCCACCCAAATTAACTATTTCTTTTACAAATTTAGAAGAAATAATCTGATTTTCAATATCAGACATCAAAAACATCGTCTCTATTTTAGAATTAAGTTTTTTATTCATTCCTGCTAATTGAAATTCATACTCAAAATCGGAAACCGCCCTTAGGCCTCTAATAATTGCAGAGGCATTGTACTTTTTGCATAATTCGATGGTTAAATTATCAAATGAAATAACATTAATTTTCTTTTTATCAAATTTTAAATCTTTAAATAAAGAATTATTTATAATATCTATTCTTTCATCAATAGAAAAAAAATAATCTTTATCTGTATTATTCGTTGTAGCAACAATAAGTTTATCAAAGATTTTAAGTGATTTTTTGATCACATCTATATGTCCATACGTAATTGGATCAAAAGTCCCTGGATAAACCGCAATTTTCATTATTAAATTATATTATTCTCAACCTTTATAACTGAGACAACTTTCTCACTTCCTGATAATTTTTTTATTCTCACTCCTTGAGTATTCCTACCAGCTGTCCTTATTTCTTTAACAGCACATCTCATCATGCTCCCTTTATCAGTTGACAGTAATATTTCATCTGACTCCTCTACTATTAGTGATGAAGCAATATTTCCATTTCTAGGAGAATTTATGATGCCTATTATTCCTTTCCCACCTCTATTTGTAACTCTATATTCTGAATAAGAAGTTCTTTTTCCATATCCATTTTCAGAAACTGAAAGTATGTATCTATTTAGCCCATTTTTAATTTTTTTATCACTGCTCTGAGATTTAGATATTAATTGCGAATTATCTAAAATTGACAGTGAAATTACTTTATCTTTTTCATTTAATTGTATTCCTTTAATTCCCTTAGATGATCTTCCTTTAAATAATCTCAATTTTTTAGACTTAAATCTAATACATTTTCCAAATTGAGTGCTTAATAATATATCTTGATCTTCTTTACATATTTTTACACCAATAATTTTATCATCTTGATCTAATTTCATTGCAATTTTACCGCTGTTATTGACATTAATAAAATCTTCTAAAGAATTTTTTCTTACATTTCCATTTGCTGTAGCAAAAACAACCATGAGGTTTTTCCACTCAGTTTCATCTTCAGGTAATGGCATTATAGAACTAATAGATTGATGGCTTTTTAATGGTAGAATGTTAAAAATTGATTTTCCTTTTGAAGCTGCAGTGCCTTCTGGGATTTTATGAGCTTTAATTTTGTAAACAAGGCCTTGGGTGCTAAAGAAAAGAACTGGCGTATGGGTATTTGCAGTGAAAATTTGGACAACAAAGTCGTCTTCCCGAGTAGAAATACCAGTTTTACCCTTTCCACCTCTTTTTTGGGCTTTAAGTGAGCTTAATGGCCCTCTTTTAATGTAACCTTGATTTGTAATATTAATAACAACTGACTCTTTTTGGATAGTTTCCTCTACATTATAATTTAATACTGCATCTGTAATTTTTGTTTTTCTAGGAGAGGAAAACTTATCTTTTATTTTTGTCAATTCATCTATAATTAAATTGTATAAAATTTTTTTTGAATTAATTATTTTTTTGTATTCAATTATTAGTTTAGATAATTTAGAAATTTCTATTTCTATTTCTCCAATTCCATAAGCCGTCAACTTTTGAAGTCTCAATTCTAAAATCGCATCAACTTGATCACTAGACAAATGATAGTGAATAATATTTTTTTTCTTTTCAATAAGCTCAATTAATTTTATGCTTTTCTTCACTTTCCATTTTTTTGATATAAGATTCTTTTTTGCTACATCTGAATTTTTTGAATTTTTAATAATTTTAATAACTTCATCTATGTTTTCAACTGCTGAGGCTAAACCAATCAGGATATGAGCTCGTTCTTCTGCTTTTTTTAAATCAAATTTTACTCTTTTAATTACCGTTTCTTCTCTAAATTTTAAAAATTCAGAAATAAATTCTTTTAAATTTAATATTTTTGGTTTATTTCCTACAATGGCTAAAGTATTAAATCCAAACGAGCTCTCGATATTGGTCAGTTTATATAGTTGTCTTCTTATTGCTTCTGGCTCAACTCCCTTTCTCAATTCAATTACAACTCTTACACCTTCTCTATTTGACTCATCTCTTAAGTCTCTAATACCTTCAATTTTTTTATCTCGAACTAATTGAGCAATTTTTTCAATCAAAAGAGATTTGTTTACTTGATATGGAATTGATTTGATTATTAAAATTTCTCGGCCATTTTTCTTTTCCTCAAATTCTATTTCCCCCCTAATTTTAAAAGAACCTCTGCCTTTATTGTAGCCTTGTTTTAAAATATCTTTTCCTATAATAATTCCTCCCGTAGGAAAATCAGGTCCAGGTACATACTTCATCAATTGGCTAATAGTAATTTCTTTGTTATTAATATATGCAACAGTTGCATCGATTATTTCTCCCAGGTTATGTGGAGGAATACTTGTTGCCATTCCTACAGCTATTCCTCCTGCGCCATTAACTAATATATTGGGGTATTGTGAAGGTAATACCTCAGGTTCCTTCTCTGTTTCATCATAATTACTTCTAAAAGAAACAGTATTTTTTTCTAAATCTTCAGTTAAAAACTCAGCTATTCTTCCAAGTTTTGTTTCTGTGTATCTCATTGCAGCAGGCGGGTCTCCATCAATTGAGCCAAAATTACCTTGGCCTGCTAAAATTGGAACGCTCATTGAAAAATCTTGTACTAATCTTACTAATGCGTCATATACAGACTGGTCTCCATGTGGATGGTACTTACCTATAACATCTCCTACAATTCTAGCAGATTTTCTAAAAGGTTTTGACCAATCATAACCCCCTTTATACATAGCATATATGATTCTTCTATGTACTGGTTTTAAGCCATCGCGTACATCAGGGAGTGCTCTGCTAACTATTACGCTCATAGCGTAAGAAAGGTAAGACGAACTCATTTCATCTTGAACAAATATAGGTTTAAATAATCTATTGTTATTTTGTATATTTTTTTCCATGAAAATTAAAAAGGAATTTCATCATCTAAGTCAGAGTTCTGACTTAAATTATCATTTGGAAGAGAACTTTTATTTTCAGATACTAAACCCTGGTTATTGCCGCTATTACGACTATCAAGCATTGTTAAACTAGAATTATAACCCTGCAAAACAATCTCGGTTGAATATTTATCTTGACCACTGGCTTCATCTTTCCATTTTCTAGTACTTAGCTGTCCCTCAATATATACATTAGCACCCTTTTTAACGTATTGTTGAACTACATTGACTAAACCTTCATTAAAAATAACAACTCGATGCCATTCAGTTTTTTCTTTTCTCTCACCGCTAGTCTTATCTTTCCAGGATTGACTGGTTGCTATACTTAGCCTAGCAACACTTTTACCGTTTACCATTTGTTTTATTTCAGGATCTGCGCCTAAACGACCTATTAATTGTACTTTATTTAAACTTCCAGCCATAATATTTTGAATAAGTTTTGATATTATATTATTAAATGTCTTATTTTTATAACATATTTGATAAGTAATTATAAGATCATTATTATTTGAAAGAAAAAAGATGTTGAAAAAAATCGTTGTAAAAGGGGCTAAAGAACACAATTTAAAAAATGTTTCTCTTGAGATACCAAAAGAGAAATTAGTCGTAATAACTGGCCTATCTGGGTCTGGAAAATCGTCATTAGCATTTGATACAATTTACGCTGAGGGTCAAAGAAGATATGTTGAAAGTCTTTCCTCTTACGCACGACAATTTTTAGATAAAATGAAAAAACCAAATGTGGATTTTATTGAAGGATTGAGTCCAGCAATTTCAATAGAGCAAAAAAATACATCAAAAAACCCACGATCAACTGTAGCAACAGTAACAGAAATATACGACTACATGAGAGTGCTATTTGCAAGGATTGGGATACCGTATTCACCTTTCACTGGAAAACCAATCAGATCTCAACCAATTAGTGAGATGGTGGATAAAATTAAAAAGCTTCCGAAAAATAATACAATTCACATTCTTTCACCTATAGTAAGAGGTAGAAAAGGTGAATATAAAAAAGAAATACTCAATTTCAAAAAAAGGGGTTTTTCTAAAATAAAAGTAGACGGAAAATATCTTAATATTGATGAATTCCCAGACTTAAACAAAAAAATTAAACATGATATATCAATAATAGTTGATAGAATCATACTTAATTCAAATCTTGGAAATAGATTAGCTGACAGTGTTGAAACGGCTGTAAATTTATCAGATGGTTTACTAATAGTTGAATATGAAAATGAAACTTTGCCTAAAAAATTTAGGAAAAAAGAAACTATCACCTTTTCATCAAAATTTTCTTGTCCAGAGAGCGGTTTTACAATTGAGGAAATAGAACCAAGATTATTTTCTTTTAATTCTCCATATGGGGCTTGTGAAGAATGTGAAGGAATTGGTCATAACCTTAATGTTGATCCAAATTTAGTAATTTCAGACAACAAAAAAAGTCTACAAGAGGGTGTAATTGAACCATGGTCCAAATCCACCTCTTTATATTATGCCCAAACATTAGCCTCTATTGCTAAACATTATAAAATTTCAATGTCAGATCCTTGGAAAAAAATTCCAAAAAAAATACAAGATGTTATTCTATATGGTTCAGATGAAGAGGAAATTAAATTTTCATATGACGATGGTTATGAGTCTTACACTACAAAAAAAACATTTGAAGGAGTTATAAATAATTTGGAACGAAGATATTTAGAAACAGATAGTGAATGGAAAAGAGAGGAAATAGCACAGTATCAAAGTGAGACGGATTGTGAAAAGTGTAAAGGAATGAGATTAAAAGATGAGGCCTTGTGTGTAAAAATAAATAATCTCAATATCAGCGAAGTTACTGAAAAATCGATTGATATGGCCCAAAAATGGTTTGCTAGCCTAGAAAGTGTTTTATCTGAAAAAGAGAATAAAATTGCACAGCATATTTTAAAAGAAATAAATGAAAGACTTAATTTTTTGTTAAATGTTGGTTTGAACTATTTAAACTTATCAAGAGAAAGCGGAACTTTATCAGGTGGAGAAGCTCAAAGAATAAGATTGGCATCACAAATCGGATCTGGTTTAACAGGAGTTCTTTATGTTTTGGATGAGCCATCAATTGGATTACATCAGAGAGATAATAAAAAATTAATTACTGCGTTAAAAAAATTACGTGACTTAGGAAACACAGTAATTGTAGTAGAACATGATATAGAAACAATGGAAAATTCAGATCACATAATTGATATAGGTCCAGAGGCAGGTTTAAAAGGAGGTAAAATAGTTGCTGAGGGAGAAGTTAAACAAATTATTAAGAATGAAAAAAGCATTACCGGTAATTATCTTTCAGGGAAAAAATTTATACCAATTCCTAAAAAGAGACGATCTGCCAAAAATGGAAGATTTATAGAAATAAGTGGTGCTAGTGGGAATAACTTAAAAAAAGTAAATTTAAAGATACCTGTAGGAACATTTACTTGTGTCACTGGGGTTTCTGGAAGCGGTAAATCAACTTTAATACTTCATACTTTATATAACGCTTTCAATTTAATGTTAAATAAAAATAAAAGTCGTAAAGTACCAAAAGCTTTTACGGGTTTTAAAGGAACAGAATTAATAGACAAGATTATTGATATAGATCAATCTCCTATAGGGAGGACGCCAAGATCAAACCCAGCAACATATACAGGTGCTTTTGGCCCGATTAGAGAATGGTTTGCGGGTCTTCCTGAATCTAAAGCCAGAGGTTATAAAGTTGGCAGATACTCATTTAATGTAAAAGGCGGGAGATGTGAAACATGTGAGGGTGATGGTGTCTTAACATATGAAATGCATTTTTTGCCAGACGTATTTATACCTTGTGATACCTGCAAGGGGGCTAGGTATAATAGAGAAACATTAGAAATTAGGTTCAAAAATAAGAATATAGCAGATGTTTTAGATATGACTGTAGATGAGGGATGTGAGTTTTTTGAAAATATTCAAAGTATAAAATCAAAATTAATTACATTAAAGCATGTCGGTTTAGGCTATATGAAAATTGGACAACAGGCTACTACGTTATCAGGTGGTGAAGCTCAAAGAATTAAATTGGCAAAAGAATTGTCTAAAAGACCAACAGGACGGACTTTATATATTTTGGATGAACCAACTACTGGTTTACATTCGCATGATATAAAAAAATTATTAGAAATCCTTCAAGCATTTGCCAATACAGGTAATACAGTCGTGGTAATTGAGCATAATTTAGACGTAATAAAAACAGCAGATCACATTATTGATATGGGACCCGAGGGTGGTGTAAATGGTGGTAAAATTATTGCTGAAGGGACACCTGAAAAAATTTCAAACGTGAAAGATAGCTATACTGGTAAATTTATTAGAGAAATCATTGGAAATAGCTCAATGAAAAAAACTGCTTAAAAGTTTATTATATGATATAATGAATCATGACAAATATCTTACAATCACTCTCTAAAACTGTTCATCTATCACTGGGTATAGCTATTTTATTATTATTTGGATTGCATTTTTTTGGAGACGGATTTGTTTTTGATAGGTATTTTTTTAGTTGGTTGTTTAGGTATTTACATGTTTTGACAGGTATTATGTGGATTGGCCTACTTTGGTACTTTAACTTTGTTCAAATTCCATCTATGCCCAATATTCCGGATGATCAAAAACCTGCGATAGGTAAAGTAATTGCACCTAAAGCATTATTTTGGTTCAGATGGGCTGCTTTAGGTACAATAATAACTGGTTTAATAGTTTCATATTTGCAAGGATATGTTCACCAAGCAATGACTTTAGGTATTGGAAGTGGCGATCCTAAAACAACTGCAATAGGTATAGGTATGTGGTTAGGCATTATTATGGCTTACAATGTTTGGTTTGTTATTTGGCCAAATCAAAAAAAAGCTTTAGGTATAGTTGAAAGTTCTCCTGAGGAGAAAGTAAACTCTGCGAAAACTGCAATGCTATTCTCTAGAGCTAATACTTTATTATCTTTTCCAATGTTATTATCGATGGTAGCTGCACAAAATTTGTATTAATTAAGGCACAATCTTTTCTTCTTCTTTTTCTAAAGTTTTATAACTTACTTTAAAAAACTTCAACATTGGAGAAGCAACAAATATAGATGAGTAAGTTCCTATAATAACTCCTAAAATCATTGCAAATGAAAAGCCTCTTAAAATTTCTCCACCTAAAAAATAAATTGAAAAAAGTGCAAGTAAAGTGGTTGTTGAAGTAATTATAGTCCTAGCTAACGTTTCATTTATGGATAAATTTGCAATATCACTAATACTGATTTTATTATATTTAGATAAATTTTCTCTGATACGATCATATATTACAACCGTATCATTCATTGAATAACCGACAATTGTTAACACTGCAGCTATGATAGATAAATTTATTTCTAATGATAATAATGAAAAAATTCCTAAAGTTATTACAACATCGTGAAATAATGCTACTATTGAACCAATACTGAATTGCCATTCAAACCTTATCCAAATATAAAATAACATGGCCCCTAAAGCTAAAGAAATTGCAATAATTGATGATTCTAGCAATTCAGAACTTACTTTTGGACCTACAGTTTCAACTCTTCTAAAATCAATATCAGCATTTAAATTATCTTTTAATTTTTTTTTAATTTTAGGAATTAAATCATTATTATTTGTCTTCTTTTGTTCAACTTTTATTAAATAATCTCCATCTTTACCAAATTTTTTAACATTTACATCACCTAAATTCATTGATTTCAAAGCTGCTCTAATTAAGGAAGCATTGACTGATTTGTCTGTTCTTAATTCTATTAAAGTTCCTCCTTTAAAATCAATTCCATAGTTCAACCCTTTAAAAATAATAAATAAAACACTTAAAATAAATATTAAAATCGAAAAAGTATTTGCCTTTTTAAATTTTGATACAAAGTTTATATTTTTAATCATTAAATTTTAATTTCCTTATTATTTGATCTTAATACAATCATGGAAGTAAGATGCCTTGCTAAAAAGTATGCGGTAAACAATGTTGTTAGAATTCCTATGCCTAGAGTAATTGCAAAACCTTTCACAGGTCCAGACCCAAAAGCAAATAATATGATAGCGGCAATTAAAGTTGTTATATTAGCATCTATTACTGTTATTTTTGCTTTTGAATAACCTGTATCAAAAGCGTGAATAATCGATTTTTCAGTTTTCAATTCCTCTTTAATTCTCTCAAATATCAACACATTTGCATCAACTGCCATACCAACTGTTAAAATAATTCCTGCAATACCAGGTAAAGTCAATGTGGCTTCTAATATAGTTAAAACACCAACTAACATAAATAAATTTGCGATTAATGCGGTATTTGCAACTAAACCAAACAGTCTATATTTGTAAAACATGAATAAAATTACTAGAATAAAACCAACAATAAGAGAAGTTAAACCTGATTTGATCGAATCCTCTCCAAGGTCGGGTCCAACTGTTCTCTCCTCTACCACATTAAGTGGAGTGGGCAACGCTCCTGATCTGAGTAATAAAGCTAAATCTGTTGCCTCTTGGAAAGTGAAATTTCCTGAAATAATACCATTTCCAGAGGTAATTGGCTCATTAATATTCGGAGCGCTTATTATCTTTCCGTCCAAAACAATGGCTAATCTTTTACCAACATTATCCGTTGTAGCCCTTCCGAATTTTTGGGCTCCTAATCTATCTAGAGAAAAAGAGACAGCTGGTTCATTTTGTTGATTCTGTATACTGGGTTGGGCATCAACCAAATTATCTCCACTCATAATAATTCTTTTACTTACTTTTAATATATTCCCTGTTTCAGAAATTAATTCATCTATGCCGAATTCTGAATTATCTTTTACTAATCTAAAATTCAATTGTGCAGTTTTGCCTAACAATGTTTTTATTCTTTCAGGATCTTTTAATCCTGGTAGTTCAACTAAAATTCTTTTCTCGCCTCTTTGGAGTATTGTAGGTTCTTTTGTTCCAACGTCATCTATTCTTCTCCTAACAATTTCAATCGATTGCTGTAAGGCAGCATTATTAATATTAAGAAGGCCAAATTTTGAGAAAAATATTTCAATGTTGTTATCTTTGTTTTCTTTTAAATCTAACTCAAATGACCTATAATTCTCTATATATGGATTTACAGAATTATCTTTTTTTGAAAAGAAAATTAATTTAAATTTATCCAAATCACTTATATTTAATGAAAGTTTTTGATTGGTAATTTTAAAATTATCGTAATCTAATTTATTATCTTTTAATAATTTCTTAATGGGAATTACTTTTGATTGTATCTTTTCTTCAATAAGCGTATCTGAATTTATCTCAAGGAGAAGATAAGAACCTCCTTGTAAATCAAGACCAAGATTTACTTTTTTGTCTATTAAAAGATTATTTTTATCTTGAAAGTTAAATAAAGAAAAAAATGAGATTAAAAAAAGAATTAAGTAAATTATAATAATATTTATTTTTGAAAAATTTAACACAAAAAAGAATTATTTTTTTACTTCTTCTTTTTTCAACAAACTTGTAAT
>MDSZ01171398.1_pt1 | contig 11431 bp, 9 predicted proteins | sample 811201 | NCBI WGS metagenome assembly MDSZ01 (sample SAMN05326647, study PRJNA326480) | marine metagenome | isolation source: seawater | place: Indian Ocean: North | collected 2010 | reverse complement strand
TCAAATTAATTTTATCGTCAAATAAACCAACAATAAATATTAAAGTGCAGGAGATCATAAAACCAATAAGTTGTAGATTATTTAAATAAAATAATTTTAATTGATCATTATAAATATCGATAAAGAGTAAAAAAATTAAATTTATAAATAAGATAACTCCACCAATAGGAAATGCTTTGTTTTTATGTTTTTTTAATTTTTTATCAGGTAAATCATAAATATTAAGTAGTTCACTAATTTTTGAATAATTTATAAAAAAAAAAGTATTTAATAAAATAACAAAAAAAACTAAGTATATGAGATCAATATATTTCATTATAAAAAAAGAGATTAAAAATCAGTAAAGTAGTTTTTAAAAACCCATATAAACAAATTAATAAAATTAGGTAATAATGCAAACTGTTTTTAATTATATTTCTTTCTGTAAATACTAAACTAGAAATAAAAATTATAAATCCAATCATTGTCATTCTTTCAAAATTAATAAAGAGATAAATTAATAAGGAAATTAAGAAAAATGTAAAAAATAAAATTAAATTTTTTGATCCTACAAAAAGAAAAAGAATAGAATTAATTATAAAATATTTGATCAAATTAATCAAACTATAATTTATAAACACTTTTTTGTTTTCAATTTTACCAAATCTGTCTGGAACAAATCTTAAAGAAATTGTAAAGACCTCTATTGTTTTTTTTTGTTTTATAAAATTCAGAAAAATATCGAAATCGTTTATACTATTCGATATAATTTTATCTTCTATAGAATTATATAAGTTATTTTTTTTTTCATTTTCAATTATTTTTTTTTCGATGTTTTCTTTTTTAAAGAACTCATATGAATTGTATCCGCCAAATTTACCAAATATAAGATTATATTGAAGTATAATTGGTGCTATCAAAATTAAAATTTTTAAAAAGGAATTATTTTTTAAAAAAATTTTTGTCCAATTAAAAAAAAGAATTGCCAGAAATAGGTATAGAATGGAGATATAAACACTTATTAAAATTGATAAAACATAGAAAAATAAATACAAGTAATCATTTGATTTTTTAAAATATATAACTGAAAAAAAAAATAGAGATAAGGCTAAACAATTTTTTATAGATCCGAGTCCAATAGATGTAAGATAAAAATTTGTGATAAATATTATAATTATTAAAAGTTTGTTAATCTTTGCATGGTTTAAAAAAAGGTAAAAAGAAAAAAAAAGTAAAAAATGAGATAAAGTTATTAAATACTTATAATTAATATTTAGCTTTGATAAAACAAAGAAAATTAATTTAAAAAAATCTTCAGAACTAGAATAATTAATTATAGGTTCGGCATCTTTAGCCCTGTTAAAGTAATGATGAAAAACTTGCTGAAAAGAGCTATTATTATAAGTCTCATATAATTCCTTAAAAAAGATATGGTCTCCATGATTATTAATACTGTCAAAATAATATAAAATAATTGTAATTAATATAGGTGGAATTAGTAAGTAAATATTTTTTTTTATTTTAATGTTATTTTGATTTAACATTTTTATAAAATTTATACCAAGTAACAAATTTTTTTAGTCCACTCTTGTAATTTATATTTTTTTTTTTATATATCGTGTTAATTTTTATTTTAGATGATAAAGTATCTTTCATATCCCCAGATTGTTTTTCGATAAATTTTAAATTTGGTTTTTTATTTAAAAGCAAATAAATGTGCTCAATAAATTTTATTAATTCAATATTTTTTCCATTTGAAATATTAAAAATTTCATAATTTTTTAGCTTTTTTTTGTTTTTGTAGATTTTTTCTAACATTTTTACTGCATCATCTATGTAAGTAAAATCTCTAGAATGTTTTCCGAAGTTATAAACTGATATTTTTTGGTTAAGTCTAATTTTATCTGCAAATTTAAAATAAGCCATATCTGGCCTACCCCAAGGCCCATAAATTGTAAAAAATCTTAAACCTATAGTTTTTATTCCATACAATGAAGAATAAGCGTGAGCCATAATTTCATTTGATTTTTTTGTTGCTGCATAAAATTGTAATGGATAGTCGGTTTTGTAACTTTCTTTTAATGGAAAATTATTATTCAATCCATATACACTACTAGAGCTTGCGTACATTAAAAATTTAATATTATTTTTTTTGCAACACTCTAAAATATTAAAATATCCAACTAGATTACTAGTTAAATATGTACGCGGATTCGTTATAGAATACCTGACTCCTGCTTGAGCTGCCAAGTGAATTATTTCTGTAATATTATTTTTTTTTATAATTCTATCTAATTTAACAAAGTTACTAATGTCTAACTTTATAAATTTAAAGTTTTTATTTTTTTTTAATAATTTTATCCTATCATTTTTAAGTTTCTGAGAATAATAATTGTTTAAATTATCAATACCCAAAACTTTTTGTTTTGCAGACATTATTTTTGCTAAATGAAATCCAATAAAGCCTGCTGAACCAGTAATTAAAACTCCCATTTTTATTTTTTACCAATAACCTTTCCTTTATCAACCATATACTTGTACAAAAACTTGTAATTCATAAGTATTTTTTTTGACAAATATATATCAAATTTTTTTTTGTCGTTTTTATAGAAGTTTTCAGTATTTATATTTTTCTTCATACTTAATAGATTTTCTCTGATATAAATTATTTTTTTTGATAAATTAATTACTTTTTTTGATTGCTTAAATTTATTATCTAAAGACCTAATTAATAATAATTTCTCATATTCTTTAAGATTTTTTGGTTTGAAAACTAATTTTTTATTTAGTTTACTAAGTGTTACTTCAGATATAATTATTGGTTTTATGCCAAAGCAGGAAGCCTCCAAATGACTGGTGCCAGAGAATGTAACTACTCTTCTAACTTTAGAAAACATTTCATTATTAGAAATTAATTTATTATCGATTAATAAATTATTTTTACGGTAATTTTTTAATATTTTTTTTAAAATTAAAATTTGATTTTCTCCCCACCTTTTATGATTTGGATGTAATCTTAAAGCCCATTTCTCATCAGATTTATTTATAATATCCAATGTTTTCGATATCCAGTCAAAGTAATCAAAAAAAATTCTTTTATTATCTATTACGTTAAAAGGAGAATCTTTAAAAATGTGAAGTAAAATTACATTTTGTGGATACCAGCTAATATTGGTTTTGATATTTGAAGCTACTTGTGCGTCCTTATAGTTTGAGTTTCCTCGCAACCTTTTTTTCCAGTAATTTCTGATTACCTCTCTTTTTATTTTTAAATTCAATTTTGATTTATCAATATAGCTCCAAGATTTGTCATAATTTTTGTTTTGAATTTGAATATTGAAATTTGCGGTTGTATATATTTTTATATTATAAACTCTGCACAAAGCCATAATAACTCTATATTTGTAAACTGTATGTGCTAAAAAAACGTAGTTTAAATTATTTTTTTTTATCCTCTCAAAATCATTTATAGTTTTGCATATTATAATAGCATTTTTCAACTTTTGAAAAAGGTTAGGTTTTAATTGGCTATCTTTCATTGATATCAAACAACTATCCCAGTATGCATGATATATTTGTGAATTAAACCAATTCATTTTTAAAATTTTTTTTTTATTAAATAGGAAAATAAATTTAAAAATTAAATCAAAATATATAAATGTTATTTTAAGGTTTTGAAAAAAACTTGTTAATTTACTATGGTTTTTATTAAATATTTTTAATTTATATTTATTTAAAAATTTTTTTATATTTTTGTTTTTTATTATAAAATTACCTATAGGCTTATCAAATATAACACTGTTTACATTTCTCTCTATATTAATCCCTTCTAACAAAGGGATTATCCATAAAAGATTGCTTTCTAAACTTTCACCTGCAATATATGCTGAGTTAGGATTTTTTTTTTTTTTTAACATATTTTACAAATAAGTTTGCAATAAATTCTTCAGTCATTTGCCATGACTCATATGTTGCACCACCAAGATGAGGAGTGATAATTAAGTTATCGTTATTTTTTGAATACTTTATTAATGGATTATTTTTATTAAAATTTTGTTCATCATGTATTACATCAATAGCAGCACCTTTAAGCCTATTTTTTTTTAAATGTGATATTAGAGATTTCTCACATAGTACCTCACCTCTAGAACAATTTATAAGGTAATTGTACTTTGGTAATAAATTCAAAAATTTTTTATTAATAAATTTGTGATTATCTTCTGAATAATTTATACAAATAACAATGTAGTCTAATTTTTTTAAAAAACTTTCCAAATTTTTAAATTTTTTATATGATTTATTTTGTACATTTTTATCATAATAACTAACGTCCATTCCCATTTTTTTGCAGTAGCCTGCTATAAGTGAGCCATTTCTTCCAAGACCCAAGATTCCTATTTTTTTTTTAAATAAGTTATTGCCTATAAATTTATTTCTATTCCAATTTCCATTTTGTACATCATTTATAGCAGATGGTATTTTTCTTGAAATATTAAGAATTAAAGCAAGATATAGTTCAGCTGTGGATCTAATTGAATTTAAAAACTTTGTTTGATTTTTTAGAGAAAAAATTTTTATTTTTTTTTTTTACAATAATTTAAATCTATATGATTTAAGCCTGTTGTATTTGTTAAAATAAATTTTAACTTGATAAATTGGCTTAAGTATTTTTTATTTAATTTATTCTGAAATCTACATATTAATACATGTATATTTTTTTTTTTTATTATATAAAAACTTTCCTTATAATTTCCAATTTTTTTTAATAATTTCTTTGCTTTAACCGAATAATTAAAGCTTTCTAAATTTAAAATATTTAACTTCATTTTTTTATTAATAATTTAGCAAGTTCTACATCTAAGTAATTATCTATATTTAATTTGAATTTTCTTGGCAAAATAAGAGGTATTATTTTATCTCCATAAAAATTTTTGTTTTTTTTTAAAAAATTTGAGTTTTTAAAAATGTATAAATTGCCATCTCTATGAAATATTTTTTTTAAATATTGTCTATTTTCTTGTTGGTAATTTTTAGAGAGAGGGATTAATTGTTTATTTTTTAATTTGTACATTCTTGCAGGATGATTATCATCAACCTCATAAACACTGACTAAAGATGTCCCTCTTTCTTTATGAATTTTTCTTATTCCACTATCAATAATTATTGAATTTTTAAGAGGGGTTGTGGGTTGCAATAAAACAATAAAATCATAAAAATTAAATTTTTTTTTTTCAGATTGAATGGTATGTTTTATAACGTCAAAAATACTAGAATTATCTTTGCAAAGCTTTTCTGGCCTAATTAATAATTCAATTTTTCTATAGGTCTTACTTAATTTAATAACTTTTTTGCAATTTGTAGTTAAAATAATTTTATCAATTAATTTTGAGCCCAATGCTGCTTTAAAAGTATACTCAATCAATTTTCTATTTTTTATTGTAATTGTATTTTTATTTTTCACACCTTTTGATCCTGACCTTGCAGGTATTATTCCAAGAACTTTCATTACTAATATTTTAATATTTTTTGGACAGGTGGATTAATTTTTTCAATAATTTTAGCAATTCTTATACCTGCATCTCCAGCTCCATAAAGTTTACTAGATTTATATTTTTTTCCAATCTTAGATATTATCAAATTTTTTAATTTTTTTTTGGTAACTATCTTTAGATCAGTAATGTTTTGTGATTTTTCTCTATTATTTTGACGAGACCCAATATTTATGGCTGGAACACCAATAAATGATCCTTCTCTTATAAAACTACTACTATTTCCAATTGCACAAGAGCAATTTTTTAAGATTGTTAGGTAATCATCGTTGTCAAAGTTTTTGAAAAAGGTTACATTTTTTAGCTTACCTTTTTCTCTATACATTCTTAAAAATTTGCTAATCTTATCTGTGCCAGCATCAATATTAGGCCACAGCCAAAGTATATTCATATCAATCTCTTGAATTGCATCGGCAAGTGATAAAATTTGTTTATCGATTATTTTAAATTCTGTTGTTACAGGGTGAAATATGACTAAGAGATAAGGTTTTCTGAAATCAAATTTTTTCCCAACACCTCCTTTTTTTAATAATTTGATATCAGCTAATTTTTTTTTGTTAGTTTTAATTAAATCAATTGACGGACAGCCAGTAAAAAAAACAAATTTTTTATTTTCGCCCATCCTAATGATATTTTCTCTTGCCTTTTTTGTCGATGGAAAATGAGCGTGAGCAAGTTTTGTAATTGCATGTCTTACAGACTCGTCAATTGATCCTGTAACTTCTCCACCTTGAATGTGTAGAAGTTTTATATTCATATAGCTTGATGCAATTGCTGTTGCTAAAGTTTCATATCTATCTCCAATTGTTACAACCATATCAGGATTAATTTTTGAAAAATATGTTGATAAATCAATAATTGATAAACCAGTGGTTTTAGCCATAGTTAAATTATTACCACCTTCAACAACAATATATGATTCATCAATTTTTTTTATACCTTTTATTTTGATAAACTTTCTAATATCTCCAAATCTTTCCAGTATTGAGCTGGCAGTTAGCATAAGAAAAATTTCGATTTTTTTTGATTTTGATAGATGTTCAATTACTGTTTTGGCTCTTGCAAAACTTGCTCTATTTGAAACTACAAAACATATTTTTTTTTTTGTTTTATTTTAAATTTGACCATTTTAACGGAAAATTTTTATTTATATTTATTATAAGTTTTCTACCTATAATTTTTCTGTAATTTTTTGCGTGAATTCCAATACATGGTTTTTTGAAACTTAAATCTGTAATTTTTATTTTATGATTTTTCTTTAAATTTTTTTTTAGAAATATAGATTTTTCAAATAATTTTTTCATTTTAATTATATTTTTTGGTAATTTATCTTTATTAATTTTTTTCGTAGATATTAATTTAATCCTATTAAACTTTTTATTTAAATATTTCAGCTCATCGATAGTTATAGATGATGATGTATCAAAGGTATTTATAGATTTATTGAAAATTACATGTAATTCTAAAAACTCTGCACCTAGTGCAATCGCTGAAAATGCTGTAGTTATGTCTCCACTATGATCAGAAAAACCGATTGGAAACTGAAATTTATTCTTCATTTCGTTGATTACATTAAGACCTAGCATTTTATCCTTGCATGGATACATTGATGTGCATTGCATTAAAAACAAATTTTTATTATATTTAGATATTAGATCAATTGTGTTTTTAATTTCACTATAATTTGACATACCAGATGAAAGAATTATTGGCTTTTTTGTTTTAGCAATATACTCCAACATTGGATAATTTGTAATTTCTCCAGATCCAATTTTCCAAGCCTTTATACCAATACTATTTAACATCTTTGCAGCTTCTATAGAAAAAGGAGAACATAAAAAAAATAAACCTTGTTTTTCGCAATGTTTTTTTATTCCTAACCACTCTTTTTTGTTAAATTCCATAGCTTTCCAATATTCTTGCCTAGAAGAATAATTTATAAATTTGTTTTTCGTTCTAAATTTATCAAACTTTGAACTTTCAAAATTTGAAAGATGTGCCTGAAATTTAATTGTTTTAACTCCCGTTTTAGCAATAGCATCTATATAGGAGTGAAGAGTATTTATATTGCCTTCATGAGCCTGACCAACTTCTGCTATTATTTTAAATTTTTTTAAATAGTTCATAAATTATAAGCTCCAATAGTTTATTTTATATTTTGAAATATATTTGGCATTAAAAAAGGCTGATTTTATATCAAAAATATTCCCGTTTTTTTTTAATTTTGAATAAATTTTTTTTAAACCTAATTTATTATAAAAATTATGATTTAAACTTAATATTATCAAATCGTAATTATTTTTTGTTGAATTCCATTCAATTATATTTTCTTTGTACAACGAATAAACATTTTCTTTTATGGCATAAGGATCATGTAATGAAATTTTAAATTTATAACTTTTTAGCATTTTTATTAAATCAAAAATTTTACTGTTACGAATATCATTACAATTTTCCTTAAATGTTAAACCACAGATTAGTATTTTTGTTTTTTTTTTAGTTTTTTTTTTCAATATCTTTAAAATTTTGTCTTTTATAAAAATCGGCATAAAATTATTGATTTTCCTTGAGTAATTAATTAACTCGGGAGTATAATTTAGTATTTCAGATTTATAAGAAAGATAATACGGATCAACCCCAATACAATGACCTCCTACTAAACCTGGATTGAAATTAATAAAATTCCATTTTGTTTTTGCAGCTTCTAATACTTCTTTTGTATTTAGTTTTAATCTGTCACAAATTATTGCAAATTCATTCATCAAACCAATATTCAAATCTCTTTGAGTATTTTCAATTGATTTTGCTGCTTCTGCAACCTCAATTGAATTCGCTTTATATAATTTGTTTGTAACTAAACTATATAATTTATAAATTTTTCTCAAACTTTCATTGCTATCTCCAGAAATAATTTTTGTAATTTTTTCAAAAGATTTTGTTTTATCTCCAACATTTGCTCTCTCAGGTGAATACCCAATTTGAAAATCTTTTTTCCACAACTTTCTAGAATATTTCTCGATTATCGGTATACACTTTTCTTTTGTTGCCCCCGGATAAACAGTTGACTCAAAAATTACAATTGATTTTTTTTTTAAATTTTTACCAATTGACTTGCAAGCAGAATTAAGAGGATTAAAGTCAGGTTTTTTATATCTGTTTATAGGAGTAGGGACTGTAACAATAATATAATCTGCATTAGAGATTATTTTTTCTGAAAAAGTAAAAGATAAATTTTTATTTTCAATTATATCTTTTTTTTTAAATTCATTATTTGCATCATAACCTTTTTTTAATTCTCCTATTCTGGATATATTGTTATCATATCCAAATGTTTTAATTTTTTTGGAAAATTTCAAGGCAATTGGTAATCCCACATATCCTAATCCGATAACTACTAAAATTTTATTTTTCATCAATATCTATTTTACCATCTACAACCTTTAGAATTTTATTACAAAAATTTAAAGACTCTTTCCTATGAGAAATAATAATTATTGTTTTCACAAAATTATTGTTAATTAGGTTGTGTAACAACTTTTGCTCATTATCTTTATCGAGAGCACTTGTACATTCGTCTAAAATAAGAATTTCTGGTTTTTTGACTAGAGTTCTGGCAAGAACAATTCTCTGTAGTTGTCCTCCTGAAAAATTATTACCGTTTTCATCAACAACAGTATCTAAATTATTTTCTAAACTGTCTATAAATTCTTTAAGTTGTACTATTTCTAGAATTTTATTTAACTCATCTTTTTCACATTCGTTGTTACCAAAAAATATATTTTCTTTGACGGTGCCATCTATAATGTAAAATTTTTGAGACATGTAACCTATTATTTTAAACCACTCAGGTTTAAAATTTTTAAGATTATTATTATCAATAGTTATTTGACCTGAAATCGGATCAATTATTCCAGTCAAAAGATCAACAAAAGTTGTTTTACCTGAACCACTTTCTCCAATAACCCCGATACGTTCACCATAATTTATTTCTAGATTTAGATTATCAAAAATTTTTTTATTTGTATTTGAATGTTTATATTTTAAATTTTTAAAAATTATTTTCTCTTTAAATGTTAGCTTTTTATCTTTCTTTATTTTTTCAATTTCATCACCCAAAGTTTTTTCACTAAAAATTTTTTCTAATTCATTTATTACAGGCAAGCTAAACTTTAGGTTACTTAATTCAGTATAGATTTTAATAAATGAAGGCATTAGTCTAAAAGCTATAGCACTATAAATCCCAATGATTGCAAATATTTGACTTAAACTATCTCCTCTTAAAATCATAAATGAAATAAAAATACCAAATGTAAATACAAAAATTATCTCAATTAAAAATCTCGGTAATGTTGCAGCAACATGTTTTTTCTTTACAGCATCAAAAAACTTTAAACTGTAATCTTCGAAAATATTATTAAATCTATTTTGTGTCTGATTAATTATTATATCTTTGATTCCATCGAAACCCTGTCTACATAATTTAATCCTTTTTGCTGAAGTGTCTAGCATATCTTTTCCATAAAGCGACAGTCTTGTTTGAAATTTTTTAAAGTAAATTACTCCAACTAATGATCCTATAGAAAATATAAGAATAAAAAAATATGGATCTGTTACAAATAAAATCACCGATGAGCCAAATATTAAAAAAAATTCAATTGATAGAGTAATTATAGGCAAAATAATATTAACCACAAATATATTGACATCTTGCACTACATTTCTAATAAATATCGAAGTATCTTTCCCTCTAAAAAATTCATACTTTTTAAATAGATAAAATCTGTAAACTTTATTTGAGATTTCATTACCAATAGTAAAGATTATATTAGTGTTTATTTTTAAAAACCAAATTAATAAAATATTTTTTAAAACAAATAACAATATAATAAAGCCAAAGAAAATAATTGGAAAGTTGTTGTTATTTGCAAACTCAAAAGGTATTTTTGATATTAATAAATTTTTATCTGAAATTAAGTAGACAAGTGGAATTATTAGTGCGACACCTAAAATTTCAAGAAAAGTAGAAAAAGTTGAAAAAAAAACTAATTTTTTCAGTCTTTGTTTTGAATTGACTGGTATTAAGCTATGTATTCTTTTTAATATATTAAAGATACTAAACATTTGTGAAAAAAATCATAATTGTCTCATTTCTTAAAACGGTGACAAATATAGTTCTAAATATTTGCGAAACTAAGTTATTTTTTGTATTAAGTCACATAAAAAATGAAAGATTTTAAGGTTTCTGTAGTTGGTTTAGGTAAATTAGGCTCAAGCCTTTCAGCATGTTTTGCATCAAGAGGCTACGAGGTGTTAGGTTATGATATAAATGAAGCTAATAACAAGAATTTTAACAAAGGAAAGCCTCCTATAAATGAAACCGATCTAGATAAATATTTTAGAAAATATAAATCGAAGTTTAAGTCTAGTTCATTAGAAAATGTAATTCTTAATACTAATATTTCATTCATTGTTATTCCTACTCCAAGTTCAAAGAATGGATCCTTTTCAGCAAAATACGCAAATGATGTATTTTCTAAAATTTCTAAGATATTGAAAAAAAAAAAAGATTATCACTTGTTTGTGCTTGTCAGTACTGTTTTGCCTGGTACCTCAAGAAATATTTTGTTGCAAAAATTCTATGATAATAAAGTTTTTAATTTTGGCTATTGTTACAGTCCTGCATTTATTGCACTTGGCCAAATTATTAAAGATTTTCTAGAACCCGATTTTTTATTGATAGGTCAGCTAGATAAAAAGTCAGGTACAAGTCTTAGGAATTTTTATAAATCAATTTACAAAAAAAGCATGAATTACAGAATTATGTCTTTAGAGAGTGCTGAAATTACTAAATTATCTGTAAACACCTATATTACCAACAAGATATCATATGCAAATATGATAAG
>MDSZ01139155.1_pt1 | contig 11431 bp, 11 predicted proteins | sample 811201 | NCBI WGS metagenome assembly MDSZ01 (sample SAMN05326647, study PRJNA326480) | marine metagenome | isolation source: seawater | place: Indian Ocean: North | collected 2010 | reverse complement strand
GGATGTTATTCTTCATTTAATAGGAAAAATCGGAACAGCAGGTGGTACAGGATTTGTTTTTGAATATTCTGGCCAAGTAATAGAGAACTTTTCTATGGAAGAAAGAATGACAATTTGCAACATGTCAATTGAAGCCGGAGCTAGAGCAGGTCTCATAGCTCCGGATGTTAAAACTTTTGAATATCTTAAAGACAAGCCTTTATCGCCAAAAGGAAAAGAGTGGGACAGAGCTGTTGAGTATTGGAGAACACTTAAATCTGATAAAGATGCACATTTTGATAAAAAAATTGACATAGTTGCTTCTTCCATTGAACCACAAGTAACTTGGGGGACGAGTCCAGAAGATGTTGTATCTATAAACTCAAGTGTTCCTGATCCTATTAAAATAAAAAATGTGGACAAAAGACAATCAGCTGAAAGGGCTTTAAATTACATGGGTTTAGAGCCTGGCCAAAATATGAGTGATATAGATATTGATACAGTTTTCATAGGATCGTGTACAAATGGCAGAATAGAGGATTTAAGAAGAGCTGCAAAGATTTTAAATGGAAGAAAAATAAACACGAATGTGAGAGCATTTGTTGTTCCAGGCTCTGGTCTGGTAAAAAAACAAGCAGAGGAAGAGGGATTAGATAGAGTATTCATGGAATCAGGGTTTGAATGGAGAGAGCCGGGTTGTTCAATGTGTCTTGCGATGAACGCAGATAAATTACAGCCAAATGAAAGATGTGCATCTACCTCAAATAGAAACTTTGAGGGTCGACAAGGAAGAGGTGGAAGAACGCATCTTTTAAGTCCTGAAATGGCTGCAGCCGCTGCTATTAAAGGAAAATTATTTGATGTGAGAAAATTGTAAAATGGAAAAATTTTCAAAACTTACAGGTATTGTTGCATCTATAGAATTATCAAATATTGATACTGACATGATTATTCCTAAACAATTCTTAAAAACAATAAAAAGAAGTGGTTTGGGTAAAGGGCTATTTTATGAAATGAGATATGATGAAAATGAAAATGTAATTCCTGAATTTATCTTAAACAAAAGTCCATATAATAAATCAAGAATTTTGGCCGCTCTAGAAAATTTCGGATGTGGTTCTTCAAGAGAACATGCTCCCTGGGCATTAACTGATTTTGGAATTAGAGTGATTCTAGCTAAAAGTTTTGCAGATATATTTTATAACAACTGCTTTAAAAACGGCATTTTACCTGTAAGGCTGTCAGAAGAGGAAATTGAAAAAATAATAAATTTTTCGCATAAAGAATACCCAGAGCTAGAAATTAATCTTAATAGTCAAACTATCAAAGGTTCTGAAATTGACCTTTGTTTTGAGATTGATGAATATAAAAAAACCTGTCTATTGAATGGATGGGATGATATAGACTTGACACTTAAAAAAGAAAATTTAATTTCTAGATTTGAAATAGAAAATAACAAAAGCTGGTTGGAACCAAGAAGAAATGAATAATGTTTTTAATATATCCTTACTCCCAGGGGATGGTATTGGTAAGGAAATTTCAGTAGAGGCATTAAAAGTTTTAAAATGGTTCAATAACAAGACTAGCTTGGAAATAAATATTCATGAAGAATTAGTGGGCGGCGCTTCAATTGATAAATATGATTCGCCACTAACAGATGAAACGCTTAATCGAATTAGGCATTCTGATGCGATTCTTTTAGGAGCAGTTGGAGGACCAAAATGGGAAAGCTTAGATTTTGAAAAAAGACCGGAAAGAGGTCTTCTAAAAATTAGAAAAGAATTAGACTTATTTGCGAATTTCAGACCAGCGATTGTTTTTGATGCCTTAGCCAGTTCATCGACTCTTAAAACAGAAGTAATAAAAAATCTAGATATTTTAATCATTAGAGAACTAACAAGTGGAATTTACTTTGGTGAACCTAGAGGAATAAATCAAATTGACGACGAAAACAAAAGAGGTTTTAATACTTTAGCGTACACAACTAAAGAAATTAAAAGAATAGCAAAAATAGGTTTTGAAACAGCTAAAACTAGATCTAAAAAACTATGTTCAGTTGATAAAGCAAATGTTCTAGAATCTACAGAACTATGGAGAGAAGTTGTTACAGATGTTTCGAAAAATTATCCTGAAGTTGAGTTATCTCATATGTATGTCGATAACGCTTCTATGCAACTTGTAAGAAACCCAAAACAATTTGACGTTATTGTAACGACAAATATGTTTGGAGATATTTTATCCGACTGTGCTTCAATGTTAACTGGTTCCCTTGGAATGCTTCCATCAGCCTCGATAGGAACAAAAATTGAAAATAATTGTAACGCGATGTATGAGCCAGTTCATGGGTCTGCTCCAGATATTGCTGGTAAAGGAATTGCTAATCCTCTGGCCATGATTCTTAGTGTTGCAATGATTTTTAAATATTCTCTCTTAAAAGTAGAATATTTTGATTTGATAAATAAAGTGGTAAACAAGATACTTAACGATGGTTATAGGACAAAAGATATTCACATGGAAAACAATAAATTGATTTCGACCCAAGAAATGGGTGATTTAGTAGTTGAGGAACTCAATAATGAAAAAATATAATATCGCTGTTGTTGGTGCAACCGGAAACGTTGGGAGAGAGATTCTAAATATTTTAGATTTTAGAAAATTTCCAATAAATAAAATTTTTGCTTTAGCTTCTCCAAAATCTGAGGGGACAAAAATAAATTACGGAAACGATAAAGAGATTGCTGTTTCGGACCTAGAAAAATTCAACTTTAGTGATACAGATATTGTTTTATCCTCAGCTGGATCAAGCATTTCAAAAAAGTTCTCTGATATTGCTGTAAAAGAAGGAGCAATTATAATTGATAATACATCTCATTTCAGAATGGAGAAAAATGTTCCACTGATAGTTCCAGAAGTAAATCCTGAAGATTTGGTAAATTATACTAAAAAGAAAATTATTTCAAACCCTAACTGTTCAACTATTCAAATGGTTATGGCTCTTAAGCCCATCCATGACCTGTTTAAAATAAAAAAAATTTTTGTTTCTACTTATCAATCAACTTCTGGTGCAGGAAAAACTGCGATGGATGAATTATTTCATCAAACCCTTGATGTATACAAAAATAAACCATTAGAAGCCAATTTTTTTTCAAAAAGAATTGCATTCAACTTAATACCTCATATTGACGATTTTTTAGATAATGGGGATACAAAAGAGGAAAATAAAATGAACGAAGAGACACAAAAAATTTTAAAAACCAAAATAGAAATTTTTTCTACATGTGTCAGGGTCCCTGTATTTGTCGGACACGGAGAATCAGTTTTCATTGAAACAGAAAAGAAAATAAACCTAAAAAAAGTATTATCCAATATGAAAAAATTTCCTGGTCTAAGCATAGTGAATGAAAATATAGACGGGGGATATGTAACACCAGACGAATCTGCAGGAGAAGATGAAGTATTTATCAGCAGAATAAGGGTTAAGGATGAAAAAAAAATGGGCATGTGGGTTGTTGCAGATAACTTAAGAAAAGGCGCAGCATTAAATACTGTACAAATAGCTGAATTATTAATAAAAAAATATTTAAAATAATGAAAAATTTTAAGAGTAGATATTTTGAGGACTATAATCTTGGAGAAGTCATTAAACACAGTGTTCCGAGAACAATCACTGAAGGTGATGTCTCAATATATCTTTCAACAACTGGAAGCAGGTATGCTTTAAATTATTCAAGTAAATTTTCTCAAGAGTTAGGGTTTAAAAAACAACCCATCGACGACATTCTACTTTTTCACATGGTTTTTGGAAGAACTGTTCCCGATCTTTCACTTAATGCAATAGCAAATTTAGGTTACGCAGCTGTAAAATTTTATGGACCTGTTTTTGTTGGTGATACAGTAACAGCACAATCAAAAATTATTGGATTAAAAGAAAATTCGAATGGTAAAACAGGGACTGTTTATGTTAGGTCAGTTGGAACAAACCAAAATGGAGACGAAGTTCTTAGTTACTATAGATGGTTAATGATGAGAAAAAGGCAAACTGGAATGATTGATTCTTTTAAAAATGTTATACCAGACTTACCTGAAAAATTGGATGATAAAGAATTTGAAATACCATCATCTTTTAATTCAGAAAATTGGTCGGCTGAAGTAACTGGTAGCGAGTTTTTTTTTGATGATTTTGATGAAGGTGAAGAGATCCATCACTTGGATGGACAAACAATTGAAGAGGCAGAACATCAAATTGCTACAAGGCTCTACCAAAACAACGCTAGAGTACATTTTAACAATCATATTGAAAAGGATGGGAGGTTTGGAAAAAGAATTATTTACGGAGGATATATAATTTCACTAGCTAGAGCAATAAGTTGTAATGGTCTTGCAAATGCCTTTAAGATATTAGCCATTCATTCTGGCCGTCATGCCGCACCAACATTTTCTGGAGACACAATATATGCATGGTCAAAGATCCTGAAAAAAAATAAAATTAATGAGAACCTTGGTACACTTTTGATCAGAACAATTGCATCAAAAAATGATTCTAAAATCAATTTCCCAGATAAAGATAATTTAACAGAAAATATGGTTCTTGATTTAGAATACTCAGTTTTAATACCTGTAAAGAAAAAATGAAAAAGAACTTACCCACATCACCTCACCTCCAGATTTATAAACCACAGATTACTTCTCTGTTATCAATCACACATAGAGTTACTGGTTTTGGTTTAAATTTAGCTTTAATTCTTTTAACTTTATGGATAATTTCATTTGGCTTAGGAAACGATTACTATAATAATTTTGTCTCAATTTTTGATACAACTTTTGTTAAAGTAGTAGTTTTTTTTATAGTTTTAGGAATATCCTATCATGCTCTTAATGGAATAAGACACATTTTATGGGATTTTGGATTTATGATAAGTAATAAAGCAGCTTCAATATCCGGTATAGTTATCATTATTAGCACAATTGTCTTATCATTTTTAATTTCAAATTTTGTTGGTTTATTTTAATGAAATTAGATTACTCTAAAAGTTGGGTTCTTCAAAAGCTGACAGCAATTGTATTTCTATTATTTCTGGTTTATTTAGTTTTTTCTCTCAAAAATATAAATCTTAAAAACTACAATGAGCTTTTAGTATGGTTTTCAAGTTACTATAATTTTCTTTCTTTCACATTACTTTTTTCTGCTATTGTGGTTCATTCTAAGCTAGGTCTCAGTTCGATAATTGATGATTATATTCATAATATAAAAGTCAAAAGAAAAATTTTATTTTTGAAAAACCTATCATTAATTACTATTTATATTATTGTAATGGGGACTCTTATTAAAACGATAATATAATGGATAATTTAGTAAAGTTAGATTTTGATGTGGTAGTTGTTGGTGCAGGAGGCTCTGGCTTGAGAGCGGTAATGGGTTCAGCTGAAGCAAAACTTAAAACAGCCTGCATTTCAAAAGTTTTTCCAACAAGAAGTCATACAGTTGCTGCTCAAGGCGGTATAAGCGCTGCCCTTGGTAACATGGGAAGAGATGACTGGACTTGGCATATGTATGATACAGTCAAAGGTTCAGATTGGCTTGGTGATCAAGATGCTATTGCATTTATGTGCAAAGAAGCTCCACAAGCAGTAATTGAATTAGAGCACTATGGGGTTCCTTTTTCAAGAACTGAGGACGGAAAAATTTATCAGCGTCCTTTCGGAGGAATGACAACAAATTTTGGCGAGGGCATTGCCCAAAGAACCTGTGCTGCTGCAGATAGAACAGGTCATGCAATGCTTCACACATTGTACCAACAATCTCTGTCTCACAATGCAGAATTTTTTATTGAACATTTTGTCTTAGACTTAATTATGAACAAAAAAAATGAGTGTTGTGGTGTTTTAACTATTAATCTTCACGATGGTAAATTTTATCTGTTCTCTTCAAAAATGGTTATTTTAGCAACGGGCGGGTATGGTAGAGCGTACTTCTCTTGTACATCTGCACACACTTGCACTGGTGACGGTGGAGGAATGGTTTTGAGAGCTGGAATGCCCCTTCAGGATATGGAATTCACACAATTTCATCCAACCGGAATCTATGGTGTTGGAGTTTTAATTACCGAAGGTGCAAGGGGTGAAGGCGGGTATTTAACAAACTCTGAAGGCGAAAGATTTATGGAAAGATATGCGCCAAATGCTAAAGATCTTGCAGGAAGAGATGTTGTGTCTAGATCCATGACAAACGAGATTATGGAGGGAAGAGGTTGCGGACCGAAGAAGGATCATATCCATTTGAATCTCAGTCATTTAGATCATCAAGTTTTGGAGGAGAAATTGCCTGGAATAACAGAATCGGCGAAAATATTCGCTGGAGTTGACGTCAGGAAACAACCAATTCCTGTACAACCAACAGTTCATTATAATATGGGAGGAATTCCAACAAATATTCATGGAGAAGTTTTGACACTTAATGACTCTGGTGGCTCAAAAATAGTTAAAGGCCTTATGTCTGTGGGTGAAGCGGCTTGTGTCTCTGTTCACGGTGCAAATAGATTGGGTTCTAATTCTTTGCTCGATTTAGTTGTATTTGGTAAATCTGCTGCTAAGAGATGCGCTAAAATTTTAAACCCCAAAAAAAATAACCCTATCATTGAAGAATCTTTTTACGAACCCATAATAAGAAGATTTGATGAATTAAAGAAATTAAGCGGAAAATTTAAAATATCCGATATTAGATTGGAAATGCAGCATATTATGCAGAATTATTGTCCAGTATACAGATCAGAAGAAAAAATGATTATTGGAAAACAAAAACTACTTATGTTACTTGATAAATTTAAAAAAATATCAATTAAGGACAAAACAAATATTTGGAATACCGAGATAGTTGAAGCTCTTGAATTGGAAAACCTCTTACTACAATCATTGGCAAGTATAGAGTCTGCTCTTAACAGGAAAGAAAGCCGCGGAGCGCACTCTAGAGTCGATTATAAAAAAAGAAATGACAAAAATTGGTTAAAGCATACCTTGGCGTGGGTTAATAATAAAAATAAACCAAAAATTAGATACCGCTCGGTGAATTTAAAAACAAATTCTAAGGAAATAAAAACTATTGAACCAAAAGCAAGAGTTTATTAATTTATAAGGTATGGTTGAATTAAGTTTACCAGAAAATTCAAAAATTGTTGAAGGCAAAACCTTCGGAAAAGAAGGAAAAGATACCATTTGCTTCAATATTTACAGATGGAATAGAGAAGATAATAAAAACCCAAGAATCGATAAGTTTCATGTAGATAAAAATAAACTCGGGCCGATGGTTTTAGATGCATTAATGTTTATTAAAGGGAAAGTCGACTCTTCTCTTACATTCAGAAGGTCCTGTAGAGAGGGTATTTGTGGCTCGTGCTCGATGAACGTAAATGGCACCAATACCCTAGCCTGCCTAAAACCAATTGAGGACGTTAAATTTGTCGATATTTATCCTCTTCCTCATATGAAAGTTCTCAAGGATTTAGTTCCCGACTTATCAGAATTTTATGAACAATACAAGTCTATCAAACCATGGCTTAACCCAAAGTCTAAGGGGAAAAAAGAAATGATACAAAGTCAAGATGACAGAAAGAAGTTAGATGGCCTTTACGAATGTGTTCTATGCGCGTGTTGCTCGACATCATGTCCAAGTTATTGGTGGAACAGCGACAAATTTTTGGGTCCAGCAATCTTACTCCAAGCATATAGATTTATTGTTGATAGCAGAGATAAAAATAAGAAAGAAAGGCTTAATTTCTTGAAAGATAAATTTAAACTCTATAGATGTCATACTATAATGAATTGTACCAAGACGTGCCCAAAAAATCTCAATCCTGCGAAGGCAATAGCTGAAATAAAAAAACTACAAGTAAGTTCATAAATATTGAAAAATCTAAGTTCAAAAATCCTAGACCACTTAGAGAATCAAAATTTTATCAAACCAAACTCTTGTCAAATCAAAGCTGCAAAAAAAATTAATGAAAATCTAAAGAAAGTTTTAGAGAAAAAATTATTTAATCTTTTTCAAAAAAAATTCTTAGGAATTTACATGTTTGGTTCCGTTGGAGTTGGAAAATCGCTTATTTTAAAAGCAATACATTTGATCTATTCTAAATCAGAAATTTTTCACTTTACAGATCTCATGTTTAATTTACAAAATTCACAAGATGAAAAATTTAGACTCTTAATGATGAAAAAAAAACTAATATTAATTGACGAATTCTACATAAACAATCTCACTAATCTAATATTGTTTAAAAATTTTTTAGAAAAAATTATTAAAGAAAGAAAAATTCTAATTATGACGGGAAATAAGGAACTTTCAGATATTTATAAAGATCCAGTTAATAAAGAATTATGCAACTCCTTTAAAGAATATTTAGATAAAAACTTTACAAAAATTAAGATGTTTTCAAAAGTTGATTATAGAAAAAAGGAATTAGTAGATCATAATTTTTTCATACTAAAAAAAAAAAATTCTAAAAGATTACAGGATAAAATTAAAAAAAAATTAGCAATTAACTCTATAGACACAGTAGCTGAATTCAAAAGGAAAGGGTTTTATTTTTCACTTAAAGGTTATTACGGAAACCTTTTAGATTTAGATTTTCAAGGGTTCTTTGAAAAAAATTTTGAATTTCAAGATTATCTTTTAATTGCAAAAAAAGTAAATTTTATAATATTAAGAAACATCAATCAAATGAACGAAAATAATAAAAAACATTTATACAGATTTATTATGTTTATAGATGCTTTATATGAGAATAAAGTTGTACTTTCTTTATCATCGAATGTAGAATTAGATAAACTATATTTAGGAAAAAGTAATGCCTTTGAGTTTAAGCGTACATTATCTAGGCTGGAAGAAATGGGAACTAACTCATATATAGATAAACATATAAAAAGAATAAATAAAAAAAAGTAAATGAAAAATTTAAAAAAAAAGTTCTCTAATCTTGAAGAAGAAATTCTTCATTATAAAAAAAAAAAAAATGCAGTTATTTTATCACACTTCTATCAGGATGAGGAGATTCAAGATATAGCTGATTTTGTTGGTGACTCTTTGGATCTTTCAAAAAATGCAGAGAGAACAAAAGCAGATGTAATAGTCTTTTGTGGAGTGAGGTTCATGGCTGAAGTTGCAAAAATTTTAAGTCCAAATAAAACCGTAATACTTCCAGATCTTAATGCAGGTTGTTCCTTAGAAGAATCTTGTAAAGCAAAAGACTTTGAAAGATTTAAGAAAAATCATCCAGAGCATACTGTGTTGTCATATATTAATTGCTCCGCAGAGATTAAAGCACTTTCTGATATAATTGTAACATCGTCAAACGCGCAAAAAATTATTAAAAATTTGCCCTCAGATCAAAAAATAATTTTTGCTCCTGACAGACACCTTGGTTCATATTTGAACAAGGTCACTAATAGAAATATGTTACTCTGGGATGGAACTTGTATTGTACATGAAACTTTTTCCGCAAAAGAATTAGTTAAAGCAAAAGTTAGAAACCCTGATGCAAAAATTATTGCTCATCCAGAATGCCCTGAAAATATTTTAAATTATGCTGATTTTATTGGTTCAACATCCTCTCTTCTTAAATATATTTCCAAGGATAAAAATAAAAAATTTATTGTTGCAACAGAACCTCATATTTTGCATCAAATGAAAAAAAATGAACCTGAGAAAACTTTTTTGGTTGCTCCTGGTACAGATGGCTCATGCTCATGTTCTAATTGTCCTTATATGGAACTTAACACTCTAGAAAAGTTAAGAGATTGTCTTTTACATCTATCTCCAGAAATTCAAATTAGCAATGAATTAATATTGAAAGCTAAAAAGCCTCTTAACCTAATGCTAAAATTAAGTTGATTTAATGCAGTGCGTAAACAAGAAATTTACAATTTTGCTAATTTTAAATTATCTTCAGAGTTAAAGTGTGATGTTGGAAAAATTAGTTTAAATAGTGATTTAACCACAAAATCATTTTTAAAAAAAAAGATAAATTGTAAAACAGTTTTTTCAAATAGAGAAAATATAATCTTGTGTGGTGAGTCCTTTATTGTAAGATTTGTAAAAGAGAATTTTCCAAATTTAATTTGTGTTTCTAGATTTAAAGATGGAGATTTCGTAAAAAAAGGTTCTAAATTAATTCAACTATCTGGTGATATTAGATGGATACTTCTTTTAGAACGAACACTATTAAATTTCTTACAACATCTCTCAAGTATTTCTACATACACGAATAAATTTGTCCAAAAATTGAATAAAACAAAAACAATTTTACTTGATACAAGAAAAACGACCAATGGTTTAAGAATTCTTGAAAAATATGCAACGAAAATTGGAGGAGCTAAAAATCATAGAATGGGCCTTTATGAAAATATTTTAATAAAAGACAATCACATAAAAGTTATTGGCGGAGTCGTAAAAACCTTAGAATTAATTAAAAAAAAGAAAATAAAAAAATTTGAGATAGAATGTGAAACATTTGAGGAAGTAAAAAAATGTATAGATTATAATTGTAAACACATTCTGTTGGATAATATGTCAATTAGAGAAATTAAAAAATGTCTGTCACTTCGAAAAGAAAAAAAGAAAAAAATAATTTTTGAGGTATCAGGGGGTATCAACTTAGATAATATCAAAGAATATTCAAAACTTGGTATTGATTATATTTCAACGAGTAAGATAACCAATTCTGTTAAATCTGTAGATATTGGATTAGACATAATATAGAATTACAACCGATGGGCCATGACAAAAAAATCAGTCTTATTGGGGCTGGAAATATAGGAACAATACTAGCCTTTAGTATATCTAGAAAGAGATTAGGAAATATCACACTCATTGACAGAGTAAAAGGATTAGCCGAAGGAAAGTGCTTAGACTTATCTCAAAGTCTCTCAGCTGAAAACCTAAATACAAAAATATTAGGTACTGATGATGTTTCTAAAATCAAAAATAGTGATGCAATAATTATTACTGCTGGAATTCCAAGAAAACCAGGAATGTCCAGAGACGACCTAGTTGAAACTAATTTTTCAATTATGAAAGAGCTAGGGAACGCAATCAAAGAATATTCTCCTAATGCTTTTGTAATTTGCGTAACAAATCCACTTGACGCTATGGTTTGGTCTCTTAAAGAAATTGCAGGTATTAATAAAAGAATGATTGTAGGTATGGCTGGAATATTAGACTCTGCGAGATTTAAGTTTTTTCTCTCCAATGAGTTAGGAATTTCAACTGATTCAATACAAACAATGGTTTTAGGTGGGCATGGAGACTCAATGGTACCGTTATTAAGATTTACATCTGTATCTGGTATTCCTATAGATGAATTTATTAAAAAAAAAAGAATAAGCAAAGACAAAGTTGAGGAAATTATTTCTAGAACAAGAAATGGTGGAGGTGAAATTGTTGCCTTGATGAAAAACAGTT
>MDSZ01069857.1_pt1 | contig 11431 bp, 9 predicted proteins | sample 811201 | NCBI WGS metagenome assembly MDSZ01 (sample SAMN05326647, study PRJNA326480) | marine metagenome | isolation source: seawater | place: Indian Ocean: North | collected 2010 | reverse complement strand
TAGCCGTTGCTGTTGAGATCGTCGGGCTCGATTCTTCTGTTGTTTTCGCCAGAGAATTGCAGCTCACTGGCTTTGAGGTTGTTCACACCCATCACTTTGGCCAGCGTATGTCTGCCTGACTTGATGAATGAATCGCCTCCTTTGCGTTGGACTTTGACTTGATTGTTGTTGAATCCGTCAACGCGGATGATGTCTTTGTCTTTCTTTCGATAGTCCTTGATTGTTGCTGTTGCCTCACCGTCTAGATAGAAGAAGTCAGTGCCTTACCGCTGATCATGGTGCAATCATCTCCATCGGCATAGAGGTGATCTTTGCCATGCCAAGTGAAGATTTTGTCATTGCCATTTCCTCCCTCGTATTTGTGTTTCTCCCAATGTCCCGACATAAGGTTATTCTTCTTACTCCCTTCCGTGAAGACTTCGCCTGATGTTGGAACGACTAGGTTGAAAACTGCATAGTCAAGAGCCTTATTCGTCCACGGATCGATGTAATTCCCTTTGACATCGATATTGTCGTAACCTAAGGCCATCAAATCAGCGATGTCGTCTGCGAGGTCTCCAAGTTTCCCCCGAATATCGCTGGGAATGTAATCTTCCGCGTCAATATCTGGTAGCCACTGATTGAGGTCATCGAGAAAATCGTAGAGATCCTCGCCATCTGGAACAAGGTCAGCAATGTCACCTTTGTCCGGGATCGCATTGGTGATGTCATCCCAATTGGGGATCCAGTCTTTTCCCGCGTCGGGGATCACGTTGTTGAGGTCGGGGACAAAGTCTTGCCAGGATTTGTTCGGGCGTTTTGCCATCAGATGCTTGGGCTAACAGATCTCTCAATGGCTCCGCTGATCTGGGCCGGTGCGTTTCGGAATGATTGACGTTTTTTCGCTCCCACGTGGTTGGAATTTGCTTAAGGTCAACCGTGATTGATGGCCTGGATGATTAATCAGTGGCAGTTGATGCAGCGCAATGTCGGCGTCTGGAGAGGCTGTTTCGACACCATGGACCGATCTCTCGCGCTCATCAAACGTCAGCCGTCTGTTTTGACGCTTCAGTTGGCGCCGTCTGGGACGTCGATTGATCTGACGCTTCTGCTTTGGTCCAGTGGATTGCAACTGAACGACAATCCCTTTGCAGGCGATCCCGAAAAGCGCATTTGTCAGAGCTTCATGCGTGTGGAGCCGGACTTGGGGTTTTTCTCCACCGGCAGCTTCTCCCGTGGAACCGTCCATGTTTCAGCTTGGACGAAGATATTTGCCGAATTTTGTTTTCTCGAGGGTGACCGTCGTCACCGGTCGGTCCTGTTATGGGATGTGTCTGGACGCTTGGATCGTGTTGTTTCGATTCCTGAGTTCCGCGATGGGGTGGTGCAGCAGCCCTGTCAGCCCCTCACCAAGGAGCAACTTCTGGGGGCATGGAGTGGAACTGAAGAGACCTTGTTTGCTGGCTCGCATGAGTTGAGTTGTTCTCCCTGGTCTGGAGTGATCGAGCCATCCACGTTGGACGGTGTGCAGTATTTGCAAGATGGGGGAGGCTTCCGGATCCCCCATCAGGTCGTGAGTCAACAAGCGTTCTCCATCGAGGCCTGGTGGTTGTCATCGTTCGATTGTCTCCAGCGTCTGACTCGCTCGTATGACGCCAGCGGAGCCTTGCTCAGTACGCGTTCAATGCTGCTGCGTCGTCATGCTTGTTAGGTCATTCAGGCTTCAGCGAGGGCAGCACGTTCTGCGAGTTCCTTGATCAGCCCACGGTTGAAGTTGGGTGATCGTCGCAGTAGTTCGTCAAAAATCCCAGCAGGAACGGTGAACAGCACTGCACCGTCTTTGCCAGCACGTCCACTGGCTCGTTGGGGAGTGCCGATGATCACACTGAGTTCGCCGATTGTTTCTCCACAGCTCAGCAGATGCTGTTCTCCCACGTCGTCGATGAGTTCAACCGTTCCCCGAACCACCACTGACATGTGGTCGATGTTGTCTCCTCTCTGCACGATTGATCCCTCTGGTGGAATGCGGGTGATCTGACCTTGGTTGGTTAACCAAAGCATCCCCTCTGGCGTCAGATCACTGAAGAAGGAGGCTTGGAGCAACGCTCGAAAGCATTGCCTCAGTTCAGGATCCACCTCAGACCGTTGCTGCTCTTCGAGAAAGGCAGAGCTTCCGAGGTAGTCCCTCGTTGCTCGGATCGGCCGTGCCGATCCATCGGCATGCTCGAGCTGATCGAGCATGAGAATCCAGCCGGCCGTGTCTGGACAAGGGTCGAGCCACAGCAGGTTGAGTGCCTCTTCCGTGCTGCCAGTCGCCTCGATTGACTCCGGCAACGGCTCTAAGCCTGAGGCAGCTCGGGTTGGATTGAGGTCGTGCCGCAGCAACTTTTGGCGTTGATTGAGGCAGTTAACAAGAGGAATGAACAGTGGTTCTTGCTTGGAATCGTTCAGCAGCGTTGTTTGCAGCCCAGTCATCCACCGCCAGCGATCACTCAGTTTCTCCAGGCGTTGTTGTTCCCATGTGCCCTTGGCGCCAAAGCTCTGCAGGCATTCTTCCCAGGCGCTGTCATCAAGCCCAGACCCTTGGCGCAACAGCTCGAGCTCAGCTTGAGCTGTTGCTGGCAGTTGAGACGGAGTCAGGCCATCCAGCCCGTTGACGCGAATCAGTTCTTCGATTCGTTCACGCGCGGCTTCCCGCCGCAGGTCATCGGTTTGTCGTTCGAAGGATTCACTGTTCAGCAGGCCGGGTTGTTTCTCGCTGACGAGTTGCAACACCAGATGATGATCATCCTGGGATAGTCCGAGGCTGTGGCGCAGTTCTTCCAGTTCGAGAAGAGCAGTGGCGTGGTTCAGGCGTCCGCTCTGGAGCATCTCGCCCATGACATCGGCATAGATTTGCTGACCTTTTTGTTGGCCGATTGCCGGAAGTGCCTTCACCAGGGTGAAGACTTCATCGGGGGTGAGTGCGCTGAGCGAGCGCCCGTCGAGGGCTGCTTCGAGACCTGGTAGATCCTTCAGCTTCTTGCGCAGGTTGTCGCTAGTGCTTTCTCGCCGGTAAACGGCATGATCTCGCTTCCACCCGCGAAACAGGCTGATCGCCGTAAGAGCCAGCACGCCATAACGCAGGAGGGTGTCACCAAGTGCGCCGAGCACGCCTTGCAATGGGGCACTGAAGAAGAAAAAGGTGTTAACGGCCAAAAATGTCGACAGCTGGCGGGTGTGCTGGCGGGCTCGTTGGGATGGTTCTGATCGGCCTTGGAGGGTGTCGAAGTGCTCGAGTGCCCGTTCGATCAGCCGAAGCGCGCCCACAGAAATCAGAGCAGAAAGGCTGAGTACGGCGGGAACTGCGATCAGCCTTGGGATGGGAAATGCTTCGGATAGTGGGCTCAGGGCATTCGCGGGATCTCCGCTCCCGTCCAAGCGCAGCAAGAGAAAAAAGCCAACAATCAGCCCCAAATAGGAGCTCCAGGCCCAGTCCAATCCGCGTTTGCCTTGAAGGTTTTCCCAGAACGACCGTTCAGCATCGATATCCATGCAATTGCGTTGGCAAGCCACGCAGGCGCTTTGTTCTCGCCCGTCGCTGGAGATGGTGCGGCACATCGACTGCGTAATGCGTGAACTGTTGTTCACATGGGCCGTGCTCCCCAGTGGCGAGCGTGTCGCCGTGACTACCTGTTGGACAGGGCCCATTGGGCAGACGTATTGACACCAGGCTTTCCCTCCGTAAGCCCACCCCACAGTGATCGCGGCTGCGATTGTGCCGATCAGAAGAACCGCGAGAGCCAATGGATGGTTGTTCACCGCCAGCAGGCGAAGACAGAGGCCTGAGATGAGCAGGCTCCACTGCAGTTCGATGTGATGCCGCCCTAGCCAGGAATCCGGTTGCACTTTCACAATCTCTGGTTTCCCGCCTCGGCCGGGCTGTCGGCGCTGGCGGTCCAACGCCCGTGCCAGTTGTGAGACGAACGCGAGTGGACAGATGCGTCGCCACAGCTCATGGCTGATCACGGCAATGAGCAACAGCCCTCCGGGCACAACGCTTCCCCAGAACAGGCTGTTGCCGTTGATGCCAACGTCTGGCCACAGCAGGGACAGGATTAAGAGTCCCCAGCCACCGAGAAGGCTCCAGCGGACGAGACGCATCCGCTGCTCAGGCCAGAGGTTGAACGACTGCATGGCGTTGGAGCGCGTTGATATCCATTCAAGATGACGCGCTGTTCAGGGGGATCGGCCAACCGCATAGGTCCATCAATGGCACGAAGCTGTAACGCAATCGGGTAACAACTGAGTTGAAATCGTGCCGAAAAAGTCTGGCTATCTGGATGTTTTGCGTTTGATAAAGAGGTAAGCCGCTGGAATCACAAACAGCGAAAGCCAGGACGACACGAGGAGTCCGCTGAAGACAACGGTTCCAATGCTGATGCGACTTGCGGATCCGCTTCCGCTGGCGATGAGCAGAGGGAGAAAGCCAACAAGAGAGGTCGTCGCAGTGAGCAGGATTGGACGCATCCGATTGATGGCAGCTCCAAGAATCGCTTCATGGAGTTCGATGCCTCTGGCAAGCCTTTGATTGGCGAATTCAACGATCAGAATTCCATTTTTGGCGGCAAGGCTGATTAAAACCAGGAGTCCCATCTGGCCATAAACATCCAGCGGTAATCCACGCAGTTGTAAGCCGATTAATGCACCCATCAGCGCAGCGGGAACGGTGAGAAGGATGATGAATGGGTCGAGAAAACTTTCATAGAGCCCCGCCAGTAGTAGGTACACAACCACCACTCCAAGGCTGAACAGAAGCCAGGTGGTTCCTTTGGCTTTGCGCTCCTCTTCGGCGAGGCCGGTAAAGGCAATCCCGATGTTGTTCCCACCCACTCGCTGGCCTGCTTGTTCCAAGCGAAGGATCGCTTCGCTGCTGCTGACCCCATCGCCTGGGACAGCGCTGATGCGGATTGAGCGGTTCAGCCCGTAATGGTTGATGCTGTTGGCACCTTCAATCGCATTGACTTCAGCGACATTGGCGAGTGACACCAGATCGCCCCTCCGGTTGCGGACCATCAGGGCCTTGAGATCGTCGATCCCACGCCGTTCTGTTCCGTCCAGTTGCAGCATGATGCTGCGGATCCGGTTCCCCTCAAACGTGTCATCGATGTAGCGGCCACCGATGGCGGTGCCGATCTCACGCATGGTGGCGCCATAGTCCAGATCGAGCGTCGCCATTAAATCTCGGTCGAGCTTGAGCTCCCATCGCGGTGAACTGGCATCGAATCGCGTACCAACCCGCTCGAACCGGCCAGTGGCCTGCACGTCGTTAATAAAGGCTTTGGCGACGGCTTCGAACTCATTGAGCTCCAGGCGACCACCGCTGCGGTCCAGCAGTTCCAGTTGCAAGGCTGAATCACTGCTGAAGCCTCGAACGGTGGGTGGGGTTGTCACGACAACTTTGGCGTTACCGACGGCGGTGCTTAAGCGTCTGGCCAGTCGTCGTTTTATCGCTTCGCTGCTCTGGGATGCTCCAGGCCGGTCTGTGAGCGGCGTGAGTCGCAAGTAGAAGGAGCCTCGGTCTTCACCGCTTTGGCCAAAGGAATTACCGGCATAGAAATTGCCCGTTCGAATCAGGGGTTCTTCGGCGACCACCTGCCTGATCTGGTCCATCACCGCCACCGTGCGCTCAAGGCTTGCACCATCTGGCAGCGTGAAAAATCCACGGATCTGCCCCTGATCTTCATTGGGGATAAACGCTGTTGGGATCGTCGCGAGCCCGATCGTTGTTGCGAGCAATGCCGTCAGCAGAATCGCCAGCACCCAAGAGCCATGGCGCAAGCTTTGGCTCAGCAGTCGGCTGTAGGTCGTCTCGATACGGCTCATCCCGCGGCGCAATTCTGTGCTGATCCGCTGCAGCGGGCCAGGCAGGGTGCCGTTTCTGCTGCCTAAAACCTGCGCGCAGGCCATCGGCGTAAAGGAGAGGGCGTTCAGCGTGGAGAACAAAATCGCCCCTGCGATGGCGATCGCGATCGGTTGATACAACCGCCCGATCGAGCCAGGAATCAGAAGGACCGGCGCAAATACTGCTGCGAGCACGAGTGACGTGGCGACCACCGCCCCGGCCAGCTCCGCCATGGCATCTTCGGCGGCCTGCTGAGGCTGGCTGCCCTTTTCGATCCGCCCGGCGATGTCTTCACTCACGACGATCGCATCGTCGACAACAATTCCCGTTGCCAGAACGAGCCCAAACAGGATCAGGCTGTTGATGCTGGTGCCAGTGAGCCTCACGATGATCAGACTCCCGATCAGCGCCACTGGAACAGCGATCCCTGGAATCATGGCCAGGCGCCAACGTCCGAGGAACAGCAGCAGCACGGTGAGCACCAGGAGCACCGCATCGCGGAGGGTCCCCACCGTTCGATCGAGATTGGCCTGCACTGTGTCCGCCACATCGACGATCACTTGCTGCTCTACTCCTGGAGGAAAGCTGGATTCCAAACGCTTCAAAGCAGACAGCACCTCCTGGCTGACGGCGATGGCATTGGCTCCGTCGCGTTGGTAAATGCCAACGGCGATGGAGCGTTCACCGTCGAGGTTCATGGCCTGACGGCCGTAGTTGCGCTGGCCCAGGACGACGCGGCCAACGTCTTTCAGCCGCAGTAGGCCTCCATTGCTGAACGACCGCAGGACCAGATCTTCGAAGTCCTGCTGACTGTGCAGGCGACCATCGGCATCGACCGGCAGCGTGATCAGGGTTCCCTCAACGGTGGGTGAGGCGCCAACGCTGCCAACGGCAGCAAGTACGTTTTGCTCAGCCAGCGCTCGCGCAACATCACTGATCGTGAGGTCGTTTTGTTCAAGCCGTTGCGGATCAAGCCAGAGACGGAAGGCAAGATCGCTGCTTCCGAAGATTTGGACGTCCCCGACCCCTGGAGTGCTCAGTAATGAGTCGCGTAAAGCTTGATCGATCCATCCACCGAGATAGGTCGGGGCATATAAACCCTCTCCGTGGCTGAAGCCGAGAATCATCAAGAGATCATCCGAAGAGCGACGCACCCGGAGTCCTTCTCGGCTGACGGCCTGGGGAAGACGTCTGCTGGCCAGGTTCACTTCGTTCTGAACCTTGATCGCGTTGATCTCCGGATCTCCTTCGCGGAATCGCAGGCTGATGCTTGCCCCGCCCTGGCGGCTGCTGGAGCGAATGCTTTCCAGACCTTCCAGTCCCTGAAGCTGCTGCTCGAGGATCGCGGTCACGCTCTGTTCGACAACCTCAGGGGCTGCAGCAGGAAAACGGGCACTCACGCTCACCCGTGTTGGTGCCAACTGGGGAAGGTCTTCCAGGCCAAGACCTGTTAGCGCAGTCAAACCTGCCAACAGGATCAACAGGCTGCAGACAATGGTGAACACCGGTCGCCGCAAAAACGGCTGAGAGATCGACCGCACTTGGACGACTCAAAGATGGTCAGATCCTGCCAATAAAAATCCCCCTCTTGCCATTGGATTGACAAGGGGGGGATTCGGTTTAGGCGGGTTGTGCTTGTTGGCGTTCAGCCGACACTCCACACACCAGCGACGATTTTGAACAGTTCCTGAACGTGGACTGTGTTGCAGAGGAACCATGCAAAAGCAGCTCCGCCGCATCCACCCAGCCAGAATCCACTGGTGAAGTCTGCCCAGCCGGTGCGAGTGAACAGGTCGGAAGGTGGATTGTCGACAGTTACATCAGCAGGAGGAATGTTGGGATGCTTTCCAGGCTGGTTGTAAAGCAGAAAGAGAAGGCAGAGGATATGAACAGCGCCGATTGTGGCTAGAACCCCTGCTGTTTGCTGGTATTCGGTGGCACGAAGGGGACCGCAAATGGTGAAGGGTCCGAAGAGCAGGTATCCGAATGCTGCGCCAGTCTCCAGGCCGCGGAAGTTCGGTGAAATACCAGGGCGATAAAACGGGAGGTTGTTGATCAGGGCTTTGATGAAGTAGCCGCTGTTAACAGGAGTGGCGAGATTGCCGACGCAGGGGTCAGCTGCTGGAGTAACGGTCATGAAAAATAAAGCTGATGGGTTGGATGATCCGCTATCACTCAGCGGCGGTGATCACTCGACCCATAAGAACGATGAACACCGCAGGAAACACGATTCCGGTAATCGGCACGAAAATCGCAGGCAGCCAAGCAGCAGCGAAATCTCCAGTCATGTCTAGGCCAAGAGCTTCGCCGCTACTGTAGGGATCACTCTTCTAACGGCCTACTCAGGCCCCTGTTGGCGACATAAAAGTTCAATCCATATGAATGCTCTATTCGCTGCAATTCCCGCCGGTCTGATTGCTTTGTTCCTCGTGTTGAGGAAACGTCCGGTCAAGCCGATGTTGGTCAGCACTGATGCCCAAGACATCGCGGCCCTGAATCGTCAGCAACTGTCTCTGGTTGTTGCTCACTCCGCTGATTCATCTCCTCAGCACGATGAGACGGTGGTGTTTGTGCCTCCAGTCACGGAGCGTGACCGACTGGCTCTTCGGCAGCGTTTGACCTCGTCGATGAACGCGGACCCAGACGTCCGCCTACAAGCAGTTCATCTCGCCGATCAATGGGGCTCAGTTTCGGTGCTTCCGATTCTTCGTCGTGGTCTGCGGGATAGCGATGCCCGTGTTGTGGAGGCGGCCGCCGCGGCGATGCAGCGGTTCCGCGGAGCGACAAAGCGGCCTGCCGTTCAGGCTGCTCGTTTACCCCGCAATGTGGCGCGAATGCGATAGATCGGTCGGTCTTGGCTTTCGTGATAGGTGCGGATCTGCAGTTCACCTAGTAGGCCGAAGCAGAACAGTTGGATGCCGGCGAGCCCGAGCACCACAGCCAGCGTCATCAGGGGGCGATTGCCGATGTCAACACCCTGGAAAACCTTGACGGCTAGGAGGTAGCTGCTCGCCATCAGGCTGAGCAGGATTGCAATCAATCCTCCGAAGCCAAAGACATACATCGGTCTGGTGAGGAAGCGCTTCATGAACCAAACCGTGAGCAGGTCCATCAGCACCCGGAAGGTGCGGTCGATTCCGTATTTGCTACTGCCGAATTGACGGGCTCTGTGATTCACCTTCACTTCAGTGATTCGAGCGCCCTCAATGAAGGCAAGGGCCGGAAGAAATCGGTGCAGTTCTCCGTACAGACGCATGTCTGACAGCACATCCCGGCTGTAGGCCTTGAGCGAACAGCCGTAATCGTGTAACCGCACCCCTGTGACCCGTCCGATCAAACGGTTGGCGATTTTGGACGGGAGTTTGCGCTGCAGGGCCGCGTCCTGTCGTTGGTGACGCCAGCCGCTGACAAGGTCATATCCCTCCCGCAACTTGGCCAGCAGCATCGGGATGTCGGCTGGGTCGTTTTGTAGATCGCCATCCAGGCTGACGATGATCTCGCCTTGGGCCACATCAAAGCCGGCCGCCATGGCGGCCGTCTGGCCATAGTTTTTTCGCAGCAATACCCCGACCAGTTCCGGCACAGAGCCGCAAAGCTCCTCTAGGACGGCTCCGGTGCCGTCGCTGGATCCGTCATTGACGAGAACGAGCTCGAAGCGTTCGCCACTGGGGCGGAGTGCTGCCAAAAGCTGCTCGACGAGATGGGGCAGGCTCTCTTCTTCGTTGTACAGCGGCACCACCACTGACAGATCCAGGGGAGGTGTCATGCAGCAGCGAACAGGTCTCGGAGCAACTTAATCGGGCTCGTCGTTCCGCCTTAGGGCAGGTGGCTTCCGTCATGGCAGTGCGTCACGCGGCCAGCACCACGAAGCTCCCGGCGGTAATGACAGGCGACTGGGTGCGTGTCATCGGGATGGATGCAGTCGACCCCAATGCCGTTGCGGCCATGATCCTTCCCAGAGCTATGGCGGTAGCGGCCACCGCCGAGATGGATCCCAACGTGGGTGCAACGCTTCGCGGACCCGAAGAAAAGGAGGTCTCCCGGTTCCAGCAGCTGGTCGTCGCCGGGTTGCACCGCAACCGGAGTGCAAAAGCGTTCCTGTTGATAGGCGTCTCGGGGGATCCAGATGCCTTGGCTAGCAAACGCTGTTTGGGTCAGGCCGGAACAGTCCAGGTCCGGTGGTGTGGTGCCGCCCCATAGATACGTGTTGGCCCGCTGCTGTGCCTGGGCGGTCCAGGCCAGAACCGCTGGAAGGCGTTGCTGGATCTGAGTCGCATCGAGCAGGTGCGGTTGCCACGGTCCACGTTCGACGGCACGACCGACCACCTCATCCAGCACCAGCCAGCAGCGGTAGCCGTCCTCCAGCAATTGAACCTGCAGTCGCTCGTTGTCCTGTCCAAGGATGCGAAATCCACGACCGGCGCATGCCTGCGTGGCCAAGCCCTCACCACTGGCGCGGGCATAGCCATTGATGTCGCGCTCAAGTGTCCATTCACTCCCCGGTTGCGTGAGCTCAGGGGCCAGCAGGGTTCTTAAGGTCGCCATGGCCTGATGCATGCACCATGGCGTTCTACCGCCCCGAACCGTCGATGGAGGCCAGGCTCGAATCGGTCCTCGATCGCTTGGATGCTGAGGGCCGACCAGGGTTGCGCAACAGTCTTTCGGTGACGTGGGTGTGTTACGACGAGCCCTCTCCGCAGGCTGGTCAGGGCAGGGGGGCTGCATGGAACGAGCAGCGTCTCCATTACCCGGCCAGTGTGGTCAAGCTCGTCTTCGCTGTGGCTGTGGAGCAGTGGCTGCAAAGGGACCTGCTCCCAGACAGTGATGAGCTGCAACGTGCGATGCGCGACATGATCGGTGATTCCAGCAATGACGCCACTGGCTTCATCGTTGATCTGTTGACAGGCACCACGAGCGGCCCTCAGCTGGATGAACTCGGCTGGCCTTCCTGGCAACGTCAACGGCGTTTGGTCAACGACTGGTTGGCCAGCCTGGAATGGCCAGAACTGGATGGCGTGAATTGCTGTCAGAAGACTTGGTCGGATGGCCCCTACGGACGGGACAAACTGTTTTATGGAGCCGACAACGGCAATCGAAATGCACTCTCCACCGCTGCAACGGCGCGGATGCTTGAGGCGGTGATGACTGGCGCCATCGTGTCGCCACCCGCCTGTCGCCGCTTACGTGAGCGACTGGATCGCTCTCTCGATCCAGACCAACGCAGGGCTGACCCGGAGAACCAGGTCGATGGTTTTCTGGGTGAAGGCCTCGCTGATGGCTTCAGGCTCTGGAGCAAGGCCGGATGGATGAGTCAGGCGCGCCATGACGCCGCTTGGTATCAAGCTCCCGATCAAGAGCCGGTATTGCTCGTGGTCTTCGGGTCAGGACCTGACCGGGCGAAGGATGAAACTCTTCTTCCTGACCTAGCAAAGGCACTGATGGAGACCAACTGATCGCACACAGATGGTCTGGAACGGAGAGGGAGGGATTCGAACCCTCGACAGAAGTTGCCTCCTGTAACTCCTTAGCAGGGAGCCGCTTTCAACCACTCAGCCACCTCTCCAGCGG
>MDSZ01012455.1_pt1 | contig 11431 bp, 10 predicted proteins | sample 811201 | NCBI WGS metagenome assembly MDSZ01 (sample SAMN05326647, study PRJNA326480) | marine metagenome | isolation source: seawater | place: Indian Ocean: North | collected 2010 | reverse complement strand
GCGAAAACACATATACTCCTTAGGACCGAAAGTAATCCGTAGGTGGTGCAGTGACTCCAAAAAGTGAACTCTTGAACGAACTTTATCAAGCTCGTTTCGATGGTCTCAAGGAACTCGCTGTAACCTATCAAGTGTCAAAATCAGGTTCGGTCGAGGTGCTTCGTGCACGGCTGATTCAGCACCTTATCCTAGAAGAATGGGATTTATCACCTGAGGGCATAAAAAAACTGATGAATGCTGAATTAGGAGAAATTCTTGGCGTCTTTGGAATAAAAAAATCCGGTTCGGTTCGAGCACGAAGACAACGTTTGTACCTTCACCTCAATCATGACCCAAAACAATTGATTCCTGAATCACTCGACAACTTGACACGTGACCAATTGCATGAGATGTGCAAGACACTTGAATTACCACTTTCTGGAAACAAGCAAACTCTCCTCGTTCGTGTAGCTGGAGTATTGGCTTATCAGCAAGGTGGCTGGGGTAAAGTAAAGAAAAGTTTGAGGAGGCCTCGTGGAGGTCATTCAGCAATTACGATTCCCACTCCAAGTGAAGACTCAAAGAATGAAACTCCCTCACAAAGTGTTTCAAGCGAACAAACGACTGTTATAGAGAAGGTTGAAACGTTTGTTTCTGAACATCCCGAAGGATGGACATTTGAGGAAGAAACCGAAATGCGAACGAAACTGGCACAAGACGGTATTCCCATTTCAAGAGCCCCAATATCATCTTCCATTGATGAGGCCTTACGCTCTTCTCAAGGCAACGAACAACAATCTGAAACACCAGCAATGGTCCAAACTGCCCATGTTTCAGAATTGAGCGAACTTAGCCTAGAAACTGAGGCCGTCTTGTTGGAACTGACAGCAAGATCTGCTGAAATCGAAGCCGCTGGCAGAGACTTCCTTGCGGTGAGTTCAACAAGCGAGGTAGATGACTTTGAAGCTTTTATTGAAAGTTTATCGAAGCACGGCTTTGCAGTTGAGTTACCTGCAATTAGAGACAGTATTCGTAACACGCTCATGGAACTTGAATTCCGTTCACAGAACGAAAAAGAGGCTGTTTATTCGATGCCTAATTCGTGGAGAGAACGCGAAGCACTCCGCAATTTTGAGGCAGCCCGTGAAGTTCTTCGAGACCAGTTGAACAACACACTAGCAGCATCTGAGGGCGACTTGGTAAAGGCTCGAATGAACTTTGAACAGGTTGGGCATGAGATGGGGCTTGACCTCCGAATTCCAAGTGTGTCTGGAAGATTGCATGCATTGTTTGACCTGCATGTTGAAATTCACCAAGCAGAAGCACTGCAAGACCCTTCTATCGCTCGAAGAACGAGAATTTTACGGGTACTCCAACACGGTGCTGTTCACTTGACCAACAATGAGCGAATGACTCTTGATCGACTTGAACGGAATATTGGAGCCTTTGAGGAAATGGTTGAGACAATCTTGGAATCAAGTGAAGGACATTTCTCAGAACCACAGCAATCATTGGTTATTCGATTCCTTGAATCTCGAGGATATGAAGTCAACACTGCTGATTTGAGACCACGAATTTTAGCATGTGCCGGCATAATAGGGGCAGAACTAGGATTCATTTCCCCCGCAGAGATTCCTCGCATTGCCCCAGGAATAATGATATCTGATACACAAGTAGACGCCATCGTAACTGAATTGAAGGCGCTTGCTCAAGCATTCAAACCAAATCAAGAAGAACAGAATGATGATGAACACATCGTTGCCGAATCAATGGGTGAAGCATCTGAGAGATTGAAATCTGCTCGCGGTAAAATCGATGCGATTGATGAACTTCTCGAGCGATTGCGAGGCTAATGTATCAGCGAGATGCGTAGAAATTCTGAATCACTTGCGTTACGGTTTGGATATCATGGATATCTCTACGCGCTAAATCTTCAATGATTGCTTGGCGTTGTGAAACGTGCTTTTCAAACACATCTGGAGAAACTCCAGCAGCAGTACAAATGATTTCACGCAACTTAGAAGGAATACCTGTTTCCTCAATTTGGTCTGTTGCTGCATTGTACTTCCAGATAATATTGAGTCGGGGCTTATCTCCTTCCATTCCAGCAATTTCTGCAACCTCGGTAATCTTACGAGCGGTTTTTCCATTGACGTGCAGCCTCGCTTGGATGATAATCAAATCAAGTCCACTGAGCATAATTGGTGGGACATTCATTGGAGGATTGATCATTCGAGTAACCGTTTCTTGAGCGGTATTTGCGTGCAATGACCCAAAGGAACCATCGTGACCTGTGTTCATCGCAGTTAGCAATGTTGCTGCCTCAGGGCCACGAACTTCACCGACAATAATTCGGTCAGGCCTCATACGAAGGCTCGATTTTAAACAATCGTTCATATCAACTTCTGGCGTTCCATCTGGTCGCTCTCTACGAGTTTCCATACGAAGCCAGTGGTCGTGATAAACTTGCAATTCAGCGGTATCTTCAACAGTCAAGAGACGACGGTGCCAAGGAATATACATTCCAAGACAATTCAATGTCGTTGTTTTACCTGAACCGGTACCACCTGCAATGACGAAATTCGCAGGTCGACTATCAAGTCCTTCAATCCAAACCCACATCATGGCAGCAAGACGGGAATTTACGGTTCCGAATTTTACAAGGTCAATCATCGTCAGAGGATCTTCTCTAAACTTACGAATTGTAAGTGTTGGGCCATCCGGAGTTACTGGAGGAATGGTGCCATTCACACGGGAACCGTCCGGCAATCTTCCATCAAATATAGGAACGAGACCAGGACCATCGCCAAGAGGTACATTGGTAAATGCTGCAATGTTTTTTGCTATTTGAATACCGGATTCGTCATCAATCCAAATATTTGTTCGGCACATACCGTGGTCTCTGTGCGCAATTTTCACACACTGGGTACCACCGTTGTACATCACTTCTTCAAGAGCATCGTCTTCAAGCAAAACAGCTAGATCACCGTATGGATTTGGTTCTGCAGAGCCATCGACATGGTAAATCGGTGCAGGGTGGTTATCTTCAGTGTAAACTGTTACTCGACCGTATTGTGCTAGTACTTGTTCGCCCATATTTTTCATCCTCCAACTATCATTACCGCTCCTAGATAAAGTGTCATGGAAAGTGCAATCCAACCTGGCATCCACCACAGTGCGTCTTTGAATCGACCCAACATACGGCCGGAAACTCCAACAGCGATGGCAGATGCAACTCCAAAGAAATACGAGAAAGTTGTATTGAATGAATCAATTTGGAAACCTTTGCTCGCCGGAGCAAACAAGCCGACAATAAATGCAATCAAAACTGGCAAACCGATACTAATGAACATCACAATCAAGATGCCGCGACCAAGTAACTCTTCCTCACGAGTGTTCATGAGGTCGTTCAAACGCTCATAATCCATTGCAAGATCCGAAAGAATGCCTTGGAGCGGAGAGTCTTGCTCAATCGCTGTTTCTATCAAAACCATCACTCTTTGTACTTGAGAAGAACGGGTTTTTGCTGAAAATGATGCCAAAGCAGCATCAAAAGAAGACGAATGACTTTCTTCAAGAGTCTGCTTGAGAAGTTTTCCAAGGGGACCTGTCAGGGTACGTGATTGTTCCATCATTGCTTCTTGAATACCCCTGCCAGCTCCTACAGAATCAGAAAGTGATTCCAACAAGCCCGGCAAGGCATTTTCTATAGAACGCCTCCTTCTGCGCTCAAGCATAGGAGGGATGCCACCTACAGCGCTAGCGATACCCACGACAAAGAGTACCAAAAGCAAAAGGTTGTCATTGAAACTTTCGAGCAAACCAAAAATCATGACATCACAACCCTGGGTCCTTGGTATGAGCTTTCAATCCAATCATGAACATTGCAAAAAGAGTAACAACCAATCCACCCTTTACAACTGCATTAATCGTTGAAGCAGGAGGAAGTTGCATGAATGCACCAAGGTCACCGGTCATGAGTTGGGGTACCAATCCAGCAATCTCCAAAATAATTGGTCCAATCATTCCAATAGAAAGCAAAGTTTCAGGCACTGCCCCTAATTCTTCAATGTACTTTTTAACAGACTCAGTACGTTCACTTTCCATTCTTGAACCTTGTTTGCGGAGCGTATCAATAATGTCTGTATTTTGTGTGACATTGGTGTACATGGTGTTAATCAGTCTTCGATACCCTTCAGAATCTGCTTTATTCATCAAACTCTTCAGCTCAGGACCTAAACCGCGGCTGTTTCCTTTTCTCAAACGAGCCATCATTGAAGAAAAATCCTCTGAAATGATGCCATATCCACCGCTACCGATGGTATGAATTGCTGCTTCAAGACCCACTCCGGATGACATCAAAACATCGAGAGTTCGAATCACATAGAGAACTTCTCTCTGCTCATCCAACTTTCGCATCGACTCACCTCAAACAATATCTTCAAACAATTCAAAAGTGAACATTTTGTTCGAACTTTCATATTCCATCGATGCAAAAAGTACTTTCACATCTCTTTCTTCAAATGGGTCGTGAATGTAAGGTTGGCCAGAACGGAACATAGCGAGAACTCGCTTGTAATCATCAATTTCAAGTTCACCAGTTATTGTGTATGCTGTCGACTCAGCACCTTCATCATGTAGGTCATCGCCTTCTTCTCCACGAATAATTGTTCGAGTGAGGCGGCGAGTAAGACGTACTTTCATATCACAATTAGGTATTCGGACCCAATCTGCGCTCGTCGTTCCTGATGCGGGGCGAATGAAGAAATCCATACCAGCCATATGTCGACCTCTAATCTATCCACGCAATCACAAGGTCTTCAATGTTGGGGGCGCAAATCAATCAACTGACGATTCTAAACCAACCAAAACGGGGCTCATGCAATGTTCCTTCATTGGAGAGTTCATCCAGTTTTTCTTCAGCCAACCCTCGGTCAAAACCACGTGCAACTGCATTGGTCAGAACTGTTTCAAAATCCACACCGTCGCCTTGATCGAGTTGCTCGATGAGGGATACAATAGTGTCCTTTACCTCTGAATCGCCACCAGTCGGTGGGGTTTCTGATTCACCCTCCACAGATTGAACTGGCGCAGCAACCGGTTGACTCGCTGCATCCATGCGACCTTCAGCAATATCAAGAGCCTGCATAATGTTTAGAGTATAATTTTCAATGTCAATATCGCCGTAGTGATTCCTTGAAACAAGAAGTCCATCGATCATGAATTCCGGAATGCCAGCGGCAACCAAACCTTCACGAGTAGGTTCTGCAGATAAGGAGTCAGTGTAATGTTTCATTCGTCCTAAAGTATCTTCACATGCTCGAGTCAGCCACAGAGCGTATTGTTGGGCATCGATTTCGCAAGCCTCTTCGGGTCGAAGGGACGTGTAAACCGCACCCTCGTCAGTCTGGTACCAACGCGATTTAGCGACCATGAGCAACAATACTGGATCACCAACTTCGACCTTCTCAACCAGTTGCAAAGTCAATTCACGCATTGATTCAGTTGCGTAATCCCCCACTGAGAAATAATGAAGTCCGGATGGGTCACGCATTTGACCTTGATACAATGTAGAGCCGTTGGAAGTCTCACGAACTTCAAGCCGTTCCAAGAGACCTGCCACAACGACTCTGTTGACCTTTGCACCAAGTTTTGTAATAACGAACGATGGGTCGTATTCTCCGGACCCCTTCTCGTTCAATGTTGATTCACTGAATTCAGACGCAAGCATGTGCCATGCTGGCTGTCTTTTTGCACGACGAGAAGACTGCATTAAGCAACCCTCCATTGAGCACGAATTTCAGTCGCTCTTAAACCAGCGTCCTCCTCGACAAACGAAGCAGAGTCTGCAAGCATCATTGCCCCCTGTTCATCGACAATAGTCCTACCTGAAGCTTTGATTTTTCGACCGAGCATTTTTGTGCGAAGAGATTGAACGAACGCCAATTGGCCCAAATCACTTACCTGAGTTTGCATTTCTTCCTCAGTAATTCCAAGAAGTGAAAGTGTAGCGTCTTTGTTGATGAGCAGTGAAACCGATGATTGCCCGTCATCTATTGCTAGACGAAGACGGATATCTGTACTTCCATCATTGGGTCCATGTTCAAAACATTCGCCGTCTCGTAAAACTCGCCTGCACTCAGTGCATCGCATAATGAATCCCGAATCTTCTCGAACACTGACCACCACAGCTGCCGTAGATACGCCTACTCGGCTGGCACCGGTCGAAAGTTCATGCAACTCGACCTCTACAGTATGCTGAGTGAGGTCGAGTTCAGAATCCCATGGTGGGGCATCCAAGAATTCAACTTGGTCAGCGTTATCGACAGTAATATCTGGAATACCTTGCCATGCACGAACTCGTACGCCCTTGAGGCGAACAGTGAGAGGAAGTTTGTCATCGGTGATTGGTAACTCACTCCAAGCACTCATCCTGCATTTGCCAGTAGGGTCTGCAATTTGGCCAGACCACAAAAATCGTTCTTCGCCATCTCGTGTGAAAGAGCGTTTCGTCCACTCGGTGATTTGCACAACTGCATCGACATCCCGAGCACCATCCCTTAGTTCAGATAATGTCAAAACTGTCTGCTGAGATAATGTGTCGGCATCAGAGAAGTTTTTGTCATGGTAAATTTCAATCTTCGTGGTTCTGCCAAAATTCAATTCTGGAGTGTCCCGGAAAGTTCTCACTTGAGCACCTTCAATCTTCAACAGGGTTCCAACTTCATGTTCAAAGGGTTCCCAAGAAAGAAAACCAATGGTGCCAGAGTCGTCGGCGATTCTTCCTCGCACGATATCAATCGAACCTGAACCATCTTTGCGATGAATTTGGTCGGGTCGAGAAGCAAGAATACGGCCCACAACACAAACATATCCCTCTGAGGGCAATGATTCGATATCTTGTGGCTCTCCTGGCGCAGTTACCGGTCGAGTACCCTCACGAACAACTGCAATTCGGGTGGACTGATTGATGTTCAACGACATTTTTCCTTGGTACTCATTGACCGAAGCACCTTCGATTCGGACAACAGAACCTGGAGTGATGTTTGAATTAGGACCCCAATCTTTGTACTCCCAACGGTTCTTTACACCGTTTTCTTCCCACGGATTGTCCTCGAGTAAACCAAAAGCAATTTGCTTTTGCTCACCACGTATCATTTGGTCACGAATATTGTGTGAAATGATTTCAACTTCGATTTCAATATCTCTATCATCACCCTTCAACTCACTAAGACGGCTGACTTTACGCGTTGGCTTTGCAGTAGATGAGCCTGATGAACCTGACGAGCCCGACGGAGCAGGAGTCTTGTCGCCTTTGAACCGGCGAAGAATTGAACGCATTGCATCTTGAGGGGGAATGAAAAATTCGGTCTCATACTTTGCAAACGCTGCAGCAATCTCTTCGGGATCAGCATCAGGACATTCCGCAAGAATTGACTTGACATGTGATTCGTATTTTTCAGACATTGCAATGCCCTCCGTCAGGCGAATTCGTTCGTTGCCTGTACGGAGAACAGGCTGCGGGCTTTCGTGCGATTTGGTTGAGACTGTACACTCCCTTGACCTCCATGGATTTCTACAGGAGAGTCGACAGGACATAAAGAATACCGTGATGTTTGTTCCTTGAAGCCAATCGTTGAATCAAGTCACTGAGGACTTAAACTGGATTGATTCTCAAGCCTTGCATCAACAGCACATCTGGTAGATGCATTGCGCCAGAAGAATACGACCCTTGAATCCGAACTTCATCTCCTAGATGCACATCGTGAGAAAGTGCCTTGGCTAAGTTACCGGATAAGCCGGCTTGCTTCACCGGACCAAGAATTTCACCATCTTGAACGCGAAGCACTGTACTGGTTGTGACTGAAAAATCGCCGCTTGTTGGATTCGCAGTGTGCGCACCCATCACGCTATGGACAATATATCCTTCATCCATGTGTCGCAGCAAAGCATCTTGTGATGAACCTTGACGAGATGAGACCATGTGCAAATCGGCACAACCTGTACTTGGAGGGCTTTGATGACCGCCACGCACTGCACAGCCATTCGATTGTGCGGAGTCAATTCGACCTTCTGAAACTTGTTGAGCAGCATCTCGAGTCGACCAAAGGGAGCCGACCAAGCGGCCATTCTCAATGAGCGTTTGACGACGCGTAGGCACACCTTCTCCATCTCTTGCAGATGCAGATTTTCCACCCTCCATTCTGCCATCATCAATGAGAGAAAGGTCGTTAGCAAGCACGACTTCACCCTGTTTGCCTGACCAAAAAGATTCGTTGCGAACCAAACGGTCTCCACGGATTGCGGAAGGAACGACCATCGAAAACAACGGCGAAAAGCCCTCACTCGTCATCAATACAGGCGTATCATGGGCTTCGGAATTTACCTCAATTGGACCGCGTGTTTTTTGAGCCCAGTCAACTGCAATTGATACGCAATGAGGTACTTGCTCGAGACGTTTTCGACTTGAATCGCCTTCGTAAGAGCTTGTAAGTTCATCATCGGCGTCAATTGAAACTTGAACACCGACTCCATGTGATGTGGTTACACCGCTCGATTCTATTCCTTCACTGGTGTAGATGGCGCCTGCGTTAGCACTGACTCCCAATCCACCCCCGGTTACAACTGCGCGTTGGTCGAGAGAGGCGACTTCGCTGAGGATGGCGTCTGCCTGTTCGAGTAAATCTTCTGGCCCAACACTAAGGATATTTGAATCAAAAAGACCGCCGACTTCCTTAGCAGGTTGTTCACTTGGTAATACAAAACCCTCGATAGAGGGTGATGCCTTGGCGATATCACGAGCTTGTTTGATGGCATACTCTGCTGACGAGAGGTCAACGAGGTAGGCATAACCGAAACGACCACCTTCTACGACTCGTACACCGTATCCCCCTTCACCACCACCCGCTGCAAGTGAAATTTTTCCAGCTTCAATATCGATACTGTGACCGTAAGACTGGGTTGCAACAACTTCCCACTGTTCAATTCCTTGAGAGGTGCACATTGCACCAATTGCTCGGCAACCTTCTGCGATTCGATCTACGGCGTCGTCAGGTAGCATGTTCAGCCCACCAACGCTTGAGAGATTCTCATAATTGGTCCGCCGTCACCTACTGGAACTGTTTGACCTTTACCGCAAAAACCTGGGGCTGCAAGTCGAGAATCTCGGGTGAGTCCATCAACATCTTTGAGAATTTGAAGCGTTAAACCGCTCACACTCACATCTTTGAGCGGCCGAGTTAGCTCTCCGTTTTCAATCAACCAAGCCTCTTGAGCAGCAAATTGGAATGAACCACGGCCGGTGTCAACTTGTCCACCTCGAGAACCACAGGCATAGACTCCGTATTGGATGTCCTCCATTAATTCGTCAATATCATTGTGGGTTCCACCTTGGATCAAAGTATTCGACATTCGAACAAGTGGGTGATGCAAACCGTCTTGAGCACGGGCACCAGCATTCGGAGTGATTCCAAAATGATGGGCTGACTCTCGATGATTGAGATATTCGGTCAAAACACCGTTCTCAATGAGACGCTTTTCTCTGGTATCGAGACCCTCATCATCTATCGGATGAGCACCGTACCCTCCACGGATTGTCGGGTCATCAACGACGGTCACAATTTCGTTTCCAATCGTGTGCCCCAACTTTCCGTCTAAACATGAATCTCCTGCTGCAACGAGGTCCGCTTCACATGGATGTCCAAGTGCTTCATGAATGTAAACTCCGGTGAGGTCACGGTCAGCAATCAATGGCAGTTTACCAGAAGGGGCTCGCTCTGCTTTCAGCAAGCGTAACGTAGCAATTCGAGCGGTTTCTCCGAGTGCCCCTAAATCACATGATTCGATTACTTCGAGCCCACCTTCGCCTCCGTGACGAGTTCTGTAAGAGACTACTTCGCCACCATCCCGGCCAGTTACACTGGCGTTGATTAGAGAACGCTGATACGACCACGTTCTGTTCATCCCTTCACTGGTCATCAATTCTGTATGAAGATGTTCATCACTCCATCCGCAAGTCACCGAAATAATCCTGTCATCATCTGCAGCGCTATCATGCAGAACCTTGAGGTGTTCCATTTTCGTTTGCAAATCTGTGTTGCGAACATCCTTCTTGGGCTTCCAATGAATTTCGTCTTCAAGGATAGGGACCTCTGCTAATTGGACTGGTCGATCATTGGATGAACGTCGAGCTGCAACAGCCTTGGCAAGCCGGACTGTAGATTCAATTTGAGAAGGTAGCGATACGAGATCTGTCGTCGAATGCACGCCCCATGCGCCGTCAGCTAAAACCCGTAAAGTAACGCCAACTTCTTGTCCGGGGATTGCTCGTTCAAGTTTGGCGTCCCTTAATGCAACACTTGAATCGGTTATCGCCATCAGACGGACTTCTGCATACGATGCACCGAGTTCTTGAGCATGGTCAAGAGCCGCTTGGGTTTTCGATTGATTGAGGTAGCGACCCGTACTTGGTCTATGTTCGTCTGTTGGACTTGCGCTCATCACCATGAACTGACGGAATATGCGAAAGTGTTTGAAGTCTACTCTAATTTGTTCACTCATGAAGTGAACTCGGCTGAGATAATATGCCCAATTAGTGTATCTTCTGTCAACCGTTCTTGGCTGTTTTCAATATTCAAACCCAAGCGTTTAGCACCTTCTTCAGAAAGTGAAAGGAGATTCGGATTCCTCTTCAGGCCCAGTTTATCAAGCATCGAGAAGGCCTGTTCTTCAATGTGAGATTCATCAAAAAAAACCGGTGAGCAATCCATTTTCAATTCATCAGAATTAGAGGCACTGGGCAGATAGAGAAGGAATCCTCTAACATCACCGTCCCTTACTCCAGCGCGCTTGAAAGCTTCCGATACATGATGAGTTCCGCAAAGGTAGCGGAGAAATTCTGCATCCAAAGAACGGGCTAAGGCTGAAGAACGAATCCAACGCCGAGAGGCGCAATTCCAAGCAGTCCACAATTGAAGATTTGATTGAACACAACCGTCCCCGATCAAAACCCATTGCGAGTCTGGACGTAATTCCAAAAACTGCGACAAGAGATTTTTGGCTTGAAGAGGGGAATCGCATTGCCATGCAAAACAAGGAAATGATGGCTGTGCCATGGTCCTTCCAGAGCGTTTTTATGTTTCAATTATCCGATGAAGATTCATCGCTTAGAGGGATGTCGTCGTCTCGAATCTTTGGAATTCTTTCGTTCGAATGAGATGTGCTTTGTCGATGAAGCACCTTATCCACTTCTGCATGTATCTTATCCAACAACAGCGGACCCCAGCCCCGTTTTGAGAGTAATGTGTTGCGAACTGAACGGTTCATTCTCACTACATCTTTTGGAGTACGAATGTTAAGGCCAGCAAGTTCACGAGCACGAGCTCGTCCAACATGCTTGATGTTCACGAGTTGAAGCAAATCACTCTTGCATCCATGACGTACACGTTGCCTC
>MDSZ01263176.1_pt1 | contig 11432 bp, 12 predicted proteins | sample 811201 | NCBI WGS metagenome assembly MDSZ01 (sample SAMN05326647, study PRJNA326480) | marine metagenome | isolation source: seawater | place: Indian Ocean: North | collected 2010 | reverse complement strand
ATAATCTTATAACCATTTCTTTCAGCTAGAAGATCAAAAAAATCAGTATCATAATAGTATGGACAATGGGCCTTCTTCAATCCACAGTTTTTTCCATCCCAGTTTCCCACTCTAGGAACAACATGGTACATAATGCCACCGACCTTTGTTAATTCGTGAATGTTTTTAAAGCACCCATACTGACCGGGAACATGCTCACTAGTGCCAAAGTTTGTTACTACGGTGAATGGACCGCCGATTTCATTGATATTAATGTCTTTTGTTAAATCTAGCGGTAGAGCGCCGTCTTTGCCATTTAAATCAATTGAAACATGAAAGGCTACATCTCTAAGTGACATGTAATAATCTTTTAAAATATAGCCCTTTCTGGTCACAGGTATATCCAAGTTAAGTGTTGGCCAGCCGCGCTGGTTTCCCAGATCACACACTGAACTCCCTGCTAGCGTATTCCCTGTTTTTGAGACGGCTTCATCTAATAACTCTAGCGTCTCCCTACTATTAACTCCCATTTTATTCTCCTTATAAAAGTATATTAAATCTCATAGATTTTCTTTTTGTTCCCGGCTCAGCCGGGACTCTTCTGTGAAAACCTCTTGTATCTGCTACGACTAGCGTGTTCTCTTTAACGCACATCACTTTTTCTTTTGCCATATTTAACCGCTCAAGTTCCGCGTTTGCGTCGGCTTGTCGATTCAATCGATAAGAGCCAACTCTAGGAGTGCTAATATGTCGATTAAAAAATAAAGGATGCTTTTCATCATTAGCAATTAAACTTGTTTCATATAGCCACTTTAGTTTTTCAACAGTATTTTTGTTTGATTTTGGTACATAACCTAGTGGACCATGTTCTTCAGTCGTATCTTGTAAGTACACCCAACTTTTAATACGTGGGCGATGTGAATCAAGATGAAGCTCATACTGATCGTCACCCTCAAAGTGTTCATAAGTTTTTATATTAATGTTTTTATAACTAAAATCAAAGCGGCTTCCTGCAAAAGTTAACACTTGCTTGTACAGTTCTACCAACTCGGTTCCCATGTTATGCACACCATGGCTAAGGTTTTGGATCTGTTCGTATAATTCTAAGGGCATAAAGTCTTCTTTTATGAAATAACCATTTTCAATAAACGCATGTGTATTTTGGTTGTCGTAATTATTACTATTTTTTAAATCCTGTATCCATGTATTTTCTGCTAATAAGGCTCGAAAAGCTTGTAACCCCTTTTTGTTTAGAGGATGATTAAAAATATGTTTATCTAGTCCCTCGACCTCTTTTCTCTGCAACTCATCTAAGCTACTAATCTCGTCACACAACTTCCACAATTCGTGTCCGGTCGCTTCCAAAAATATCTGTGCTTGGTGTTCACTAAAAATCATTTATTTATTTTACCAACAATCTGCTAAATTTTTAGTTCTAATCTCTGGATTGTTGTTTCCGTGTACACTGCAGTTGAACAGTTCAACATTTAATTCTTTTAAGATTGGCATCAGGAGATTGTAATTTACCTCTGATCCGTTTGGTTTGCCATGTACAATTGATTCTATTCTATTTTGAGTCTCAGAGTGGTCATAAAAATGAGAGTTCTTGCCGTGTCTTCCGTCTGCTCCTAAAAGATGTATTTGTTTGAATCCGAGATAAACAGCTAGTGAAACAGCCAAATCATTAATAACACCATTTGATGTCATTGCAAACCTCTGTAGTTGTGGATCTAAAAACGGCTTTCTTACGCCCGTTTCTTTGAACCCCTCTATCAGTTTTACGTTTTCTAATTTTGTTAGTTTGTCTAGGACAACTTGATGTTTTGGTTTGACGATCAGATAATCCCTATCTTTCATTCTTTCATCAATAATCATGTTATAGTTATCGTTTATCATATCCCTGTCACTGACACAGATAACATTTGGAACGAAACCAGAATTGAGTATTAGGTTTACTCCTATCGTAAAATGCGCCTCTAGTTTTTCTAGAGGCGTGTCTTCCAAGGAAGGTCCAGTACCTAAAATAAAGCACTTTTTGTCAGAGTTTAAATACTTGTTTTTTACTATCATTTTTTTAAAAGATACCTCTGTTCTTCTAGAGTTCTTTTATAAAGATCTTTTTCAAAATAGGGATACATGATATAGCTCATGAGCTTTGGTCTTTTTGGGATCCTATCTCTAGGCTGATTCCACTTATAGTTATTCCATTTTCTAGAGTATACCGCATTGCAAATTTCACGGTAAGACTTGGAATCGTTATGGGCTTCACGATTTTCTTCATTTTTTGAATAGGTGACGTCAACAACTTTATTTTCTTCTTCATTGTGTAAGCGACCATGTGCATGATCATTCAGAGAGGTGTGCTCTTTATTGTATTTGTAAGCTCTTAAAAAATAATCTCCCTCCTGATACTGAATGGCACAGAATCTTTCATCCCAGAGGCCGATGGTCTTGACAGCATCGGGAGTCCAACTCATCATGTTGTCTCCGTGACCAAAAGTTATAAAAGAATACTTTTTGTGTAAAGAAATAATATAAGACGCCCAGTTTGGAAAAAATACGGTATCGTTTTGGCAGGCTACGACAATGTCAGACTGTGGATTCTTAAGATCCTTGAACCCATCAATTAATGCAAAGTTCCAGTCTCTGGCTAGGTGGCCTGTCGAAAAATTCGGCCTCACCGTGTTGTGTACAACTCTTAAATTTGGCCTATCTACATTAGCGTTAAATTGTGTATGATTATTGATGATACAGATTTCATATTCATAACTAAGGAGATCACTACTATAGAGAGAATCCAAGTTTTGGTTCAATACGTTATCGCCCTTATATGTTACAATGTATATCTTTATCTTCATTAGTCAATGATCTCTAGTTCTTCCATCATCTGTAAGGTAGAATTCCAATCTGTAAACCTAATCGCCTTATCATCAATATAACACCGTGCGCGGGGTTTCTCTGCTGTAACTTTACTAACAAATTGTGCCATGTCATGCTTATTCAGCCACTCCCACACCAATTCTGTACCTGTCTTGCCGTTCACAAGCCCTCTGTCGGGTTTAGCTTTACAAGTATATACAATCACCGTATATCGTTTCGAAAGCTCTTCAAGAGCAGCATAGGAGCCCTCAATTGGTTCGTCATAAATTGTACCATCGTAATAACCCTTTGAGCACCTATGGACAACCCCATCAAAATCTATTCCAATATTAATTTTTTCATCAGGATAACTGTGTTCTCGGATCTTGTTTCCCTTCCAGTTCATTCTTTCTAAATCTTCTGGTGTGTTTTCTCCAATGGGTGGGCATACTTTACCTGAGCCATGTGTAAGCTGGTACGTCAACAGCAAGGTCAGCACTTCTGCTGTGTGATAATATTCGGCGCCAAGAATAACTTTTGTTAAATTTTCAATCTCTAATGGGATATCCCTAGACGAAATCATTGCTACTTGCATTCCATTAGAATTTGCCCATTGGAGCGCTTTTAACACATCTACTGAGCCACCTGATGATGAGATTCCTAGCACTAAGGACTTTTTCATCTGTGACTTTGTGCGTGTTGATGTGCGAGCAGATAACCAACTCACCATCCATTGTTCGAAACTAGTGTCGTTAATTAGTGATGTAGCTACTACGGCGCTGCCGGGGCATAACGCGTTTTTAGTTCCATTTGATAATCTAGTAATATCTACGGCCGCGTGATCTGCTACGGCAAGGTTCCCACCGTGACCAAGAACATAAATGTCATTACATTCGTTAAACTTTTTTTGCAGTTCTCCCCACTCATCAGTGACAACAATTGTCGCAAATCTTTCGCCTATATTTTCAAAATTTAACATCATATTTTTCCGCAATAAAATTTGCTATCTCAAAATCAAATTCAGAATCAATATCAACAGCTTCTATCTCATTTATAAAATGGATATATGGCTTATTACCAATTCTACAATTTAATTCTTCTAGTGTGTTTTTTCTAATTCCATAAAGACCAGTTGTTTCACTAAACACTTTTTTAGCATCTTGGCTTCTAGGCAGGATACGCGGGTCATAATTGATCGCTTTATCTTTATACCAATACCATCCGCAATGCTCTAGTGCAGTAAATACAGAATCATATTTTTCTTCCTTTAACAATATATTAACACATTTTTTAATAGTTGTCAAATTTAAAAACGGCGCAGTAGCAAATAGTTGAAAATAAATATCATATTCAGGATGATCTTTGCACCATCTATTTATCAAGTCGTTACCATTAGCTGTATCTTTTGCTAGTACAGGATCTCTATCAATTATTTTGACAGAAAGCTTTTCACAGTAACGTTTAACTACATCACTATCTGTATCGACATAAACGTTGTCAAAACTTTTTGAATTTATCGCAGCATTAATGATATATTCAAAAAGCATGTGATTGTTTAAGGTTCTAAAATTTTTTTTTGGCACTCTAGTGCTCTTTTCTTTTATTGGAATAAAGCAGGCTACCCTCATCTGTGGTGCTCCAAAAACCGTTTAAGGTCTTCTGGGGTTCCTAGGCCCCACATTTGACTGACATAAAACGGAATAAGAGATTTGCCATCTTGGATTAGTTCATTATACACTGGCGCTATATAGAATTCGTTGTTGACTCTGATATCTTTTTCTATCATCTGTTTGGCATATTTAACAAAGTCGGAGCCGCGACGATACCAATAGATACCACAAGTTGCAATATTTGAGATTGGTCTTTTTTCAGCTACTTCTGTTACAAAGCCACGCGAATTAGTTTTTACAAATGACCACTTTGGATGCACATCATTAAATGTAAATACGATAGAATCGACACCAGATAGGCTCTTGACGGTATTGAAGTTTTCTGGCTCGTATGATATAAACTGATCCGAATTTGCAATGAGCAGCCCTTCATCACTATCAATGTATTTTTCTGCTAGTAAAGCTGTACAGGCTGCGCCCTCAGTTAAGCCGTCTACTTCGACATAATTGAAACGTCCGTTAGTAATTCTATCTAGTGTATCGAGAATACCTGAGTATTGTTCAATATGCTTTTTTCTTACAAGAAATACATACTCGGAATCAAAATCCAAATTTTCTACAACTGTTTGAATCATTGGCTTTCCGCGCACATCAATTAGTGGTTTTGGAAATGTGTATCCTTCTTTTGCAAACCGGCTTCCTTCGCCGGCCATTGGAATCAATATCTTCATTCAAAATACTCCTTTACGGCATCAATTGTTACTTGATCAGGATTCTCTACTTCCAATACATTACAGCCTGATGCATATGCTGCTTGCTTGCCTTTTGGAGAATCTTCTATAATTAAAACCTGCTGTTCTTTCAGATTAAATTTTTCAACTAAAAAGCTATACCCCTCTGGATGGGGCTTGGGATTTTCTACATCTTGGTTTGTGATGAGATAGTCCATATGTTCTAGTACGCCTGTCTTGTCCAGCATCAATGTAGCGGTCTCTCGTATGCTATTGGTATAACATGCTATGTAACAGTTTTTATCGCGAAGGTAATTAATCAAATCAACCTTTTCTTGTCGATACGGAGCTAGTGAGGTGATCGTCTCAACTGTCAATTGTTGCTTGCGAGCGTATACTGCATCGTGTTGTTCCAAGTTTATTATGCCCATTTCTGATAGTTTTGACAATTTTACTTTTGTTGGGATACCATTAAAAGTGCTGTAGTGATCTTCTAAAGAAATTTCATAATCACATACTTCTTTTAAAGCTTTGTTTAATGCAACTCGGTGCCACTCGCATGCATCAACAATCACACCATCTAAATCAAAGATTACCAACTTAATCATTTTCGTCCCGGCCAATACTTCACTATCAGATCGCCATTAACATAGTGGTTTTTGCGTACTTGCATGTTGTCGACTTCGGTCCAAATTCTAGGGGCCGGTTGATTACGGCCTGCTAACATTACAACCTCTTTCATCAAAGGCGTGTAACCTAATTCATCAAATGCAAAACCCCATAGTCTTTCCATCATCTCGGATTCTTGTTTGGTTGTCGGCAATAATTTATGAAAGCCAGCAGATTTTAGTCGCTCTAGTACTGATCTGTTACACAAAAACTTAGGACCACCCACACAGCGAAAGCCAGACTTTCTAAATTCAAAAGATGTGTGTTTGTTTATATTGTCTTGAGCCCACGCGTAACTCCTATTGTTTTCATTCCAAACAGGATCATTCTTTTTCTTCACTGGCCAGACGGGCCATGGGAAATTTTCGTTACTGAGTAGGATCGGCACTACATCGTTTTCTGTTAAATGATCGAAGTTTCCTAGTACCTCTGTTGAGTCATGAAGAAAATAGTAGTAATCTCTTTTGTGGTTGTTATACATGTGCCAGACAGCACCAGTTGTAAAGTTGCGATTGTTGGCGTCCTCAATGATTGCACCGTACTGCTCACTAGCTGTCTTAAAATAACTCTTGTCGTTCGAATTACTGTCTACTACAAAGATTTCGTGATCTGGGTGATGCTCCCTAATGCTTCTGAGGCAATTCATAAGCAAGCTATGTTCTTTTGAATATTTGCAAGTTATCACAAACGTACCTTTCATACTAATATCTCCCTACAATAATTTGTAAATATATCTCTATAAGTTGACATGTTCTGGTCTCTTATATCATACCATTCTTCTAGGTACGCTTTATCTGTTTTAAGTCGGTCTATCTTTCTTTTTAGTTTGTTGTGCCATTCTGTTTCTGTAATATCGACTGTGTAATTTTCGAAACCATTTTTGTTTGAAAAATCGAGTACTTTGTCTTGCGTAGAAAAATATATTGATGGTACATTCAAACCAATTGAGCACAATTGCCCATGACCTCTCATAACAACACCATAATCATAATTTTGATATTCTTTAAATATATCCATAAAATTTTTGTATATAACTAAATCTTTGAATTCTTTGAGTTGCCAAATAAATCTGTCTTTTGAACTTATGGGAAAGTTGTAGTCTTTTCCGGTATGCGGAAGAACTTTTAAATCAGTATCTTCAATTATGGTGTTAAGTTTGCTTAAATTATTATTGGTAAGATTTCTGCTTTTTATGACATCTTTACCGTTGTTCCACGCTGGCTGAAAGAATCCTACTGCAACTTTTGGTCTTCGATAATGTTCGTATTCAAAAATTAAACCCGGATCAGGAACCTCTAGTATTTTTTCCTTTAGGTTTGGCAACAATTCAGTCATGATCTCATGTGAACCATCGTTCCTTACCGAAAACAGGCGACATTTTTTTACAAATGCCTCTAAGTTTTCCAATCCTTCAGGCGAAATTGAACTACGTTTGGAATTTCTAAAATAGTTAACGCCTACACCGAAGCACACGATAGGGATTGTAATATGCTTCAGGGTGTCTTTAGAAAAAGGTAACTTATACTTTGTATCAAATTTATTATCACCTTCGATAAGACCACCACCGCCAACAATTAAAATATCATTTTCTGCAGATATCTTTTTAAATTCAGATATGCAAAAATTTTTTGAGTTTTTATTATTAACAAAAGGCAGAATACTTACAGATTTCCAATACACTTCCTCATCTGTCAGATTCTCAATACCCTTTCTAATATTGTATGTTGCTATGTTATCACCAGCATTGATATCATACGATGCTAGTTGGGCTATCTTAATCACCACTGGTCTCCCAAGGAGTCTACCGCGTGATCATACCAGTCAGTGATACAGGGGGTGCCATAATATTCTTCGTAGTAGTCGTGCCAAATATGTACAGCTTTGCACTTTTTTAGCTCTTCAGGATCCGATACCGAACACACATCATACTTACCCGGCATGACCCCATCATCGGTCACTAGTGTTCTATCCGTCTTATTTCCCCATGGTTTTCTTTTGCCAGCGTAATGAATAATTTTTACTTTTTCAAGATTATCTCTAAAAAACTTGTCATCCGATTTAAATTTGCGAAGCGTACCAAATCGTTTCATATTGTACCAATCGGGTAAAATATATGTAGGTCGTGTAGTCCAATAGATTCTTATTGCATCCTGATCATTAAAGGTCGTTGACTTCTTGTGCAAAACCTTATAATACTGGGCTCCGGGCTTCTTACCTGTTTCCATACAATGCTTCGCTCTTTTAATTATTGCTGTCAAGTCTTCGTATGTTTTCTTGTCCTTTAAGTGTTCTCTGTTGATGACCATAAAACCGGCATTAAATTTATCAACACCACGTTCTCTATAGAATCCACTATCGTTGAATTTCTCAGATTTTGTAAAGCATGCTATCATGGGCTCCGTTCGTTCTAGTATTTCTGAAAAGTCGCTTACGCATAACATATCCGAGTCTATCCATAGGACTTTTTCATACTCTTCTTGTCTAAAACTTTCGATACACAAATACGTTTCTTGGTTGTCTTGGCCGTATAGTGTTTTAATACCCTTGCAATATTCAAAATCAGGAGGTTCTTCAAACTCAACTCTTGGCTCGACATCTTGGATTTTTAATTTGCCGGCATCAGACAATGATAGATAAAATACTTTAAAATCACAATCATCATATGCTTTAAAGTTCTTCTTTAATGAATAAAGAAGCATGGCTGCGCCGGGAGCAAACTTATCATTTGCGGACGTACAAATTAGTATTTTATTTTTCTTCATATTATTAACCTTAAGATTTTAACAAGCTTTCTGCCATTTTGAATTCCCATTCATAATCAATATCAAAAACTTCTTGTTCTTCCATTTGAAACAGTTTAATATCACCCGGGGTGTTGAAATCTCCCATCCATACCCCTTCTCCGATTCTGTCTAGTCGGCCGGCGTAAAGGCAATGTGCAGCTTCGTACACTGGGGCGACAGTCTTGGTATTCATTACCGCCTCCGTCAATGGTGTAATCAGATCCTTGTTAAAGTTCCAGAAGTAATTCTTTTTTTCAATCACTCCGAACATTCCTTCTGATTCTGTATAACAGTATGCTCTAACGAAAGCATCAATTGTTCTGGAAGTCAAAAACGGTGCACAAGCATTTACTAGCACGCAATATTTATGAGGTAACTTATTCCACCATTCGTACATGTCTGTCATTGGCGTACCTTCCGACTTAGCTGATTTTTCTGACCGCCGATAAATATTGACGTTGTGTTTTTCGCCAATCTTAAGCAGTTCAGGTTCGTATGCAGACAAATAAAAATTTTCTTGTGGAAAACTTTCACATTCCTTAATAGTCTCAAGGGCGATATCTGTTAGAGTAGTCCCAGCAATAGGTCTGATCATCTTTTGCGGTACTCTTTGTGAACCAAGCCTAGCCTGAATGACAACGGCGATGTCATCAATTGATTTCATCTAATTTTTCTCTGTAAAAATTCATATTGTACGTCACAGCCTTGTTCTCCTGCTAGGTCTATTAATCTAAAGGGTCTTTTAAGTTTTAAATCGTTTAGAAGATAATCAAAAAGCATGACATATTGGTCGCGCTGAAGTGCTGCGGGGTTTCTTGAATTCTTCATCCAATTTGGTAAAGACTTGCCGGCTTCAAAGGCATGATTGTCATCACCGTCGACACTATATCCATCAAAGCCAGCAAAGTATACGTTTCTCGTACCAAGAAGAATAGCCGTAATTAACATTCGCGGGCCAACACCTAGCTTACTGCGGTATCTAGTATGAAAATATGTTGAATGTGGGGCGCGCTCTTTAATATATTTAATTCTTTGCTCTCCGAAATCAGTAATCTCTTGAAATACTCGCGTATCTCTATCATTTACATACTTCCAAAGCTTTTCATTATCAAAAACATCAACTTCGTCTAGAAAACACGCAGCTTGAATATTGCTAAATTGATCAAACACCGGGTTTTGGAAATAATTGTTCATTGTCCATACTGGGATATCCTTGTACTTTGAAAAATCGATCTTGTTAGTAGATGGGCCACCTCCAATGATTAATACACTGTCTTGGTTGCATATGCTTTGAATTGCTGGACATAAGCCAAAGCGTAGATCTGGGAATACAATGTCTCCATAACATTTTCCCGAATTGATATCGTTGGGGGTTACCCCCCAAGCATTAGGTCTCATTCCCAAAGAGTTATACATGACTGCCAGATCCTCAATCATTCGACCCATTTCAGAAGATATTCCATTCCATGTTTGGTTTACAAAATTGGTCCTAGTGGTACAAAAACTGTGTGCTATGGGATCTAAACCCGTACAGTAGGTTTGGGCATTACTAAACAGGGATTGAGTTTCTTGTGAGAACCAAAGATTTTCATAAATTGCGTGTGGGTATCTTCTAAAGTATTGCTTAACAATTGTTTGAAAATGCGCATCTAGTTTTAAGGGTGGTTCCTCTTTGTTTTTAGCAAAATAATTCAAATTTAAGCGCTCTAGACGACGATCCCAAAGCTTGACATATACTTGACCTTTTTGCATTGATCGAGCGCTTGAAAATACTTGGTGAGCATTTAAAGCATTTTTTATATCTTGATCATAATGACGCAAAAATTCATCATCAGAGTTTTCTAAATCTTCTGCATGTTCTGGAATTTCGTCTGGGCGCCCAATCGGAGCATTCGAAGACAAGGGATCTCTAGAGCGAGTTAACTCTGGGATAGGGACTTGTCTTTCTGAGTGTCCGAAATCAGATACCGGAGTTTCGCCTTTTTTGAGTTGATCTGATTGTTCTTTCGATACAGTATCTTGTGATAATTTCCATTTCATGTTATCCTCTCAATTTTTTCCTTACCGGGAGTTCTCCCTCTGTTACACGCTTTACACCGTCGCCTAGGGCTGTTTCAAGCTCACGGACCCCCTTGACAAGCTTAATAAGCCCTTGAGGCTCTACAGAGGCTAGGTGGTCAGAACCCCACATTGTGCGGTCCAGAGTAATGTGGCGCTCCAAGATTGTAGCACCAAGATAGACACTCGCCACAGTGGTTCCTAGTCGGAATTCGTGACCGCTATACCCTACTTCACACCCATACCGGCTATGGAGCGTCTGAATACACCTTAAGTTCAAATCCTCAATAGGGGCCGGATATGTTGAATTACAGTGCAGGAGGGCGAATTCTGCGTTCTCCTGACGCATCCACTCTACTGCTTTATCCGTTTCATCTAGAGTTGACATTCCTGCTGAAAAAATGACTTTCATTCCTGTGCGGGCACAGCCACGCATTAACTCTTCATTAGTAATCATAGCTGATGGTACTTTGATGAAAGGAAGTTCATATTGATTTAGAAATTCAAGACTATCCATATCCCATGGGCTAGCCGACCAAGCAATACCCTTGTCGCGACAGTACTGGTCAATCTCATCATATTCCTCTTTGCCAAATTCGACACGATACTTGTATTGAAGATATGTCATCTTGCCCCATGGGGTTTCTCTCATAACATGTTTTTGGTGCTCTGGTACACACACATCAGGATTGCGTTTTTGAAACTTAACTGCATCACAGCCTGCAACAGCAGCAATATCAATT
>MDSZ01019717.1_pt1 | contig 11432 bp, 7 predicted proteins | sample 811201 | NCBI WGS metagenome assembly MDSZ01 (sample SAMN05326647, study PRJNA326480) | marine metagenome | isolation source: seawater | place: Indian Ocean: North | collected 2010 | reverse complement strand
GTTTTATTTATTGCCCTGTTAATTAAATTACCCTTTGTTTTTTTATAAAATTTACATTCTTCACTATTTTCTAAAACACTTATCCATTCGTCTTTAAATTTATCTATTGAATCATATGATTTCGTTCCCTCTATTAGTCGGAAATTTGCATTTATCCAATAAGGAATATATTTGATTGATTTATTTTTATAAAAGATTTTTAACCAAAAGTATCTATCCATAACATAATGAAGATTTTCATTTAAACCCTCGATTTCATCAAGAATATTTCTTCTAAAAAAAACTCCCGGCTGTTTAATAGGGTTATTAACTAATAGATTTTCAAGACTGAACTCCCTACCTTTGCTAACCCCAAAAACTTTATTATTCTTATTAATAATATTTACATCAGTATAAATTAAATCAATATCTTTATTATTTTCTAGAAAATTTATTGACCTTTTAATAGCATGATGATTGTAACTATCATCTGAATTTAACCAACCTATATATTCTCCTTTAACCAGTTTTAAGGCCTTATTTATAGCATTGCTTTGTCCGGAATCTTTTTCACTAAACCATATTATATCTTTTGATTTTTTTAATATACTTAATGTTTTATCAGTTGATTTGCCATCGAATATTATATGTTCAATATTCTTCCAATTTTGATTTTTGACACTTTTTATGTTGTCCATAATGAATTCAGCATCATTAAATGATGGGGTAATAATGCTGACTAATGGATCTTTTTTGATTTTTGATTTCATCTTAAATTATATAAAATAAATTTAAAATTTTCCTAAGAACCCCAAATTTTATCGTAGCAAGTTACAAGTTTATTTACTAATTCATCTCTTTTCTTAACTAATTTTTTTGTATGATCTTCACTTAATAATTCCTCAATAATTTTTTTATTAAATAATTTATCAGATATAATATAATCTTCCATTTTTATCGATCTAAGCAAATTTTTAATTTTTCCAGATTTTCCAGTATAGTCAACGCTTAAAAAAGGTACTCCTAAACCAAGAGAAAATATATGTGCATGGTATCTCATAACTATTGCTATGTCTGAGTTTTTTATTTCTTTTATAATTGAAAAAATATCTTTATATTCATAGGAATTATAATAATCTGATTTATTTAATTCTTTAACAATATTATTATTAATGCATCTGTCATCTATTCCTCTAAAATACATATGCATAGAAATAGGACGAGCAATATGATCTAAAAAATATTTAGAAAATAATTGTTTAATCATTTCTTTACTTATCGCAAATGAATCTAAATCATGAAAATTATATTCTTTAGTTGGCTCTCTCATTAACAAAGAAGCAGCCTTTTTTTTACCTATGTTTCCATAATTGACAGAAATATCTTTTATATATTTAAGTGCAGGATCGCAACCTATATATGCCTTTTCACTTACTAAACCAAAACTAATAGCTAAATCGTGACTTTCTTTATCCCTGAAAATTGCTTTATCAGTATTTTTTAAAATGTTTTTAATAATATTTTCAGTATTTTTATTTTTTATTGGTCCAATTCCACATCCAAAAATGATGGTGTTCATTTTTTTTAGTTGCGAAATTCTAAAAGATTCACTAATTTCTTTTAGGAATCTTGTATACATTATTGGTCCACCCCCTAGTATTAATGAATCAATTTTAGTATTTTTTATAAAATTACTCATATCACTAATATTAATGAATTCAACATCTAAATTCATTTCAATTCTTGTTTGCCAACTTAAAAGTAAATCTATTGTCGAAATTTTTATTGATATCTCAGGATTATATAACTGGAATCTATTTGTGATTTCCCCTAATATTGCTTTATCTCCTGTTGTTTCAGTTCCATACCATCCAGTAATAAGAACATTTTTCCATTTCCTAGGATTAGTTAATTTTTTTTTGCTAGATCTTATTGCGGAGAAGTTAATTTTATTAATAATATTTCTGAGAAAATAGATTACTTTATACATATATGATTCTAATTTTCTATGGATTTTTTTTTCTACTGGAAAATTAATAAGCTTATTAATATTTTTAGAGATTCTTTTATTTTTGATTGATCTTATTTCTGATTCAATATTATTTAATATTTTTTTATTTGAAAACTTAATTAAGTTAAATTCGCTTCTCATATATTTTTTTATTTTATTATCTATATTTTCCTGGTTCAGTAATATTTCATAACTCCTTTTATTATAGAAATCATTCAAATAATTGGATTCCTTGTTTTGTTGATTAGCTATTTTAGATAAAAAACTAGATATTTCGAAAGAATCATTATTGGATAAATTATCTTCAATTAACGGATAATAAATTAATAATGTGCTCACATTTTTTAATGTTTTTGGAAAAGTATTCAAATATCTAATTACATCAGTATTTAATATTAATAAACATATTTCAATTGAAATATGTTTTTCAAGAAATTCCTTAGTTGCTATTAACTCATTTATGTTTTTAGGTTCTAATATTAAATATTTATTATATTTTCCTTCTATATTCTTTTCTAAAAATTCAAGCTTATACCATTTTATAAATTTCATAATATCTTATTTAATTATAATTTTGTTAAAAATATTTTTTGGCAAAATAATTTTAAATGACCTTATTAAATCTGATTTTATATCTTTGAATATGAAATTTATAAGAAGAAATGTAATAACCAAAGATATTATCGATCCCGAGATAAAAATTATAAGATCATTTTTTATAAAGTTTAAGAAATTCAATTTAATAATTATTAATAAGAAACCGTTTGTAAGAGCTAATTTTAAAGGACTATATACTTTGCTAATTAAAGTATAAAAATTTTGTTTTAAAAGGTTTGCTGTTATTTTCCAACTTACTAAGCTAAATAATGTTCTTATTATTGTTGCTGTCAATGCAACCCATACTATTCCATATCTTGTAGCAAAAAATATTGAGACCAAATAAAGTGGTGCAACATATAAATTGAGTTTAAAGTTGATAAAAGGTTTACCAATTGATTGATTTAGAAATATAATTTGACTTGTTGAAAGCAATCTTAATTGAACAACGCATAATATTGATAACGGGACTATACTCTTAGTCCATTTTTCACCATATAAACTTAATATTAAATTATCAGAGAGGATAGCAATAGTAATTAGTATCGGGGCGGATATTATTACAATTATTCTTGTTATGTAGATAAAATCATCAGTTAGCTTTTTTAGATCATCATTAGATTTACTTAAAATTGGCAATGATAAGCCACTTACTCCTCCTGAAAGTAATCTTTTTATTATGGTTGATGTCTGCCAACTGAAATTATATATTCCTAATGATTCAGTCCCAAGGAATTTACCAATTATTAATGTATCTCCTTCATTAATAAAAATGTTGGTAATGTTTGTGCCAATAATACTTATTGAATATTTTATTATTTCACCACTTAAACTAAAATTAAAAGAAAGTTTAGGCCTCCAACTATTCATCAAATAAGAAAATAATACATTTAATAATGTTGTACTAACAACAGGGACTATTATGCTCCATATTCCATAACCGTTTAAAGCCATTATTATGGAAAGTATAGAAGTAAATAATCTTATTAATGTATTTCTTATTTCTAGTTTCTTAAGTGTAAAGTTCTTAGCTAAAATTGCATCAGGAACTCTATGTAGTGAGTCTAAAGGTATTTGAATTCCTAATATTACAAGAACTAACTCTAGTTGTTTGTAAACAACAACTGAATCATATGCTTTCACATAATATGGTATTAATAAAAGATAAATAATAAAACAAAAGATTCCTAGCAATATGTCTAGCCAGTAGGCTGAGCTAATTTTTTCTTGAAAATCTTCTTTTTCTTTAACAAAAATTACATAACTATCTATTGTTTTATGGCAGATTACGCTAAAAAATCTTATGAATATATTTGCAATGGCCAATAAACCAAAATCAGATATTTCTATAGTTCTGGATAATATTGCTAAAACTATTACTTTTAGAAAGATAATTGAAACCTCTCTTATATAAATCCAGAGTAAATTAGAACCAATATTTTTTTTCAAAGTAATTTTATAATGAGTTTTTATCGAATAAAATTTATTAATTAATAATTATTTAAAAGCTATTAATAAATTTTTTTCATAAAGTAAATTTAACATAAAATAATTATCCTATTTTATTTAGGTTCACTTGAAAATTTATAAAATCATAATTCAATTAATATCATGATTAAAGTTTTACATGTCAGCGCAAATGATAATTTAGGTGGAGCAGCAAAGGCTTCTTATAGGATCAATAATTCATTTAAAAAGTTAGATGAAAAATTAATTAAGTCTAAAATGCGTGTTATTAATAAAACTACTAAAGATATAAACGTAATAGGAGGTGCACCAATTTACCAAAATAAATTACAAAGAAAAATTTATCCATATTTGTCTTTATATTCTAAATTAGGCTTTAATCCAACAACGCAAACTGGATTTTCATCTTGTTTAATAAATACTGGACTAGGTAAAGAAATAAATTACCTATATCAATCAAAAAAAATAGATATAGTTAATTTACATTGGCTCGGTAATAGTACTATTTCAATATCAGAGATTGGCAAGTTAAATCTTCCAATAATTTGGACTTTGCATGATCAATGGCCTTTTTGCGGTACTGAGCATTATTCAAATTCTAATTATTTTGGTAAGACTGTTAATGAAGAAGAGAGATTCGTATCTGGTTATGTTAAATATAAAGAAAATGCTCAGAAAAATAACAACGATTTAAACAGAGTTGTGTGGCTTAAGAAAAAAGATCTATGGAGAAAAAAAATGAATATTGTTTGCCCAAGTAAGTGGATGGAAAATTGTGTCAAAAAAAGTGCTCTTATGCATAATTGGTCAACTAGTTTAATACCTAATCCAATTGAAGTTAATTTTTGGAATCCAATAAATAAATCGGTAGCAAAAGAATCATTAAATCTAGATCCGAATAAATTGATAATTCTTTATATGTCTAGTTCAGAAAAATCATCATATAGAAAAGGAGTTGATTTATTTATTAATTCTATAAACAAACTTAAACAAAATTTTAAGAATAGCGAAATTGATGATTTTGAATTGTTAATTTTTGGAGATACGAATCCTTTTGAAAAATCGAAATCTTTTTTTAAATATCATTTTTTAGGTTCGCAAAAAGATGATATTACATTGCGCTTAATTTATTCTGCCGCAGACTTATTTATAATTTCTTCTCGCCAAGATAATTTACCTAATGTTGGAATTGAAGCTCATTCGTGTGGAACCCCAATTGTGGCTTTTAATACAGGAGGTTTAGAAGATATAGTTAATGATGGGATAACAGGCTTCTTGGCTGAACCTTTTGATTTTAATTCATTATCAAATTTAATTTATAAAATTCTTACCGAAAAAGATTTAAGATTAGAGATGAGTAAAAATGCCAGAGAAAGAGCCCTAAGCAAATGGTCAATGGAAGTCGTTTCTGAACTTTACTTTAATCTATATAAGAAAATAATTTTTTAAGAAATACTTTTGGTTTTTATATACTTTTTAGAACGTTAAACTGCTCTGCCAAAGGGGAAGTACCTTGATGTACCATCATTAAATAATCCATCGCTTGAAAACAATTCATTTCATTTTTTTTAATCAACCAAGCCATACAAATAATTGGTGATCTCTCCATAGAGGCAAAGCAATGAATAAAAGTAGGACCCAATTTATTTAGTTTTTCTAATTCATTTAACGCTGTAATGATGTTATCTTTGGTCAATAATTTTTTTTGTCTATGATCAGGCAGTATTACTCTTTTGAATGCAAAACTATCCTTTAAATTATCAATACATTTAGCTTCTTCTTCTGTACATAAATTTAAAACTCCCTTAATACCCTCTTTCTTAAGTTTTGCTAGATGTTTTGTTTTAGTTGGGACAGTTCCAATAGCAATATCGTTAATAAGAACCCAATCAAACTTAAAATGGGATTTTCTTATATTAATCATCTAGCCAAGAAATCAGTTCGCTTAACTTTCGCATTATATAAGGTTTTTTTACCTCTTCTATCTCACTTGAAGATTCACTTTTAGGAGCATAAGCTTTACTATATGCACTATAACTATAACTATAATTATTGGTCTGATTTTTTGTTAGTCCTTTTTCCTTCCTTTTAATATTAGATATAAATCCAACTGGCGTTATATTTTTTTTGTTAAGTTGCTTAATTGCTTCTCTCGGTAAATCTTTATTAACGAATCCCAAAGATACAACTAGTAAAAGTCCATCAGTCAAATCGCTTACATAAACTGCATCAGCAAGACCCAACAAAGGCGGTGTATCAAATAAAATCAAATCAAATTCTTTACTTTCTTTAATTTCTCTAACTATATCTTTCATCCTTTGTGAATTTAAAAGTCTTATTGGATCAGGTGGAATTAAGCCTGCAGTTAAAACGGAAAGGTTTCCAAGTTTGTCAACTTTTCTAATATTTTTACGCCAGTCTTCAACATCTAATGATAAGAGATTTGAAAGCCCACTTGTATTATTTATTCCTAGTCTTATATGGACTTGAGGCTTTCTTAAATCGCAGTCAACTAGAAGAACTTTCTTACCTATATCAGATAAAGTTTTAGCAAGTAAAATATTAACTAAAGATTTCCCCTCACCTGGTATAGAGCTAGAAATGGTAATTGAGTTCATTTCCTTATCTGTTTTTAAAAATCTTATCGACGTATATAGACTTCTCATGGCTTCTTGATAGAAAAATCTCTCTAAATTAGATTCATCATCCTTTTCGTTATCTACATAAATTGTGTCAAGCATGAATCTTTTATCTTCCTTTATGCCCTCGAAACTTGAAATATATGGAAGAGTAACAAGATTTGGTAATTTCAAATCTTTCTCTGCTTCTAAGTAATCTGAATAAACGTTATTGTATTTGTCTCTCACAAAAGCTGCTGTAATACCTGAAATAATTGAAAGTAATATTCCAATAAGAAGGTTTCTTGGAACAGAGGGCCTTACTGGCTTTCTTGATACTTTTGCAGGATTTATTATTAACCATGGAAAACTTTCTTGGGCAATTTTAAGCTTAAATTGTTCTCTTGTTTCAATCAAAGAACTTAAATTGTCTTTTGAAATCTCTAATCTCTGCTGAATATCTTCATATTCATTTATGAAATTTGGTAATCTCATATTTTCAAGCTGTATTTCTTTCAATTCTTGTTCTATTCTTTTTAATTCTTTGGTATAGAATTCTGAGGCTAGATTAATTGCTGAAAGTTGTTCTTTTAAGATTTCTGGGCCGATCTCATTTAATCTTGCCTCTAAAGATCTTATTATTAGCGAGTCTGGACTATAAATAGATTTCTTGTTGGCTAATTCAGTTCTGAAATCATTATATAGTTTGCTTTTATCATTACTAATATTCAACCCATCAGTATTAGTATTTAATGAACTTTTACCAATTAGTTTGTTAAAGCCTTCAGTAACTAATTCACCTTTTTCAATTTTTTCTTTGGTTTCGCTTAATAGCGATAATTGAGTTTTTAAATCTAGAATTTTAATCTTGGCATTAGCTTCAAATTCTTGACTTTTTTTAACTTCCTCAAAAGGAACAATTATAGAATTATCTAATCGGAACTTAGCAAGTTTTTCTTGTAATTCAACTGTCCTTTTCTCTATTAATGGAGCCTGTTTGTTTAGAAATTTCAATCCATCTGAGTACCTCCTGTTTCTTTGAGTAAGCGCTGCATTAACATATGCTTCTTGAAGGGATTTCGCTACATTTTTTGTTTTGTTTTTGCTTTCCGTCAAAACAGTTACCTTAAGAACTCCTTCAGCCTCTCTTCTTTTGGTACCTCCAGTTTTTATTGTTATTCTTCTCTTAAGTACTCCTTTTGGTATTTTATATTTATCAGCAGTTGATTTTATAATCAAATCACTTTTTAAAAACTCAATCAAAGTAGGAATATCATTAAATGTTGTATTGCCCGCAACTTGACTGAATACGGAAGTAAAATCATTTGTTGGCTTTGCTTTTGTACTATCTATAGGGTCATCAATTAGAATAGTAAAACTTCCTGAATATAAGGGAGTGAAAATTCTTTGAAATACTGTTAAGAAAATACTTAAAGTTAAAACGGTTAAAGATGTTAATCCAAATAATTTTTTTCTTCTTGTAAGTGTCCTAGTAATATCCGTTATATCAATATTACCTTCAAAATCTATATCTTTTCTATCCATAACTTATTTGCTTCTTTTTGGTTAAAGATCATCAAGTTTTGATTTTATCATTAATTGATACTTTATAAATCTTTTTATTCAGATAATTTCAAATATTTATTGAATAATATTTATTTAATATTTAGAAATAAAAATAGATATAAAACATCAAAATAATATTTATTAGTTGTATAACTGATATACTAGGCCTTAGGATTATTCTGTAATTGTCTTACAGATTAGAAATTTTCATGAAGTTGAAGTTAAATAAAAAAGTTTTATATATAGCTACTGTTTTCATATATTTTTTTATTGGTGCAACAAATACTAAGCTATTAGCTGAAGATAATAAATTTGATAATCCATTAATAGCAAATGAAGAAAAAAATTTGGATGAAGATTTAACTGATCAATATATAGTTGGTTCTGGAGATGTTTTAAATCTACTGGTTTTTGGTCATCCTGAGTTTTCTAGTCTTTTAAATATTCTTAATGATGGAAATGTTCAAATACCTTTTTATGGAAATACTTATTTGGATGGTTTAACCCTTTCTCAGGCAGAAAAAAAGATTCATAAGCTTATTTCTAAAAATATTATAAGCCCAGTTATTTCTATAAATCTGGTTCAAAGGAGGCCAGTTAGAGTTTCAGTTGTTGGGGAAATTGTACGTCCTGGGCTTTACACTATGGGTTCTTCAAGTGTTCCAACCACTCAATATTCTCAAAGACTTTTACTTGAAAAAAATATTATCCCAAAAATCACGGATGTTATAAAACAGGCAGGAGGCTTAACTGTTAGTTCTGACCCATCAAATGTTTTAATCAAAAGAGTTTTGCCAGGCAAAGAAAAAAATTATAAGATCGCTAAGATTAATCTCTATGATCTCATTTTTAATGGTGATCAGGATCAGAATTTAACTTTATTTGATGGTGATGTGGTAATAATAAACAAAAACGAAGATTCTATTACTTCTTATGGCAATCTAGGCAATTCGACTTTAGCCCCTGATGAAATTGCAATTTACGTTGTTGGGGAAGTAAGAAAACCTGGCAAGATAGTAATGAGGGCGAATTCTTTTTTTAATGAAGCATTAATTGAGGCAGGAGGACTTTTAAGTAAAACATCAAGTAAAAATGTTTCCTTATTAAGAAAGAGTAATGGTACTTTTAATTCTAAGAAAATATCGGTTGATTTCTACAAGCCCTTGTCAGAAAAAAACAATCCAATGTTGCAAAATGAAGATACTATAATCGTGGGTAAAACATTCATATCTAAATTCACGGAGGGGTTAGGCATAATTTCTGCACCTGCTAAAGAAATACTTCCTTTATTCCAATTGAATGACTATATTGATGAATTAGATGAATAAAAAATAATTTTTTAAATTACTAGATTGAAAGATTAGAAATTTTTTTTTCTATTTCAAAAATATCTTTTCTAAAATTTTTTTTAATAAGAAAATCTGAGATTAATAAGTTTTTATTAATGAAAATAAATAAAATCGTAATAAAAATAATATTAAGATCTGTAATTATATTAGAATTCTTTTTATAAATTAATCCTAATTGTAATTTCAAAGGCAATATATAATTAATGTAAAAAAACTCAGGATTTTTCTCTTCTTTTAGGAAATTTGATTCGTTTCTGAAAATAAGTGATGAAATATCAGTAATGCCAGGTCTTATTAAAAAGATATCTTTTTGTTTTTTATCATATAAATCAGTAAAAAACTTCAATTCTGGTCTAGGACCTACAAAACTCATATCACCTTTCAAAACATTAATTAATTGAGGTAGTTCATCAAGTTTAAAATTTCTAAGAAAAGAACCTACCTTAGTAACTCTTTTATCCTTATAAATGGTAAATGGATAATCTTTGTTATTCTTTTCTTTTTTATTTTTCATTGTTCGAAACTTATATATATGAAATTGTTTTCCCATTAGCCCAACTCTTTTTTGAACATAAAATATTGGTGGTCCATCAAAAGTTATTATTAGGTATGAAATTAATATAAAAAAAGGTAAAGTAAATAAAAGTAGCGATGTAGCAAGCAAAAAATCAAAACATCTTTTAAGAGAAAAAAATTTCATATTAATTCTTCAACAATTGAGCTAACATTTTCACAAATATACAAAACTTCCTTTTCTTTTAGAGATGGATAAATTGGTAGAGATATTTCTCTAGAATATATATCATAGGAATTTGGCGTATTTTTTATTTTATATCCTAAATTTTTAAAATAAGTTAGTAGAGGTAGAGGAATATAATGCACATTTACATTTATGCCTCTTTCGAATAATTTATTAATTATTAAATCTCTCTTCTTTTCATTAATACCAATTATCCTTAGCATATAAATATGGCAAGAAGATTCTATACAGTTTAATTCTTCCTCGAAAGGTGGCAGTTCAGACCAAACAAATTTTGAAAAGAATGACTGGTAGGATTTAAAAATTTCTTTCCTTTTTTTGATTATTTTTTCTTTGCTTTTTAATTGCCCTAAAGCAATGGCTGCATTTATATCAGGTAAATTGCACTTTAATCCCGCCTCAACAATATCGTATTTCCAACTTCCTTCTTTGGATTTTGTAAATGCGTCTTTTGTCTGACCATTTAGGGTTAGTCTTTTTATCTTCTTTTTCAAATCATTCAAATTAAAAATATTTTTTAAGTTTGAGGCAATCATTCCTCCTTCTGCAGTAGTGAAGTTTTTAACTGCATGAAGGGAAAATATATGAAAATCAGCTATTGGTTTGAATTTGCCACCTAAAGAATGCGCAGAATCTGCTATCACTAAAGGTCTACCTATATTGCTTTGAATATTGTTACTAGGTCTAAATTTACTCATAAATTCTTCAGTTTTTAAAATCTCAATTATCGCGCCATGCTTTGCCTGATATCCAGCAATATCAACTCCCATAATTGCTTTAGTTTTATTATTAATATTTTTCTTAACTTCATTTATATCAATATTGAAGTCATTATCTACATCTACTATTACTGGCTTAGCCCCAGCATGAATTATTGCTAAGGCAGTTGCTGCATAAGTATATGCAGGAATTATAACCTCATCATTCTCCTTTACACCGAGCCACTTAAGTAGAAGTATTGCACCACTTGTCCAAGAATTGACTCCTACACAAAAATCAAAACCATAGGATTCGGATATCTTTTTCTCAAGAATTTCAACTTTTGGACCAGTAGTTATCCACTTATTTTTTAATGTAGAAATAAC
>MDSZ01155605.1_pt1 | contig 11433 bp, 6 predicted proteins | sample 811201 | NCBI WGS metagenome assembly MDSZ01 (sample SAMN05326647, study PRJNA326480) | marine metagenome | isolation source: seawater | place: Indian Ocean: North | collected 2010 | reverse complement strand
TGATGACAAATATATACTTAATTCATCAGTATTATTATTAGGTCCTATATAAGCATCTACCCTTAATCTTGCAAAATAAGATCCTGAATTAGGATTTTCTAATAATTCAGTTCCACCAAAAGGTGAACCACCACCTTGACCCTGAATATTATTAAAGAATTGAGCTCCAATTACAGTCCATGAACTATCTTCAATATTATCAAATGAAGGTCCTCTGAAGTTTATTGCTGTTCTAGCATTAGTAGTAAATGTATTTTCATAAAATCCACCATATGAAAGATAATAAGGTACTTCATTTAATACATTAAGTGATCCACCTGTACTTCCTGTTACATTTACAATTTGAGGTAAATTTACTCTAGGTACTGGATTTGTATTTAATGGGTTAGGGTTATATTGAAATGATTCATTAGGTATACTTTGAGATATTACAATATTTTTATACTTAATAGGACTATTAAATCCATTTGCTGGTGTTACTACTCCATGTGGAGTTGAACCTGTTATAGGTGTTACAGCTATTTTGGTATTTGGATCTATTGTTGGGTTAGGTACTCTATTACGTTCTAATAAATGTTGTTTTATTACAATACCAGTATTTACACTTGAACGTGCAGGTACATAATTTTTTATAGCACTAAATAAAGAATAATCAAAATATTTTATTAATCTTAGATAATCATATGGATTTGGTCTATTATATTTTTCAAAATAATCTTCAGCTGTTCTTCTTAATGCTGGGTAGTAATCATCTGCTCCTTGTCCTTCAGTTAAATTTCTAGGATCACCTAAAGCATCAGATACAACTCCAAAACCATAAGTAGCAATTATATCATCATTAACTTCATCCTGTGGTGAAAATGCTACTTCAACTCTATTTATATCTTCAGTATAACTTCTACTAATTTGATAATCTTGTTGTATACTAATATCTGAAGATAAAACATTACCATAAACTTCTCCATCATCAACTTGAATTTTATTAGTAATTCTATTTCTAATACCCATTGCAGGTTGATCTAATAAATAATTTTCAACATTAGTTTCACTATATGTCCTTTTAGTTGAAGATGAATAGTATATTATATTATAAAAACTTGATGAATTATTAGTTAATGTAGCCGAACTACCTGAATAAAATGAAGCTGTGGCTAAAAATTCTGCTTCAGGACTAACTGCTGGGTGGACTGACTCCATTACTTTGCAATATCCTATATCATAACCTGTAGATGATGTAAAGAAAGATTCTAATTCATTTCCAAATGGTGCTCTAAAATTAACCATTCCAAATGAACTTTGAGAACCAGATATATCATTACCCTCTATTGATTCTGGGTTCATTGCATAATCATAAAATCTATCTAAATCAATTGTATTAGTTAATTGACCTGTTAGGGCATAACGATAATATCTAAATTCTTGAAGTGATCCTGAAAATATTTTTCCTTCATCAGTAAATATTTTAAAACCAGGAAATACTCCTCCCATTCTTGTTCCTTTTTGGTTACCACCAAAGTAAATACCTGATGCTGAACCTGATTCATTCCACCCTTTAACCCACTGTTCTTGCATACCAAAATTAGCAGCAGATTCTATTATTTGAACAGATTGTGAGAATCCAACTTGAGTTCCATCATAACCACTATATATATTTTGGGCAGCTGCTAATGTATAATAATATTGAGCTGTTCCTGATTGGCTTTGTCCTTCTCCACCTGCAAATGAAAATGGAGAGGTACTAGGTGCAATAAATAAATTTTGAACATTAGTTGAAGTTATTACCCCCTGAGTGTTACCAGCAGGACCCACTTGGTTTTGAACCACAGTAACAGTATCATTAGTAACTGTTGTTGTTGTAATAGTACAAGTACAATCTAATGTATTCTCAATTGCAAATTTTAAATTTGCTGCTTTAGTAGCTGCAGATGTCATACTACTATTCCATACTATATCTCCTGGTTGGTATTCGTACCCATCTGCTAATCCTGCAAGTGTATCTGTTGCACAATAATTTCTAGTAATAGCTACTGGAAATTGGTTATCTGTTATTGTAACACAATCAGTTTGAGATGGTACCATATTACCAAATGCATTTGTATTACTTAGTACAAATTTTACTTTTGCATTTCCATAATCTTGATATGGTGTAGTAGCTCCAGTTTCAGAATTGTAATATGTTCTTTGTAAGATACAACTCCACCAACCTTCATTAAAGAATGGTAAATAAATAGGATCAGATGTTTTAATTGTTCCATCTGCTGATGAACATGAAACATGAAGTCTTAATTCTCCCCAATCATGATAATAATTTGAACCTGAACCTAAATAAGAACCTGAAGTTGAACCTGTGTAGTTTAATACTACTGCAAAATCTGATAGATTTGTAGTTGGGGGATTTAATTCACCAGCACCATTTTTTAATTCACCAGCATCTGATATTTTAGTTATTATAGATTGGCTATAAAATTCACCTGATACAGATGATGATGGATAACCTGTTGTTTTAAACCTAAAAGCGATAGCTTCAGGAACACCTTCTTCACTAAATCTTTGTGTTGGATCATCAAAATTAATTCTTAATCTATCCCAAGGAACAACTGCTGATGAGCTAGCTACATGCGCATTTATACCAACAGGTCTATAAGCGTAACTATATCTTTTATACCATAAATCCCAATCATTAGAATTATCTCTATTTTTTCCTCCATATTCATTTATACGAAGAATAGTACTTGGGATACCCCAAATATTAATTAATTGTCTTAAGCCTGCTGTTGTACCTTTTTTCTTAACAAGGTAAGACATATTATGATAAAGTCTTTTAAATATTTCTTTACTTACTCTATCAATAGGATAAGGCCAACCTGGTGATATTATTTGTTCAACATAATCTTCCCAAGAGTAATCAACTTGCCAATAATTTAATATTTGTCCTAAATTTACAGCTATATAATTAGTAATTATTTCACTTCCTGTTGGTGGAACATAACTTCCGTTATCCTCACCTTGTAAACCTATAAAATTATCTTGATTATTAAAATTATTTCCAAATCCTTGATATCCTAATCCAGTTATAGCATCATCAGCTAATTGTAAAGGTATACCACTATCTAATACATTTGTAGTGTTCCATCTTTCTGATATGGCTTTTGTATACATCCATAATTCATCAAAATGTTGACCCACCATATTGACAAATTGTAGGTAATTATCATTTTGATTATTTTCTCTAATAAATTCTGGTATTGTATAATATAAATAATTTGGGTTATTTTCATCAAATTGAGATGCTGAGAGATATACTCCCCCATAATATTGATTAGTATTATCTGTGCTACCTAAATATACTGATGCAGAATAACTACTTGTAGGCCATAAATCATAAGGATAAGCATATGATGATGTTGGAGGATTAACTCCAATTTTTGGGTATGAAATTGATGAAGTATTATAATATAGAAAATATTCATATCCATCAAAGTTTTTAATTATATTTTCTACTTTTTTATCTAATGCTTGTATACTTTGAGATACTTGTGTTTGTTGTTGTGTAACAACTGAGTATCCAGAACCTCCAACGGTTGCTGTTATATCTGATATACTATTAGATGTTACAGTTACAGACAATGTAACACCAGAACCATTACCAGATGATGATGGAGTTATTACATAAGTTCCATTTACACCATCAGATATATTATTATCTTTAGAATTAGTTAATGCACCAGCTGCAGTAGAAATAGCTCCAGTTGTAGGTACTAAATTTTGGGGTTTTAATGTTATACTAATTATAGTCCCACTAGTACTTCCTAATATAGATGAATCAAATGTTAATACTGATCCTTTTGCACCTGATAATGTTTTTATATCAGCTTGATAATTTAAAATATCATTTACTTTTTGAGCAAAATTTCTTATTCTAGTTTCTGCTGATGAGAAATTTACAAATTCTCCAAAATTATCAAATGAATATTCAGGTTGAATAGTTACTCCTTTTCTGTTTAAAATATTTTGTAAACTAAACTGAGAAGCTGTTGAAGGGGATGTTATTAATTGTTTTTTATTTTTTAAATCAGTTGAATTATTTAAAAAGCTAGTTACATCTAAATTTGTATTAGGTCCTTTTATATAATCAACATCATCATCAATAATAGAATCTGTAACAAAACTAACTTTAAATGATTGAGTTTCACCTACTTTTGTAGTTATATAAACTTCATCTTTTTCAAAATACTGTACAGGTAATTCATCATATAATTTAATTAAAATAGAATATTGTTCGCCTGATGTATCTAATTCACAATTAACACCTATATGATATTGATTTTCCCCAAATGTTATATAAAACTCATCAAAAAAATCTGAATTGTTCAGTGCATCTTTAAAAGGATAATATGATTGTTCTATTTCTTGATTTGAAATAAAGTTAGATTTTAATCTAATTTCAGTTCTATCTGATGATATTTCTGCTATATAATATAATCTATTGTAAGCACTATTTAATTCTAAATTAATAAAATTATATAAAGCATAAACAGCTCCATTAGTAAACCCAGCATTAACAACATCTTCAGTTGGATTTATTGTTAATTGGTTAGTACTAGTAAGCGATTGTTCATCTGTATTTTGATCATCATTTATTCCCCAATTTTGAAATTCATAATTAGATGTTAAAATATTATAATTTTCATCATAAACATAAAATTCAACATTATTAATTTCAGGATTAAATGAAGCTGATGCATCTGTGCTAGGTATAATATTTTGGTCTTGCATTTCAAAACCATCAGACACTAATAGTCCAGGATTTACCTGTTCTAATGATGAGGATACTATATTATAATTTTCAAATTTCATTTTAATTAATCACTTTCTGTTGGTAAATCATCTGCTGCCGCTGCTTGTCTTTGAGCTTCATCTTGAGCTTCTTTCAATGCTTTAGTTCCTGCTGCTATACCTGCAATTTCATTTACTAAGTCTAAATTTTGTTGTCTTAATTCTGTAATTTCATCTATTAATGCTTGTACTTCTTCATTATTTTTTAAGAAATCAACATATTCCCCACTTTCTTGAGCTAAAAAGGCATGTGAATTTACTTCACCTTCTTTAGGGATTTCATAAAATAATTTGTTGTATAAGTTAAAGAAGTCTTCTACTGTAGCCAAATTTAAATCAAAAAATTGTAAATCTGATCTATCTACTAATTGGCTAAATTCTGTGTCAACTGTTTCTAAAAATTTTGCTTTGTCAAATACTTGTCTATTTAACATAATACTATTTGCACCAAGAGATTCATCAGATGAAGCATCTGGGTTAGTTTCTTGTACTTGCATATCTAATTCCTCAGGAGACATTTCTTGTGACCCTGTTGGATTACTTGTATTATTATAGTTTGAATATGCCATATTTACCCATTTACTACTTTAAATCTTATATCTTCATCAAATACATTAGTTACCCCATCAATTACAGTTTTTATTAAGATTGTATAATCTCTTTCTGGTTCCAAACCATTCATATACACTGTAAAATAGCTACCTTGAGAATCAGCACTTATTTTAGTATATTTACTATCAAAATCAATAATCATTTCATTAGTTTCACTATCTTTAATAGCATATAAAGATGTATCTTCTGGTAAGAAATGATTTGTATTATATTCTGATGCTGTTTGAAATACTCTAATTGGGTATTTAGGTGCTGCTCCAATCCTAAATTCTGCTATACTTTGAGAATAATAAATTCCATTATTGTTATAAACAGAGATTAATGCTGAATTAGTATCTAAAATTCCGTTTTTATTAGATCCAGTATCAAACTTATAATTATCCCATTTTATTTCTAACATAGGGGGATATATAGTGTTTGTATCTATTGAAAAAAATCTAAATGTAGCTTGGGTATTAGGATCATTTAAAAATTCTTGACTACCTGTTTGTTTAATAATAAAACCATCATTTTTCTGTCCAGTTGAAGGATTTTTTTCATAATCGTATTGTTGTCTAACTGAGGGTTCAACTTCAATATTAATATCAATAGGATTAGAGTATGAGAATGCTTGTTGAAATACATAATCTTGTCCTGCGGGATCTGCATAATACCAATTACCTCCTCCTTCTAAACTTGATGAAAATGAAGCAGTAGAATATGTTCCTCCTGCGAATCCACTAGTTAACCATGGTCCTTCACCTTGAGATAATTTAAATTTCCAACTACATCCGTTTTGTGTTTGGGGATTATTATAATATTTTCCTGTTCCCATATTCCAACTTCCTGAAACTGGATATACTTCAACAGTTGCATCTTGACTTAAACCACTAACTACAGCTGCATTTAATCTTAAACAAGAACTATAATCTAAATTAGCAATTTTAATTACAGAAGAAGTAACTGCCGTTGAACCTGCTCCTAATGCACCAGGCCTTATTACAACTCGTTCTCCCGCTATATAATGAGATCCTGTGTTAGCTATTTCAGCACTTGATATTGCACCCCCAGCACTTACTGTTACTGTTGCTGTTGCATTAGTTTGTCCACTTGTTAAACCTTCTAAAGTAACCTGATATGTTCCTGCTACTCCACCAGGTGATGGAAAACTTAAAGATGTTGAAGGGATAAATGCTGTTCCACTCCCAACAAGATTATCAATAGTATCAACTATTTCAGTTGATGAAAATTGTATTAGTGCTCTATTTACTTGACCAGCTCCATCAAAAACATAGGTAGAAAAATCTAATATTTCATCTATACCTGTATTCATACTTTCGGATACAGAATACATTGAAGCATCTTTTGTGGGAAATAATTTATATACTGCCATATTTTAATTTTTAAAATGCTACTACTCTACCTTTTATATCTGTTTCTGGTTCTTTTACTTCAAAGATCATTGGATCGATTGAAGGGTAAACTACCCCATCAATTGTAGCTCCAGGAATATCATAAGCAAAGTTACTATATCCTAAACTTTCTCCAGATAAATTATTTACTTGAATATCTTTTACTGTTTGTACTCCATCTACTTTATCTAAAAGTACAAATAAATTCTTCATTATAATAGGTTGATTTATTTGCCATTTATCTATATGGAAATAATCAATTAATGAGTCAATACATTTTGTAATAACTTCATTATTATTATAATTTGGTAATACTATTATATCAAAAACTACTTCTATATTAATAATAAAAGCATCTTTAATTTTTATAGAATCATTAATCATTCTATATTCATACAAATAAGTCATTAAATTTCTTTTCAATGCTTTAGATGCTGTTCTTAATTTACCATTATTATCTTGGGATAAAACATACATATCTAATATAGTAGGTAACTCACCAGGTTGATATTCTGCTATTTTAACTGGTTGAGTACATGCTTTTGAAATTGATCCCAAATTAGAGGGCATAGATAATGCTCTAATTAAATAATCTTGTTCTGTTACTGTACGTAATTGATTTTGGAAATTACCTAAAGCATTTTGTCTTAATTCTTCTATAGTATCTCCATCTGAACCTCCATCTGCTGCTTTTACATTATTTGTAGCTAATGAATTAAATATTTTATCAGCCATTGCTGAATTAGATAATGTTCTATTAATGAATTTTATATTAGTATCATCTAATACTGTTAATGTATCTGCATCAACATTTGAAGCTACTCCTCCACCTGTTAAATATCTAATAGTTAATGTTGTGTTAGCAGGTGAAATACCATAAGTATCTGTAAATACAAAATTTAAAGGTGAAAATGCTGTACGCATTTTATCTTTTTCAAATGGTAAACCTAATCCTACATTATCTGGATTTGGTACTATTTCTTCATCAGTAGTTGCTTGTGTACCTGCTCCCCACTGTAATTGTAATGAACCTGAGTCTAAAAATCTTGTTGCAAATCTTTTTTGTACTTGTTTTAATCTCAATAAATAAGGTACTTCATTATCATCAGAATAATTAGGATCATTAAAACTTGTATTTCTAATAGTATCAAATATACTTTCTTGTGCTAAATTAGGAACTTCATACCATTCATTACCATCAGTATCAAAGCAATCTAATACACCAATAATATTAGGTGCATTAATAGTTCTAGTTACAAATTTTTCAGGAGCATCAAATGTTAAGGTTTGTACATTTATAGTAGCTGATATTGCTTTTCTTGTTTTTTTCAATAAAAAGTACGTTGGAGTATCTCCAGCTATTTGATACACTGAAACTTCAGTAGGATCCATAGAACTAGAATATGTAAAATCAATTACATCTTCAATTAAAAATTGTTGAGAAGCATCAACATTAGATGTTATTTGTGTATTTTCTGGTATAAGAAGAGCATAATCAAAATCTGGTACTACTACACTTGCACTAATTTTTGCTGGTAGTTGTTGATAAAAATCGATATCTACATGAGCAGCTGTTGTAACTTTAGGTTCATAACCTAACATATAGGCTATCTTAAATAAATTTTCTTGTTGTCTGGCGTATTGAATAAAAGTTTCTTGGATTTGATTATCCATATAAAAGGACAATACATCACCTACATAGGCAGCCATATCCATAAATAACATACCAGTGGATGTTTCCGAAAAATCATTATATGTGTCTGGGAAATATGTTTTAGAATATTCTATTAATGAACTTCTTAAAGTTCCAAAATCTCTATTTATATATTTTACATCCCTTTTTAAATTAGCCATTATTGTAATAATATATTTATTTCATCTTCAATACCAAATGTTTGAATTTGATAAGTTAAGATAAAGTTAATTTCATTTCTATCTGTTTGTCCCGTTGATTTATCAAATGCAATTTCTTTTACTTGAACCATTGGGAAATGTTGTGATATACCCGCTTGGATAAGTTCAATTAATTGATCCTCTGTTACTTCTTCAATTTGATTAAAAAATAAAGTCCTTAAATCACCCCCAAAATTAGGTCTCATTACTCTTTCACCCCTATTTGTTAAAATAAAATTCAATAAATTTGCCTTTATTTGATCCCTAGTTTGGTATGTTGGAATAAACACAGCATTTCCATCCATGGGAAACCCAAACCCAATAGCTTTTCGCTTTTGAGCATCTAAAGGATATTTATTTTGAATTATTTGAGCCATTATTTTTTATTCATTAACCCCATTATTTGTGTCATATCAACTTCACCAGCTGGAAGTTGTCCATTACTCATATCCATTCCAGGATTTGGTCTGAATGATTGAGCTTGTGATGAATTAAAATTAAGAGTATCAGTTTCTCCTAAAACATTTTTGTAAGCTTCTCTTTTTTGTTCCATTGTCATTTGAGGTTGAGTAGGAGTTACTTTTTGCTCTTCAACTCTTACTGGTTGTGAAGGAGCCGCAGTTATTACTTTAGGAGTTTTAACAGCTTCAAGTAAAATATCTTTTAATTCTTCTTGAATTGCTTCTTTTACTGCTTCTTTAATTATTCTTTTTAAGCTTGACATCTTCATTTTATTTATAAATATTAAATTATTAAACTTTTATTATTATTCTTGACTAATTTCCCGAGAAACAAAATTCCATCTAAAATAGAATTCATCCCATGTGTAAGTATCTGCTACAGGAACATCATTATCAATAGTATTATTTATTTTAATTTCATCAACAGATCCAGTTACATTAAATGGTGATAAATTAGGAGTGTAAATATTCCAACTTTGGATTTTAGGATCCCACTGATAATAATATTCAATATTAGCTGCTGATGAAGTTTGTAATGAAGTTCTCATTCTAACTTGTTTTTGATTATCAACTCCGGGTACACCAAATGGTGAATATTGTGCTAATTCTTCAGGTCCTAATTGTGTTGGTGAAATAGTTAATCCTGATCCTGTTACTGATGTATCAGGAAATGATCTTTTTTCTATATCTGACCAATCTTGAGGCCAACCATATGCACTTCTATGATTGAAATATTCTTGTTGATTAGAAAATGCTATTGCTACCCCTTGATATTCAAAATATACTGTACCACCATCAAAGCTTGTATCTTCATACATCCAATAATTTCCTATTTTAGCTTCTTCTCTAGTATTACCTAATTGAATTCTTGGAAATGATCTTGATCTTTGAATTGGTAGTAAATCTATTTGATAAAATAATTCATTCAATAATGTTTGAGTATTAGCTGTAAAAGAAAATTCTCCTCCATTCCAGTTAAATACAACTTCAGGATTATTTTTAGCTGATGAAACAAGAGCACCAGATGAATCTACTTGAGTACCACCAAACCTTTCTCCTTTACATCTTCTTGAAGGAAATGAAAATGTTTCACCTGTATTATTTTCTAAAGTACATAAAAATCCTTTATAATATATTCCGGGATCTGCACCTGGTTGTAATGCTGCTACTAAAGCCGCATCATTTAATTGATTTAATGATACATCTACAAAATCACCAACTTCAGTTAATGCAAAATTTAATTCACTAAAAAATTTAGATTGTTGTTCTTCTTTAGTAGTTAATTCCCAAAATCCAATTCCATTATTATCACCAGATGTTTCTGATGGGTTATTATTTAAATTGCTATCTTCTAAAGATTTATAATACTCACCTTGATATGTAACTACATCATCTACTACATATGTAATTATAGGACTCCATTCTTCACTTTCAGCTTCAAACATTTCTTCTAAACATAAAGAAAAAGCTCCATCTAATGTTCCTAATTTTTCAATTGTTTGTTTAACTAAATTATTTATAATTCCTACAGATTGAGGTATTACTGCTACTATTCCTTTTCCTTTATTAATAGCTTCTCTTAAAGCATCTAATACATCAGAATAGATAGTTAGTACATTAATAGGTATACCAATTCCTAAAGGTACTGCTGTAGGTATTGGAATAGCTTTAATTACAGTTACAGCTGCTTGTAATCCAGTTAAAAGACTTGATGTTGTTGTACCTAATTTTTCTAATCCTTCTAAACTTTTTGAAACATTAGTTAAGGCTTCTGTCATTTGATTCTTTTGTTGAATCAATTTTATTAATTCATTTTTAGGGGGACATGCTTCTTCAAATTTTTCTAACATAGCATCAATCGATACATCAAATTTTGATGTTGATTTTGCTGATTTTAGTATAGCATTTATGATAATTTTATCTAGTCCCATTATTTAGTAAATGTTATTTTTGATTTATATCTTTCTATTTTATTTAACATTGTAGTAGCTGCTGTTTGTAATTGAACAGCTGCTGCTGGAATTGCAGGATTAGGAACAAAAGGCATTGGTGTTCCAACGGGAGTTTGAAGTGCTAATGATGTTGTTATAATATTATTTACTAATTTTTGAAAATCTTTTAAAAATTCATTTCCTAAAATTAAGGGTTCATCAGCACCATCATCTTTTTTAGCACCTAAATTTATAGAAGTTCCTACTTTTACTACAAAATTAGCTGGAGTATCAAAATTAAATCCTTTT
>MDSZ01238584.1_pt1 | contig 11435 bp, 11 predicted proteins | sample 811201 | NCBI WGS metagenome assembly MDSZ01 (sample SAMN05326647, study PRJNA326480) | marine metagenome | isolation source: seawater | place: Indian Ocean: North | collected 2010 | reverse complement strand
ATATGGAGCCAACACCTGCAAGCCTGTGAGTGTAGAAAAATCAACCCATATTAAGGTATCTTTATCTCTAGAGAACACCCCTAGTGATTGACGAGGCTCATTTTTTGAAACTTTGGGTCTAGCTCTTTTGGTCATTGTATATCCGTCGGCATTCACAAAGGACATGTAGCTGGTCTCTTTTTGATTTGCACTTTTATGCTTCTTAAGCAAGACATATGCTTCTCTCGGATGAATTTCCATAGAAATCACATCACCGATACCTGTGTATATTGATTTCAATTTATTATTACCATTGGAGACCTGGCTCGAAGTTTCATCTTCAGAAAAATAATCAAATAGTTCTTGTTGTTGTTCGAATAAATAACTCTCGTTTTTTGACGCTTTTTCTATTGGTTGATCAACGAAGCTTGTAACCTGCTGAAGTTTTGTGGATTCACCAAGAGTCCATTGAAATAAATCTTTCCCTATTTGAAAATAAATTTGACTTTGATCATTTACACGTTGTAAATTACTAATTCGCATAGCTGATGAAAACACTAAACTTTTCTTTTTTTGTTTTTTATCCCAGCAGCTTATTTCATTATTCTTTATTTCATATTGACGATCAAAAGAGGATTGCGAACGATCAAAGTATATCAGATTTTCGCTTGCTGTGTCAATGATTTTGGTTTTGTGATTGTAACACAAAGTTTTGAGCTCTTTACCTTGCAATAGGTCATAACATACTTTCTCTCCCGAGATATCCCAACGAATATTTTGAGGAAGGTGTCCGATGAATTCATTTCCTTTCATGATTTGAGCAAGTTCCAATTGCGCAACAGTCAAAAATGGAAACATAAAGATTAAGGCAAAACATTTTTTCATTTGCTAAAATTAGCAAATTGAATATAAGAAAGAAAAAAGGAGATTTAAAGAAATAGCTGGAGAGTTAAAGTCAAAAATTTAATACTTTCGTAATCCATGAAGCTGATTAAAAAATTATTGTTTAAAGTACTACCGCAAAGTACTTATCTCAAGCTTCTTCATCGATCATTTTACCTTCTCTATGATTTGAATCTTTTAAAAAACAAAAAGAGCTTCAAATACCATTATATGGTGAAAGAATTCATTAAGGATGGTGATATTATTATCGATATTGGTGCAAATCTGGGATATTTCAGTAAAACATTTGCAAGGATGAGTCCAAATGGAAAAGTCATTTGTATTGAACCACTGCCCCAATACTATGCAGTCCTGTCTCATTTCCTAAACCATCGAAAAAATGTTGAAATCCATAATGTGGCATTGGGAAGAGAAACTGGAAAAGCAACCATGATACTCCCCAAATCTAACGGAATGATTCGGACAGGATTACCATATATCTCAAAAAAGAATGAAACATCAGAACATCCGACCCAGGAAGTAGATATAGTCAATCCGAACTCATTACTCAAAGACCTACCGAAAATTGATTATATCAAATGTGATGTGGAAGGGTTTGAATGGATCATCTTTCAAGAACTCCAAGAGCTTTTAAATACGCATCAACCTATCATTCAAATCGAAATTTCTTCTGAGAATAGAAAGGATATGCTTCAACTTTTTACAGAATTAGGGTATGTCCAGATGGGAATTGCAGCTTTTCAATTGGTTAAAGAAACCGGTGAACAGAAAGAGGAAGGAGATTTTTTATTTGTACCTAAAACTAAAGTGCAAGCATTATTGAATTAGAAACATGAAATATCTTTTTTTAACCATAAGTATTTTGCTATTGTTGTTTTCTTGTAAAAAAGGGGCAGGAACTTTTGTTTTAAAGGGGCAAGTTGAGGACCTTACTTTTAACGAGGCTCTTTCAGATACCTGGGTAAAACTTTACAAAGTACCTATCGGAACTACGAGTCTTATTATTCAAGATTCGATGCTGTTGGATGAATCAGGACAATACCAATTTTCATTTCCAAGAGAGCAAATAGAAAAATATGTAATTAAAATCAATAAAGATGGATATTTTGCTATTCAAGAGGATATTTATTTTTCTTCCCTAACATTAGAAAACGATAACATCAGAAATTTTCAAACACAAGCAAAAGCATGGGTGGGAATTACCCTATTAAATGAAAATCCGGAACCTACGGATATATTGTCATACACGAAACAAGAAGGTCTTCAAGACTGTGCTGAGTGCTGCCCATCGGACGAGCAAATATTTTATGGTGACCTAGATACAACCATTTATTGTATTAACAATGGAAATGAGGCTTATTCCGTATTGTATAGTATTTTTAGTTCAAATACTGTGGATATTATTTCGCAAACGACTCCCCCGTTCGATACTGCTTACATTAATATTACATATTGATACTTGTAAGATCGTTATAAATATTAGCAAAAAAAAGACTACTTTTGCATTCAAATTTTAACTCATGACAGAAAACTTTTCTTTCGACGATCTTAAAGAGAGATATAAAAACAGTAAAATTTTTAAAATCATCTCCATTTCTGTATCCGTACTCCTTGTTGGTGTGCTTGGATATTTAGGTTATAGACAATTCATTTGGAAGCCTGATAATGAAAAATCAAAAGAGGGATACGTGCCTGCATTGAATGTGATTGTTCAAGAGCAAAATAATCCTCAAAGTGATGCAAAAGTATCTTCAATAGATCCTATCAAAAAGCTTCAAGGAGCTGTTAAAAAATATGATGGTAAAATTGGAGGAGAAATCAGTAAGTATGTACTTGCGACGCAATACATGCGAAATGATAAATACAAACAAGCATTGGTTTTACTTGAGGACATTTCTGTTGATGACACCTATCTATCAGCAATGATTATTGGACTCCAAGGTGATTGTAAATCAGAGCTCAAAAAATATGCTGAAGCAGTGGAATTGTATGATGAAGCTTCTAAAATAAATGAAAACAGTGTGACTAGTCCAATGTATTTGTTTAAGGCAGCTCTTAATTCTGAAAAACTTAAGAAAAACGCCGAGGCTTTGGCTTATTACGAAGAAATCGCATTTCATTACCCAAATTCTTTTATAGCTAAACAAAAGAATATGGAGAAATATATTACCCGAAGTGCAAATAAAAAAAATTAATTAATGGCAACATCCATTAAAAACTTGTCAGAGTACGACAAAGCAAATATCTCAAATGGTGCCGATTACAAAATCGGCATTGTTGTTTCTGAATGGAATGAAGCCATAACTTCAAAGCTTTTAGATGGTGCTCTTCAAACCTTCCAGGAGCATGGTGTACGTGATGAAAATCTACTCATTAAAAGTGTTCCTGGTGCTTTTGAGCTTCCTTTAGGAGCACAGTCAATGATTGAAAAGAACAATCTGGATGGTGTGCTCACAATAGGTGTTGTTATTCAAGGTGAAACAAAACACTTCGACTATGTTTGTAGCGGTGCAACTAAAGGTATTATGGATGTGATGCTCAAGACAAATACACCCATTTCATTTTGTGTGCTTACTGACAATACCATACAACAGTCCATTGATCGTTCTGGCGGCAAACATGGCAATAAAGGAATCGAATGTGCTGTGAGTCTTCTTAAAATGATTGAACTACAAAAATCTTTAAAATGACGCTAATCAAATCTATTTCAGGTATTAGAGGAACTATTGGCGGAACAATCAATGAGGGCCTCACTCCTATCGACACTGTTAAGTTTGCCTCAGCGTATGGCTCATGGCTAAAATTACAACACCCGAACCAACGACTTAAAGTTGTCATTGGTCGAGATGCAAGACCATCTGGCCAAATGGTATCTGACTTGGTTTGTTCAACACTTACAGGACTTGGAATTGACATCGTAAATTTAAACCTATCAACAACACCGACAGTAGAAGTTGCGGTACCTATGGAAAATGCGCAGGGCGGAATTATTCTTACAGCCAGTCATAATCCTAAACAATGGAATGCACTTAAATTGTTAAACGAAAAAGGAGAATTTATATCGGCCAAAGAAGGAGCAGATTTATTGGAAATTGCTGAAAGTGGAAATTTTCAATTCGCCGAGGTTGATGATTTAGGAACACTAACAAATGATGATAGTTACTTAGAAAAGCATATTCAAGCCGTATTGAATCTTCCTTTGGTGGATACAGAAGCCATTTCAAATGCCAACTTTCACGTTGTCGTGGATGCTGTAAATTCCACTGGAGGAATATATGTTCCTGCTCTTCTTGAAGCTCTTGGCGTTAAAAACATTACAAAGCTATATTGTGAACCAACAGGTCAATTCCCTCATAATCCAGAGCCATTGCCAGAGCATTTAACAGACCTTTCCGAAAAAATCAAGGAGGTCAATGCCCATGTTGGCTTCACAGTAGACCCAGATGTTGACCGATTGGCTATGGTCTGTGAAGACGGCTCAATGTTTGGAGAAGAATATACACTTGTGGCAGTAGCAGATTATGTTTTATCTCACACCCCAGGTGCCACCGTCTCCAATTTATCATCAACAAGAGCGTTACGAGATGTTACAGAGTCGAAAGGACAAAAATATTCGGCATCGGCAGTAGGTGAAGTAAATGTTGTTTCTTTAATGAAAGAAACTAATGCTGTTATTGGTGGTGAAGGAAATGGTGGAGTAATTTACCCTGAGCTTCATTATGGAAGAGATGCCTTAGTGGGTATTGCCTTATTTTTAAGTCATCTTGCTCATCAAAAAAAGAGTGCATCTGCATTAAGGGATTCCTATCCACGTTACGTTATTTCTAAGAACAAAATACAGCTAACTCCGGAAATCAATGTAGATCAGCTATTGACTAAAATGGCTGAAAAATACAAAGATGAAGAGGTAGACACTACAGACGGTGTCAAAATCTATATCGATAAAGAGTGGGTACACCTTAGAAAAAGCAACACTGAACCTATTATCAGAATATATTCAGAGAGTCATTCTTCAGAAGCAGCAAACTCGCTTGCAGAACGTATCAAACAGGATATTAAAACATTTATTTAAAGCCCAACTTTAAGCTAGGTTGTCCACATTTCGTTATTGATAACTCAATTACATATGATTCTCAAATGAATCACACCTCCGTATATTGAGTAGAATTATAAATTTTATATGTTATGAAAAAGATAGCAATTATGTTAGGTGCTGTATTAATGACTGGTTCATTAATGGCACAAAAACCTTCTAGTGATGATTCAAATTATTCACTTGAAGGAATGATTAATTATGACAACACCAATGGTGTTATGTGGTATGCTCCAAATCTAAGAGCTCGTTACTTTGTAAATGACAATATCGCGGCAAGAGTCACTTTGGGAATGTCGTCATCATCAGAAACTATTAATGTATATGAAGCTGGCGGTTCTGGAACCGGTACAATTGATATGGGTGATATGAGTTGGTCGCTTGGACTAGGTGCAGAATACCATTTATCAGGAACAGATAAATTATCTCCATTTTTCTCGGCAGGAGTTTCATTCGGAGGCATGACAATGACTGAAGATTGGTCCAACTCAGATGGAGTAGATTACATGGCTGATATGACAGCTGCCGTTGAATCATCAGGTTCAACTTTTGGTCTCGGAATAGGAGCTGGAGTAGATTACTATGTATTTGATAATATCTATATCGGTTTAGAGATGGGATTAGGCTGGGAAAGTTACACTGATGGTGGAGGAAGTACTTCAATCACAGCAGGTGGAACAACCACAGATGTTACCACTGAGTCTTCAGGTTCAAATAGTTCATTATCACTTGGTGGTGGAAACATGGGCTTTAGAATTGGTTGGAGATTCTAACAAACAACAACTAAATAGATTTATAAAGAGGGCTTCGGCCCTCTTTTTTTTTGTCCGAATAATTGAAAAAATATCAAGCATCTTGTATTGAATATTCATTAAGTGTTCGAAATATACAGTCATATGCTTATTTTTAACAATCGTTAAGTATGGAAGATAAGAGAAAGAGAATAGAAGTTTGTTATACCCCCGGGGAATATGCCTACTTCAAAGATGAATTTGAAATTGTTGTAGTTATTGATGTTTTAAGGGCAACCACTGCAATATGTGTCGCTTTTGAATATGGAATAAAGTCAATCATCCCGGTGCCAACTCTGGAAGATGCCTTAGAATACAAGAAGAAGGGATTTCTCGTCGGTGCAGAGCGCAAAGGACAGATCGTTGAAGGTTTTGACTTTGGAAACTCACCGTATTCTTATATGAAGGATGAATTCAAAGGAAAAGATGTGGTACTGACTACCACAAATGGGACCAAATCAATTGCTGCGGCCAAAGATGCAGATACACTTGTGATTGGAGCTTTAGTGAATTTAGATGTACTCACCACATGGCTGATAAAACAAAATAAAAACACGCTTTGCCTTTGCTCAGGTTGGCAAGACAAGTTCAATCTTGAGGATACCATTTGTGCCGGAGCCATATCCGAGGCGTTAATAAATACAGGAAACTTCACCTCCATTGAGGATTCCTCGATCGCTGCGAAATACCTTTATTTGTCTGCAAAAGACAACTACATGGGCTATTTAAAATCGAGCTCTCATCGTCGAAGATTGAGAAACTTGAATCTCAATGAAGATATTAAATATTGCCTTACACCAAATAAAACCAAGGTTATTCCCATTCTAAAAGATGGTAAGCTGATAAAACTGACGACATGAAAACACTTTTATTCATTTCCATATTGTTATTATTTACCAGTGTGAATAAAGCCCCTTTAAATCCCAAAAAGGCCACATGGGGTTTTTATGCACACCAAAAAATCAATAGACTTTCCATTTTCACACTACCTACTGAAATGTTTGGTTTCTACAAAGAACATGTTGAATATGTCACCGAGCATGCAGTAGATCCAGACAAAAGAAGATATGCCGTGGATGGAGAGGCACCATGTCATTATATCGATTTAGATCATTTTTACAAAAAAGGTGAAGATCCATTTAAAGTAATGCCTAAAAAATGGAAGGATGCAGTAGAAAAATTTACGGAAGATACCTTGATGACCTATGGAATTGTGCCTTGGCACATACAACGCGTGAAATATAAATTACAGAAGGCTTTTGAAAGAAAGAATCTTGATCTTATCCTTAAATATTCTGCAGATATTGGACATTACATAGGAGACGCACATGTCCCTCTGCACACCACTGAAAATTACAATGGGCAAATGACGAATCAAAAAGGGATTCATGGACTTTGGGAAAGTCGACTTGTGGAAATCAATGCCGACACCTATGACTACTTTGTTGGGAAGGCAACATACGTAAAAGATGTTCTTGGATATACCTGGAATGCGATAAGAGAATCGCATATGGCTTTGGATTCTGTGCTTTCAATGGAAATTGAGACAACCAAAGAAATTCCTTCCGATAGAAAATACGCATACGAAAGGAGAGGAAATGTTACCGTTGAGACCTACTCCAAAGAATTTTGTGCCCTATATCACCAAAAATTGAATGGTATGGTAGAGCGAAGGATGAAAAAGGCCATTATTGCGATTGGCTCTATTTGGTACACAGCTTGGGTTGATGCCGGACAACCTGACCTTCGTGAATTACAAAACACCCAGCCGAGCCTAGAACTTATGGAAGAACTAGAAGCCTTAGATGCCCATTTTAAACATGGTGAGCACAAAGGTCGAATTTGTGAATAAATAAATTAAACGATTTTTCTGTATTTAATTCTTTTAGGCCCTGCGTCTCCTAAACGCTTCTTTCTATTTTCCTCATAGTCTGAATAAGTCCCTTCAAACCAATACACCTGAGAATCTCCTTCAAAAGCCAGAATATGTGTACAAATCCTATCCAAAAACCACCTATCGTGCGAAATCACAACTGCACATCCCGCAAAATTCTGTATTCCTTCTTCTAAGGCTCTTAATGTATTCACGTCAATATCATTCGTTGGCTCATCTAACAAAAGTACATTAGCCTCTGTCTTCAAGGTCATGGCTAAATGCAATCTATTTCGTTCACCGCCGGATAGCACGCCAACTTTCTTGTTCTGATCAGAACCAGCAAAATTGAATTTAGATAAATAAGCCCTTGAATTGATTTTCTGTTTACCCACTTCAACATATTCCAATCCATTAGAGACCACATCATAAACGCTTTTATCGGGGTGAATGTCCCTATGGGTTTGGTCAACATATCCAATTTTTACGGTCTCACCAACTGCAAAGCTACCTCCATCCGGATCTAGCTCATTCATAATCATTTTAAAAATCGTTGTTTTCCCAGCACCGTTTGGTCCAATGATACCCACAATTCCTGCTGGAGGAAGCTTAAAATTCAAATCATCATACAAGAGCTTTTCGCCAAAGGATTTGGCGACAGCATTCGCATCAATAACATTGGTTCCTAAGCGAGGACCATTTGGGATAGGGATTTCAAGCATTGCCTCTTTCTGCTTGGTGTCTTCGGCAAGCATTTTTTCATAATTCTGAATACGGGCTTTGTTTTTTGCTTGTCGAGCCTTGGGATTCATTCTTACCCACTCTAGCTCGCGCGCAAGTACCTTTTGTCTTTTTGACTCTTGTTTTTCTTCCTCTTTGAGTCTTTTTCCTTTTTGCTCCAACCAAGATGTATAATTCCCTTTCCAAGGAATACCTTCTCCTCTATCAAGCTCTAGTATCCAACCCGCCACATTATCTAAGAAATAACGGTCGTGGGTTACCGCAATCACCGTTCCTTTGTACTGCTGAAGGTGCTGCTCAAGCCAATCAATGGATTCAGCATCCAAATGGTTGGTGGGCTCATCCAGTAATAAAACATCTGGATTCTTCAACAACAAACGACAAAGTGCGACCCGTCTTTTTTCACCTCCAGATAAGGTTTCAATCTTTTGATCATCAGGAGGACACCGAAGTGCATCCATGGCTCGCTCTAATTTATTATCAAGCTCCCAAGCATCCATGGCATCAATTTTATCCTGTACTTCGCCTTGCCGTGCGATCAAATTCTCCATTTTATCGGGATTATTCAAGATTTCCTCATCCATAAAGGAATTATTGATTTCTTCGTATTCCTTTAAAATGTCAACTGTTTCTTGTACACCCTCCATGACAATTTCCTTGACAGATTTATTTAAATCTAGCTCGGGTTCTTGAGGCAAATATCCTACGGAATAACCCGGCGAAAAAACCACATCTCCTTGATAGGCCTGATCTAATCCAGCAATAATTTTCATCACTGTAGATTTACCAGAACCATTCAGTCCAATAATTCCAATTTTGGCTCCATAAAAAAAGGACAAATGGATGTTTTTAATAATCTGTTTACCATGTGGAGTTGATTTGGTCACTCCTACCATCGAAAAAATAATCTTTTTATCTTCTGACATAACTATTTAAAAATTTTAGAGGTATAAATATGCCATTTGGCAAAGCGATAAAGAACAGCTGTCTTCATCACACCTATACCATACGTAATTGATCTTTTGAAATTAATGGATGAAGAACCTTCATCATACTTGGTTGGGCAGCTCACCTCCCCTACATTGTATCCACTGAAGCACAATTGAGCAAGCATTTGATTGTCAAAAACAAAGTCATCAGAATTGTATTCAATACTTATATTCTGAAACACCTCTTTAGAAAATGCCCTGTAACCTGTGTGGTACTCCGAGAACTTTTGAGCCATCAAAACATTTTGAAAAAAAGTCAAAAACCGATTTGCCATGTACTTATAAACGGGCATACCCCCCTTTAGTGCGCCTTTACCAAGCATACGCGAACCAATGACCACTGGATACACATCATAGGCAATCATACTCGACATGGCATGAATGAGCTTTGGTGTGTATTGGTAATCGGCATGAAGCATAATTATGATATCTACTTCCAGCTCTAATGCTTTTTTATAACAGGATTTTTGGTTGGCTCCATATCCCCGATTTGCTTCATGCTGAATCAAGTTAGGGATGCCTAAATCTTTTGCCTTTTGTGCAGTTTTATCTTTACTGGCATCGTCAACTAAAACAACCGTGTCCACAATATCCATTGGAATATCTCGATAAGTATTCTCCAAAGTTTCAGCGGCATTAAACGCTGGAAGAACGACTGCAATACGCTTGCCATTTAACATAGAATCAAAAATAATCAGGATATATGAAATGAGCATAAAATTCTCAAAGGGAATGTATCTTTGAGTAACTTTGTTACATGAACATTAATGCTCCTCTTGCTGAAAGAATGCGTCCAAAAAATTTGGAGGAGTATATTGGTCAACAGCATTTACTATCAGAAAATGGACCTCTAACACTGGCTTTGAATGCAGGCGTCATTCCCTCTATGATCTTTTGGGGACCTCCAGGTGTAGGCAAGACCACATTGGCCTTTCTTATTGCTGAAAAGCTCAATAAGCCTATACATACCTTATCTGCAATTTCATCCGGAGTAAAAGATGTTCGTGAGGTTATTTCCAAGGTTCAGAACGCGGGAATGTTTCAAGAGAGCGGAACGATACTCTTTATTGACGAAATTCACCGATTCTCCAAATCTCAACAAGACTCCTTACTTGGAGCCGTTGAAAAAGGAATAGTCACACTGATAGGTGCAACTACTGAGAATCCTTCTTTTGAAGTGATATCGGCATTATTGTCACGTTGCCATGTCTATACCCTGAAGGAGCACACAAAAAAGGATTTAAGCCTTTTATTAGAACGCGCCATTAAAATTGACCCCATTCTTTCCAAAAAGGAAATTGAGCTCAAGGAGCTCGAAAGTCTTCTCGCTATATCCGGCGGAGATGCACGAAAAATATTGAACGTATTTGAAATCATTATTAGTACGCTTTCCCAAGAGAAGAAAATTGCCATCACTAATGAGCTCGTGATGCAAAATGCACAACAATCACTTGCGCGTTATGACAAAGATGGCGACCAGCACTATGACATCATCTCTGCCTTTATTAAATCTATACGAGGAAGTGATGTGAATGCCAGTATTTACTGGCTAGCAAGAATGGTTGAAGGTGGCGAAGACCCCAAATTCATTGCACGTCGACTGATCATCTCGGCATCTGAGGACATCGGCTTGGCAAATCCAAATGCCCTCCTAATGGCAAATGCCACTTTTGACGCCGTTGAGAAAATTGGATGGCCGGAATCTAGGATTATACTTGCTCAATGTACCATCTATTTGGCCAATAGTCCAAAAGGTAATGGTGCATATATGGCCATCAATAATGCACAGGACACCGTTAAACGTACTGGAAACCTAAATGTCCCATTTTCGATTAGGAATGCCTCAAGCGCCTTGATGAAAGAGCTGGGATATGGAGATGCCTACAAGTATAGCCATGACTTTGAGGGCAATTTTGCTGATCAAGAATTTCTTCCCGATGATATAAAGGGAAGCTCTTTTTACAAAGCAGGTTCAAGTAGCAAAGAAAAAGACATAGAAGAACATCAAAATCGATTGTGGAAAAATAAGTACAAAAAGTAATGGGAACAATTGTCTTTTATATTGT
>MDSZ01162198.1_pt1 | contig 11435 bp, 10 predicted proteins | sample 811201 | NCBI WGS metagenome assembly MDSZ01 (sample SAMN05326647, study PRJNA326480) | marine metagenome | isolation source: seawater | place: Indian Ocean: North | collected 2010 | reverse complement strand
TTGAAGAATTTTCAGGAAAGGAATTTTCTAATACACTTTGTATTCACCCATTTAATAAAATAAAAGGTTATGAATATAATGTTCCAATGCTTGAAGCTAGATTTGTTACAACAGAGCAGGGAACGGGTATAGTTCATTGTGCACCGAGCCATGGCCCAGATGATTTTAATCTTTGTCTAAATAATGGGATCAAAGCATTAGAGACAGTTGATGATGATGGTAAGTATACTGCAAATATTCCAAAGTTTGAGGGAACTCATATTTTTAAAGCTAATGAAATAATAATTAAAAATTTAAAAGATCAGAAAAACTTGATAGCTAATGGAAAGTTGACTCATCAATATCCTCACTCATGGAGATCTAAGGCGCCATTAGTTCATAGAGCGACTCCTCAATGGTTTATATCAATGGAAAGCCATGAATTAAGAAAAAAGGCTCTAAAGTCTATTGATGACACAACTTTTTATCCTAGCAAGGGCAAAGAGAGAATAAGATCGATGATTGAAACAAGGCCAGATTGGTGTGTATCAAGACAGAGAGTATGGGGAGTTCCACTTCCAATATTTATATCAAAAAAAGATGGCAAACCATTAGTTGATGAAGAGCTTTTTGAGAATATAGCAAAGATTTACGAAAAAGAAGGGTCAGATTGTTGGTTCGATGATGATCCTCAAAGATTTTTAGGAAAAAATTATAAAAAAGAAGATTACGATAAACTCACTGACATTGTAGAAGTATGGTTTGATAGTGGTTCTACACACTCGTTTGTTTTAGAAAAGAGAAAAGATTTAAAATGGCCAGCGTCGATGTATCTTGAAGGTTCAGATCAGCATCGTGGGTGGTTTCATTCATCTCTTCTAGAATCATGTGGCACTAGAGGAAGAGCTCCATTTGAATCTATACTTTCCCATGGATTTGTAGTTGACGGAAAAGGATTAAAAATGTCAAAATCGCTTGGCAATGTCATTTCGCCTGAGGAAATATTAAAAAAATACGGTGCAGATATTTTAAGAATTTGGGTAACTTCTTCAAACTATGCCGAAGATTTAAGAATAGATCACGAAATATTAAATCAACATGCTGACTCCTATAGAAAAATTAGAAATACTTTCAGATACATTCTAGGAAATATAAACGATGTCCATGAAAAAATTTCTTATAATGATTTAGATATTGCATCTCTTAATGAACTAGAGCAATTAATGCTTTTCAAAATATTTGAATTTAATATGAAGTTTAAGAAATATTTTGACGAATACAATTTTCATAATCTTTATAAAGATTTGTTAAATTTTTGTACAACGGACCTTTCAGCGTTTTATTTTGATATTAGAAAAGATTTATTATATTGTGATACTAAGAACTCAAAGAAAAGAAAAGACTGTATTAAGGTATTAAATATAATTCTAGACTGCTTATTAAAATGGTTCGCACCAATTTTATCTTTTACAACTGAAGAGATAAATTTATTGGTTGGTAAAAAAAATATAAGTATTCATCTTGAGCAATTTCCAAATATTCCAAAAATTTGGGATAATGAATTTTTAAATAAAAAGTGGAATAAAATTAAAGAGATTAGAGATAAGTGCAATATTAGCATTGAGAGCAAAAGATCAGAAAAAGTTTTAGGCTCTAGTTTAGAGGCCGATATATTAATTCTATTAAGCAAAAAAGACTTTGATTTAGTAAGTAATGCAGATTTTTCAGAAATTTGCATAACATCTTCTGCAGAATTAAAACAAGTTGATACACAAGAAATTATAATTGAAACATCAAAGGCCACAGGTTCGAAGTGTTCTTTATGTTGGAAAATTAAAAAAGATAAATGTTTGAGACAAAATTGTCCTGTATGATGAGGTCAAAAATTTTTCTAAACATCTCAATAATTTTAATAATTTTTTTACTAGATAGATTTACTAAGATTTATGTAATTAATTTAGCTGACGATTTAACAAACTTGTACATTTCTCTAACAAGTTATTTGAATATAATTTTAGTTTGGAATTCAGGCATAGGTTTTGGTCTTCTACAATTTGATAAAGCAATAATATATAATATTATAACAATTCTAATATTTTTAATTAACTTGGTAATAATTTACTTTTTATTTAATGCAGAAAACTTACATAAATTATTCTTTTCAATGATTCTTGGTGGATCGTTTGGTAATTTATTTGATAGAGTCTATTACTCTGCAGTTCCTGATTTTATTGATTTAAACTATAATGGTTATCACTGGTTTGTTTTTAATGTTGCTGATATATTCATTTCAATAGGAATTACCAGTTTAATTCTTTTTGAATTATTTAAAAAAAAAAATGAAAATTAAAATTATTACATCAATATTTATATTTATTTTAATAACCGCTTGTTCAACTGGTTTAAATAAAAGGTCTAAACAGGCTGATGAATTTTTAATTGAGAAAAAAAATCCATTAGTTATGCCTCCTGATATAAACGAATTACCGCAACCAAAAGAACATAATGAAGAAAAAAATGAAGATGAGAGTTTTAAAGAAGTTTTACAATCAAAGGGTACCTCAAATCCTGAGCCAGATGTTTCAACATCAAAAAATTTACAAGAGTCAATTATAAAAAAAATTGAACAATAATGGGCGCAAAGTTAAAAATTAAGAACTTTGAAAATAAAATAAAAATTAATGAGAAAAAAAGACTACTTAATTATTTACAAAAAATAAACAAATCGGAATGGCCAAATTTTTTAAAAAGCTTTAAAAAAAAATATAACTATAGCTACGACAAAAATATAATTAAAAAATACCAAAATTTCAATCATATAAATGTAGTTGGAATGGGTGGATCATCCTTGGGATCAAAAGCAATTTATAATTTTTTAAAATCAAAAATTAAAAAAAAAATATTTTTTCAAGATAACCTTAATTTTAACAAAAATTATAAAAAAAAATCTCTAAATATAATTATATCTAAATCAGGAAATACTCTTGAAACTATCTCAAATTTTAACCTGTTACATAATAATACAAATAAAAGTATATTTATTACTGAAAAAAAAAATAACTATCTTTTCAAACTAGCTGCTAAACTAAAATCGGATGTAGTAGAGCATAAAAATTTTATAGGTGGAAGGTTTTCGGTTTTATCAGAAGTAGGTATGTTGCCTGCACAATTTATGGGTTTAAATGTAAATAAATTTAAACAATATAATAATTTGATTAGAAACAAATTATTTTTGAATAATTTAGTGCATAATGTTTTATCTACCTATAAATTTTTGAATACAAGAAAATATAATTCTGTAATTTTGAATTATGATGAAAAATCCAAGGATTTATTTCAATGGTACCAACAACTAATTTCTGAAAGTTTAGGAAAAGATTCCAAAGGTATACTTCCGGTAATTTCTTCTATGCCTAAAGATAATCATAGTATTCTTCAATTATATTTAAGTGGGTTTAATAAAAATTTTTATACGTTTTTCATAGTTGAAGAAAAAAATACCCAAAAATTAAATTCAAAACTTTTATTTGATAATTTCAATTTCCTAAAAAATAAAAATGTTTTTGAAATAATAAATGGTCAGAGAATTGCTACTGAACGAATTTTCAAATTTAAGAAAATACCATTCAGGTCATTTTATATAAAAAAAAGAAACGAAGAAACTTTAGGTGAATTATTCTGCTTTTTTACATTGGAAGTAATTTTATTATCTCACTTGCTAAAAGTTAACCCTTTAGATCAACCCGAGGTAGAGTCGATTAAGAAAGAAACTTTTAAAATCCTTAAAGGTTAAAAAAACCAAAAATAATTTTTGAAGATCCATAAGTTTCTTCTCTTTGAATTATGAAATTTTTATCAAAATTATCTTTGGTTTTTTTGTGTCTATGTAAAATTACTAGAGTTTTACTATTAGATATTTTATTAGTAATTAAATTATTTAGCAATAAATCAATATTATCTTTGAAGGGAGGATCGATAAATATAATATCAAATTTTTGCTTAAGAAAATTTATATTTTTTTTATCGTAAATATTCCCCCTAAATACTTCCGTTCTATTATCGAATGATAAATTCTTTATATTTTTTTTAAGAAGTTCATAAGCTGGATTATAATTTTCATAAAATATAACTTTTTTTGCACCTCTAGAAATTGCTTCCAAACCGAAAGAACCTATTCCTGAAAAAAGATCGAGTATTATTGAATTATTTAACGATTTATTGGTTAATTTTGAATGATATACAATATTAAAAATGGATTCACGAACCATCTCTTTTAATGGTCTAGTTTTTTTATCAATTGGAATTAAAAGTTTTTTTCCTTTTGCTGTACCTGAAATAATTCTCATCAATCATCAATTACTTTGTGGCCTATATCTTTTCTAAAATATCCATTTTTCCAGTTTAATGATTTAATAGATTTTAAAGAACTTTCTCTTGCTGCTTTAAAAGTATCTTCCATAGATACAAAATTTAAAACCCTACCTCCATTTGAGAAAAATTTACCATTTATTAACTTTGTGCCTGCGTGAAAAATAAACTGATTATTTCTCTTTTCAATTCTTTCCAAGCCTTCAATTAAAACATTTTTATCATATGCATCAGGATAACCGATAGATGTTAAAACAATACTTATACTTTTTTTTTTACTCCATTTTAAATCAATTTTGTCTAGTGTGCTATTCAAACAATTTTCGATTACTTCAATAAAATCATTTTTTAAAAGCGGTAATATTGTTTGACATTCAGGATCTCCCATTCTTACATTATATTCTATCAAGTAGGGCTCATTATTTTTAATCATTAAACCTGCATACAAAAAACCTATATATTTACCACCTTTCTTTTTTAAATAATTAACAGTAGGCAAAATTATTTTATTTAATATTTTTCTCTCAAGTTCTAAGTTATAAAGTCTTGAAGGAGAATAAGAACCCATACCTCCAGTATTTTTTCCTTTATCATTTTCTAAAACTCTTTTATGATCTTGAGCTGTATTAAAAAATTTATAAGAATTATTGTCACACAAAACAAAAAAACTCATTTCCTCACCATCTAAATATTCTTCTATTAAAACTTCGTTTGCTTCACCAAATTTGCCTCCAAATATTTCTTCAACTGCTTTTTTTGCATGATTAAACTCTTCACATATATAAACTCCTTTTCCAGCAGCGAGCCCATCAGCTTTAACTACCAAAGGATATTTTTTATCATTTAAATATTTTAAAGAAGACGATAAGTCTGTAAAAATTTTAAAGTCTGCTGTAGGAATTTTTTCACTTTTGCAAATCTTTTTTGTAAAAATTTTTGATCCTTCCAGTTGAGCGCTAAATTTATCTGGACCAAATACTTTTAATCCATTTTGATTTAAAAAATCGACGACTCCGTTTACTAGTGGTTCTTCAGGGCCTATTATTGTTAAATTAATTTTTTCATTTATCAAAAAGTTTTTTATTGCTTCAAAGTCTTTTAAATTAATCTTAATATTTTCAGCAATTTCTTGCGTACCACCATTTCCTGGAATGCAAATTATTTTTTTTACTTTTTTTGACTCTTTGATCTTTTGACAAATTGCATGTTCCCTTCCGCCACTACCAATTATTGCAATTTTCATGTATACTTTTTTATATAATGGAAGATAAAATAGCTAGATTAAAATACTTAAATAATTCATTTGAAATTATTGAAAATGGTACATATGTTTTGTGTTCGGTGTCTGGAAAAAAAATACTTCTAGAAGACCTCAATTATTGGAGCGTTGAAGATCAAGAACCTTATTTTTCCTATGTTGAAGCTAATTTAAAGCGAGACAAACTAGTATAAAATTACTTCCATCTATTGTGAGTTAGTATCCATTGAGAAGGGTTATTAAGCACCATTTTTTCAATTATCTTATTTAATTCGAGAGTTATTATTTCAGTATTTAGTTCTTTATTAAATTTGATAGGTTTATTTATTATAAGGTTAAACTTTATGTTATCAAATCTCTCAATGTAAACAGGTACAATTTCACAATCGTATTTTTTAATAATTTGCGCTGGAATAGTTGTTGTAGATGCTGGTCTGCCAAAAAAATTACTTTTAATACCCTCAGTTACTCTTTGATCTACCATCAATGCAACAGAATAATTTTTTTTTAAAAACTCTAATAATTTTCTTGTTCCACTTTTACCTTTTTTAATTTGATTTTTACAAATATGATTTATTCTAATATCTTCCATTATTTTATTTAAGAAAAAATTATTCAACGGTCTATATATTGCACATAAATTAATACCAGATGCTTCAATATACATAGCCATTAACTCAAAGTTATTAAAGTGACCAGATATGAAAACAACCCTCTTATTTTTTAATTTAATTTCTTCAAGGTATTTACTTCCTATAATATTAATATTATCTTTTAATAAACCTGATCTAAAGTTTTTTAAATACACATATTCAGCTAATACTCTGCCATAATTTGAAAAAACATTGCTAACAACTTGGTTTTTATTTTCGATATTTTCTTTGGTAGATTTTGAAATTATATATAAATTTTTTAGAATTATTTTATCAGTTTTAATCAATTTTCCGAAAACTCTTCCTAAAAAAGCACCTAGATTTGATGCATTTTTATATCCAATAATTCTAAATATTATAAATAAAAGAAAAATTATTATAGATTGTAAAAAATATATTATCATTTTCATAACTGTCCAAATATCAGTTCTTTCAATATTTTTTCATTAAAAATTTTGAGTTCAATTTTAGCAAAATTTATATTTTTTCTTAACATCTTTGGAATCCTTATATAATCTTTTTCTGTAGTAATTATTTTTAATTTATTTATTCTAGCTTCTTCTTTTAAATTTAAAATTTCTTGTTGTGAATATTGATAATGATCAGCAAACCTAATTGATTTTCTTACTCTAACTTTATTTTTGAACAACAATTCCTCAAATTCCTGAGGGTTACCTATTCCCGAGAATATTAAATTATCTTTAAATTTTTTAAGTTCATTTTTATTTTTTAAGAAATATTTACCCTCAATAATTTTTATTTTTTTATTAATTTTTTTTATTTGAGCAATTAAGTTTTTATTTTTATTTCCATTAATAAAAACAGCATCATAATTAATTAAACTTTTCAAACTTTCTCTAAGTGGCCCAGCTGGAATCATAAACTTATTTCCAAATCCAATTTTTGAATTAAAACAAACTATTGAAAAATCATATTTTATATTTGGATCTTGAAGACCATCATCAAAAAAAGCAATTTGAAAACTTTTTTCAGCAATTTTAATTGCATCAACTCTATTTTTTCTTACAATCAATTTACCGTTCTTCTTTAGTAAGTTTATTTCATCTTCTTGATTCTCATAATATTTTTTTATTAAAACAGATTTATATTTTTTTGATGTCATATGATTGAGTTTTATTGATAAAGGAGTTTTGCCAGTACCACCGATATAGATATTTCCAATACAGACAGTTCTGATTTTTGATTTATATTTATTTTTTTTTTTTAAAAAAATAAAAATTCTTGTAATTAAAGTTAATGGAAACAAGACCAAGGAAAGAATTGAAAGACTTTTTTTATCCCAGAATTGTGGTTTAATTAAATTCACTTTATAATTTTTGAAATTTCACTATTAATATTATTTAAAATTTTATCTCCATAAATTATTAACTTTTTTGAATTATTACTTATTTTTGATTTTCTAAAACTTTTTTTTACTAATTTAAATCCTTCTTTATGTGAATTAAATCTATAGCTTAATTTAAGTAATTTTAGAGTCTTGAAAATATCTTTAAAATTATCAATATTGGGACCATGAATTACTTTACAATTAAATTTAATAGGTTCTAAAGGATTTTGTCCACCATGTTTAATTAAAGTGCCCCCAATAAACACTAGTTTTGAAATTTGATAAAACTTTTGTAAATCACCATAAGTATCAACAATATATATATCAATATTTTTTGGTATATTAGATTTTGAGCTATGTAAATAATATCGAAGCTTTAATTTATTTGCTTCCTCGATGATAAATTTTCTACTCTCTATATGCCTTGGAACTATTATTGAAATTAAATTTGCATATTTTTTTATTTTCGAAAAATAGTAGTGGTTATTTATAGAAAAATTTATTTCTTCTGGATGTATACTTGCAGAAGTTAAAAGAATTTTTTTTGTTTTAAAATAACTATTTAAAGAAGTATTTAATTTATTTTTAAAATATAGTTTACTTGTAGAATATTTTAAATTTCCAATATTTTTTACATTTTTAGCTCCAAGCTTTTTCAAGTAATTTACTGTTTCATTGTTTTGTGAAAGACATAAATCAAATTTTTCAAACAAACTTCTTGCAAAATTAGAAATTTTTGACCAATTATTAAATGCTTTTTTTGTTATTCTTGCATTTATCATTACGAGTTTAATTTTTTTTTGATGAACAACTTGTATTAAATTTGGCCATATTTCAGATTCACACAAAATTAAAATTGATGGTTGCCAGTGATTTAAAAATTTCTTTACTATGAAATTAGAATCCAATGGAAAAAATTGATAAATAGTATTTTTTAAATTAAGTTTTTCAATCAGTCTTGCAGAGCTTAGTGTATTTGTGGTAATTAATATTTTAGAAATAGTTTTCTTCTTTTGAAATTTTTCAATTAATGGGATTAGACTATTAAATTCACCAATGCTTGAGGCATGTATCCAAATTAATTTTCCTTTAGGTCTATCTTTTAAATTAATTGCATATCTCTCATTTAGTCTAAAAAAGTTTTCTTTTCTTTTAAAAACCCTGTACAAGATTATTAAGGGTGAAAAAAAAAGAATTATATTAATTAGAAAACGATAAATAATATTCATTAATCTCTTTTGAGTTGTTTCTCATAAAAATTTTTGTAAATTTCAGATGTTTTAAGTAGTTTTTCATGAGATCCACTTGCGGCAACAGTACCAGAATTAATTACATATATATTTTTTGAGTTCATAATTGTTGAAAGTCTGTGTGCTATAACAATTGTTGTCCTGTTTTGAGTTAGCATATTGATTGCTTCTTGAATTTTACTCTCAGTTTCAGCATCCAGAGATGATGTTGCCTCATCAAGTAAAATGATTTTACTTTTTTTTAGCATTGCTCTAGCAATTGACAATCTTTGTTTCTCACCACCAGATAATCTATATCCATTTTCTCCAATTATAGTCTCAAATTTATTTGGAAGTTTTTCTATAAATTCAAGGCTATGTGATAGCTTTGCTGCTTGATGAACTTCATCTTCTGTAGCATCTAAATTTGCATAAAGAATATTATTTTTAATCGTATCATCAAATAAAGTAATTTCTTGATTAACAATCGAAATATTCGATCTCAAAGACGATAAACTAGATTTATAAATAGACTGATCGTCAATTCTAATATCACCACTGTCACTATCATAAAATCGAGGTATGAGATTTAAAATTGTAGTTTTTCCAGCCCCGCTATGACCAACAAGAGATGTCATAACACCTCCCTCCATTTCAAGATTTATATTTTTTAAGACAACTGTTTCATCTGAATCATATTTAAATTCAACATTTTCAAAAATAATAGTACCATTTTTAATTTCTAGCGCTGCAGATCCTCTATTTTCATTAACTTCATTTTCTAAATCTACGATTGGAAGTACTCTGCTTGCTGCTGACAGTCCTTGATTAATTCCCATGTTTAAAGTTGCAAGTGCTCTCACTGGTTGATATGCAAGCATCATTGCTGCTAAAAAAGAGAAAAAATTATTAACATCAAGTTCACCTTCATTAATTAAAATTCCAGAATAAAAAATTAATCCTGCAATCATTATTCCAGTTAGAGTTTCCATTATTGGTGAAGCTCTAGTTAATATTTGCTCAAATTTTACAGCTTTGTTTTTGAGATCTTCTAAAAATTTTTCTGTTCTTTCTGACTCGTATTTTTCTCTTTGGAAAATTTTAATAATTTTATGATTTTTGAATAGTTCTAATATATAACTTGTAGTAGCTCCAGAACTTAAAAAAGTTTTAGTAGTTGCTTTGCCCATCCGTTTCCCTAAATTTTTTGCAGCAAAAGATGCAAGAGGTATCATTATCAATGCAAATATTGTTAACTTCCAATTTTGATAAAACATAACTCCTATTAAACCGATTAGGGTTAATAAGTCTTTAGTCATATTAAGTATAATGTTACTAGTAAAATTTTTAATTAATCCCACATCAAACTCTAAATTTGTTATAAATTTTCCTGAGTGTTTTTTTTCTATATATTTTGTATCAGCTAAAACTAAACATCTTAGAAGGTCAGACTTCAATGCTTTCTGAATTTCGTGACTAACTCTAATAAGAATAATTCTAGCAAAATATAATGACATTCCTTTTGCTGTAAAAGCAACAACGACGGCTAATGGTATGACAAATAATAGTGTTTGATCTTTATCTATGAATATTTTTTTTATAGCTGGATCCAAAAGCCAAGCTATACTTGATGTACTCGATGCAACTATGATTGAAAAAAATACCGAAACCAAAATCATAGGTATATGCTTCTTGGTGTAGCTGTTATAAAGTCTTTTAAGAATTTGAAAATTTGTCATTAATTAAATTTTACTTATTAAAATTATTATTAAAGTTATTAAACCAAAAATATTATTACTTTTAAATATCTTCAAACACACATTTGGATTAAGTTTATCAAATTTATGAATTTGTAAATAAAAAAGATGAAAAGACAAAACTAATACTCCAAAAAAATAAAACTTATTTAAATTTAAAATCAATCCTGAAATCAGAAAACATAAAATTACTATCAAGTAACATACTGTCAAAAATAATTTAGGATTATGTTTAAATTTAATTGAAGTAGATTTTACACCTATTACTTCATCATCAACAATATCCTGAAACCCATATATAGTGTCGTAGCCTAATGTCCAAAATATGGCGCCTAAGTAAAATATAATTATACCAAAGTCAATTTCTGGAATTATGCTTGTCCATCCTAAAACTATACCAAAGTTAAAGGTAATACCTAAAAATAATTGAGGCCAGTAGGTAAATCTTTTCATATAAGGGTAAGTAAATGCTAATGGCATTGAAACTAAGGCAAGTAAAATTGTTTTCATATTAAAATTAATCAAAACTAAGAGTGCAAAAAAACATAATACTAGAACATAAAAAGAAGCTAGTTTTGTAGAAATTGATCCTGAGGCTAAAGGCCTATCTTTCGTTCTAAAAACATTTTTATCAAAATCCTTATCAATTATGTCGTTAACTATACAACCCGCAGACCTCATAAAAATAGAACCTAAAAAAAATAAAAAAATATAAAATAAATACTGATGAATACTAACATTAAAGTCATAAGCAATAGTTAACCCCCAGGTACATGGCCAGAATAATAGCATATAGCCAATTGGTTTTTTTAATCTTGTTAATTCGAGGAAGATGCTTATATG
>MDSZ01086001.1_pt1 | contig 11435 bp, 6 predicted proteins | sample 811201 | NCBI WGS metagenome assembly MDSZ01 (sample SAMN05326647, study PRJNA326480) | marine metagenome | isolation source: seawater | place: Indian Ocean: North | collected 2010 | reverse complement strand
CAACCTGTCCGTTAATGTGTACAAAACTATCCCTATCTTCTGTTTCTTCGTTCGGGCCTAATGACAAATCAATTTCACTCGATCTTTTGCCATACATGAACACATTTTTATTCTGTCCAAAACTACTAGTATCTTTACACGATTGCATTTTACTATAATGCCACGGTTTATTAGGTGTTCCGCATTCGCGTATACTAACGCTTCCTACGTTTAACGTGTCGCAGATCTCGTAAATTTTCGCAAACTCTTGCATTAAATGTCCGAGACCAAAGTCTGATAGGTGATTGAAAATATAAACGTGTATGTTGTTGCGCTGTATCGGTGGCGGTGACGGTGACAGTGACGGTGACAGTGGTGGTGGCGGTGGTGGTGACGGTGATGGCGGTAGCAATCCTGTGCTCGGCGCTGGTGTGACGCTCATACCAGCATCTATGTTATCTTCTTCTTCTACTCGCTCTTTTGTTACTTCTGCCATCGTCGTTCGTACCTCTGCTACTGGTGTGTTGCCATCTTTCTCTACTATTTCTTCTCCTTCTTGTATCCTTTCAGAAGCAAACAGGGATTCCAAATACGATTCTCGATATCGCTTCAAATACTCTTTTCTCGCCTCGTTGTGCGCTCTATACGCGCCTTTTACATTCCTGTGTAACGTTTGAACGTTCGCACCTATCCTCGAATACGAAGAGAACACAAACCCGCACGCTACGCCGGCGAGCACGACGAGCATACGAAACGTCACGCTGCTCTCTTTTGCACTTTTGTTTCCATCCTCTTCTCGTCGCCGGCTCTTCAAAATCGCGTCGCCGTCGCCTCTCTGTATCGGGCTCGCGCGAGAGGAGGACTCGAGGAGTCCTCTCGAACGCATGCTCTCTCTTCTTCTTTCTCTCAGAGAGAGAGAGAGAGAGAGAGAGAGAGAGAGAGAGAGAGAGATTTGATGCGTTTTTTACGAGAATTTCTTTGACGATTCGAAAAGACATTTACACATAATAATCACCCATCAAACAAAGAGAGAGAGAGAGAGAGAGAGAGAGAGAGAGAGAGAGAGAGAGAGAGATTATGGCGAGACGCGTGCCCCACGTCGCGGTTCTCTCTCTTTCGCTCCTTCTCCTCGCGCTCGCTCTCGCGCGGGCTCCGATTGGGTCGACCGCTGGCAGAGTTTTGCGCGAAGAGGAGACACATCGGAAAGACGATGACGATGGTGATACTTTTTTTACGCTGAGCCGAGTGGAACGTCTGAAGCGGCGGGAAAAGCATCGTCGGCATCGTTATCGCGGGTCGACGGCGGAACTCGCGGCGGTTCGCGACGAGGACGGTGACTTTTCGCTACTTTCGACCGCGGAAGGAAAAGAAGAAGAAGATAAACGGACGAGACGACGCGAAAGGCGTCAAAGACGGGAGAAGGAGCGGATGGAAAGAATTCGACTGAAACGAGAAATGGAAGGAGAAGAACAAGAGGATGCTGTTTCGACAAAGACGAGTGATGATGTCAAGGAAGGGAGGCGCTCGAATTCGTCTCCCGATTCTCCTCGGTCGTTACCAGCGGTGCATATTTTAAACTTAGTTGCCGGCACTGGTCTGGGACAAATAGTCACCGCTTTAGTTCCTATTTTAGAAGTATTGAAGCAAGCCGGGTACGAAACGTTTGGTGTGCACGAGTGCGGAGGAGAGCCTCCCTGGAAACGTGGTTGGCATGAGTTAGTTTCGTGCGAAGATCGTCCGGAAAGACATAATTTGTATCATAATTTTAAGAGAACGTATGAGATTGGAGGTAAACAAACTTTGACGGAAGTGACGAGGGAATACGAAAAGTACGAGAGAAGTAACGAAGTAGATCATCTGAACGGGGTTAAGAACGATTGGAATGAGATTTTGAGTAGCAAAGAAATTTATGGAAACGCTTCAAAGATGCTGATGGTGCAGCAAATGCATAATATATTTGCTAAGGGATCGGGTGGTTGCACTTCGATACGGTATTGGTTCGACGAGCCCGTCGGTGATTTAGTAGAGGTAGTGAGAAAGCCAGAGAGCGAAATGCATAAAATTATCACCTTCCACGTACGCACGTTTGCGGATGAAAACCTTGGTATTGCGTTCAACGATGATTTAACGTTGAATGAAGAACTAGCGGAGAAACGACTTAACAAAGGGAAAGCACCGGACGGGAGAATAGGAATTGTTAAGAAAGCTGCATCAGAGTTTCCTAAAATGGTCAATAAACTGGTGGAATTTTGTACTTTATTGTTCGAGAAAACGGGCAAGAAGACGCACGTAGCGGTGGATTCGCAGACTGTTCGTGACTTCCTAGAAAAGCATCAATCAGTCGTGCAAGTGATTTCGACAGATATTGCGAAATATAAAGAACATTATCACACCGAGCCGGCATATACACTGAACGACGTTGCGGATTGGTATTTATTGTCATTAGGACAAACGATCGTTGGGTTTCCATCCAGTTCATCTTTCAGTGGCAGTGCTCGATGTCGAGGTGATAGCGAGCTTCGACACTCGAGCACAGAAAGTGAGTTAATAGAAATAGTGCATACAGTCTTGGAAAACGAATTTAAGGAGGATATTTTTACTTCTGAAACGGTTTTGGCTACGACGCAAACAGATGCTAATGCTGATAGAGAGCAAAATGCTAATTATAACAGTGTAGATACTGACGACCGTGGTAGTCCTGATAATGATAATGATGTCGAGGGTGATGCTTCCGTCAAGTTGTCAGATATTCCATTTCCATCCCCTCCAGATTCCAAGTTTCGGTTTCATGAAACCTCATCTGGTGTTCGCACGTGCCTTCCAGGTGTTCCAGCCGAGTACTCCGACGTTCTCACCGCCGATACCGCATCGGGGAGTACGATATCACCAGAAGAGTGTCTCTGGTTTAACGAAGTGAACAGTGCTGGAATAGCAGCATCTAAATTGCCTTCAGATTGTGTTCCAGATGAAACTGTGTATTCTTCGCATGCAAATGAGTACCACTGGGATATGCTGATGTTCGATTTACAAAACCTCAAAGACCGCGAGTGTTTCATGAATAGACTGTTGATTGAATGCATGGATGATAAGGCCCTGGAGTTGTGCAAAGCTTCGCCATTTATCAAACACTGCATTCCGTACCCGAAATCTATGCGCGCATCTGATTTCGAACATGCCGAGGGCCAAACCGAGTCCAAAACCGATTACAACGCACTCACGTGGATCAAGTCGAAAGTGGCATTCTCTCTCATGCATGCTAACTTGTCCGTGTTCATATTTGATAGCGACGTGATCTTTTTTGACGTTCCAGATTTGGTGGAGATACAAGCGACCAAACCAGACGGCATTATCTTTTTCCAACTTGCCTCGATTGAAGACGAGGAAGCGGAGAAGGACGGCAAGTTTACAAAGGAGTACCACTCTCACGAGGATTTCAACACTGGTCAATTATTCTGGAAACCGAGTGGAGACATGAAACGCATACTTTTGGAAGCGTTTCGGTCCGGAAATGAACGTCACATGATAACCAGACTAGATCAGGCGGTTATAGCAAACGTTCTTCGCGACGACCCTGACGGATTGTGGGATAAAGCTCATCATTTATCGTCCAAGTTCGATTCAGGGTGCTTTCATCACAGACCTTACGACGAAGAGAAGAGGTTAAAGAGAACGACTTTCCATGCGTGCTGTTCCTCGACCTTGAGTGAAAAGTTACACGCTTTGAACACGGCACAGAATTACTTTTTAGAACACATGAAGGAACGAGAGCAGATGTTATCAAAGCAGTACATTGCCGGGGAGAAGCCCACTCCATCTGAAGTCCCTCCCACTCCAGAAGTAAATGATAAAATTCGGAGTTCCGATGCTGTTGATGCTTCTGTCAACGATTTGATAAGAGGCAACAGTGGTAGTAAGTGTATGAACGGCTATCCTTCGACGAATGAAGAGACTACATGCATATGCAACACGGATTGGACCGGAGAACGATGCGAAGTTGATCCGATCCCTTCTTGCGATAGAAGCGTGCATCTTTCGTGTGGCGACGTTCTGTACCGCTTCGCTCATTCGCAAGAGGAACCAGGCATGAATAGAACGGAGTTTCCTCCATGCCAGTGTGCAGACGAATGTGCCACACATTTGCTAAATGCATACGGTGATTCAATGTACAAGCACACGTTTTCTGACCATTACAGCCGGTTCGATCAAAATTTACACCTTTGCACGGACAACAAAAAAGTAAAACATACTCTTTTTTGGGAAATGGATTACGAAGAGCGAAAACTCAAACGTGAGGAAATGGGAGAAGTATCAGAATTTGACGCTCAGGAGGACAGTCGGAAACTCATGACCAAACTCGTAGACTCTAGGGAGCAGAAAGCGACGAACTGTTCCCCGGATTGCGAAAGATTTGGTGGCGGTTGCATTGATTACGAGTGTGTGATGTGTAAAGAAGGGCGCTTTGGCATGGATTGTGCGATGAGCAAGGACGAGTTGGATTCTGCGCGATTAAATGCGCCAATACGGAAAGGTAAAAAGGAGCTTTCACTTTCTTACCTTGATTTACCAGGTACAATTCGGCGATTCATCCGGGGACAGAGATATCAAAATAATGGTAGTTTCCGAGGGGTGCATTTTTTCGAACATTCTCTCCGTAAAGATGCTGAAGTATTCGATCCAAACCCGCCTACGAGCGAATCTAGCGACGAAGAGCTCAAGAACACTGTCACCTTAATCCCTTTTTTCCCTTCCGATACGGTTGGAAATGTAGGAATGGCCCAAATATACGCCTCGCGGGTTGAAAAATACGTCAACGAAAAATTCAAGGGTGATATATCCTTTCCTACCGTATGGTTCAACGCGCAAGATCGAGGATTCTGCACGACGCAGAAATCTCGCGATGCACTTCCTCCAAATGGAATAGCAATTACGCAATACGGTCAGTGGCGAGGTCATCCGAACGAGGAAACTCCATGTTTCCGGAGCGAAACAGATATTGTCATACCCTCCAGCGTCACTTCGTTGGGTGGATACTACGGCGCCAAAGATCCTGAATTCAAGAGATACGACGAAAAGACGAAAGATGGTTTTCTACTCTTTTTTGCTGGCTCAGAGAGAACCCAATCGGAGTGCTTAGGCGAAGAGTTCTTTAAAAATTTGAAGAATAACTGTATGTACTCGTACGGTGGAGGTGCCAGAGGTTGGATTGTCGATTGGTTCAAAGACGAAGAGCGGTTTTGGCTCAACCGAAAACTGACCCATTCTGTCGAAAGAGGAGACGCGGCACAACAAGCAGAGGTCATTCGAATGCACTCCAAGTTTTGCCTCTCCGCAGGTGGGAACGGATTTGACCAAAGATTTATAGATGGTATCAGCCGCGGCTGCGTTCCAGTGCTGACGCAGATAAACACGTCGCATCCATTTGAATTCTTATTAAATTACGAGTCTTTCACCATCCGAACACCTGGCGAAAAGATGCGAAATTTGCCAGAAATACTCGAAGATGCCGTTTCGAGTGGGAAATACGCGAAAATGCTCGTAAACTTACGAGTCGTTCGCGAAGCTATGGCTTGGAACGTAACAAACGGACGAGAAGGAAACGACGAATACGATACCTTTACAGTAAATAACGGCGCGTATTACCACACCTTAGCTGCAATTGCACTTCGAACTAACAAGGAGTTACCTGAAATTGCCGCAGAGAAATTGTGTAAGTTATACTTTCATAATGAGTATCATGAATACGCGTGGAGGGACGTTTTGAGTGACGAGTTCAGACGAGTTCTGGAACCGCGGTGCGAAAACAAATCGAGCCGTGTTGACGAGTAGATGGATGTGTTGGATGCCTGAATGATCAGGCTGCGTGAGATGTAGATGAATAGATATTTTTAAAGTCAAAAAGCTATAGAAGATAGTCTCGAATGATGCGAATATACGTTCCGTTATGAGTTGCGTTTTGCGTTTTCTTGCTTTTTTACTCTCTTTTTGTGTTTTGCTTTCTTCTTCGTTTTAACGAACTCTGCAAAAGAATCGAGGATCCCTCACTTGTTCTCCTCACGCATTACTATTTGTCGTTTGTTCTCGCGAATAAAATGCGGCGAAACTACGGAGGAGAAGATCGTCAAACGCACAACCAACCGTACGGCGATTTAGTCCCATTCGGTGACCCAAATTGGTACCGCGGTTACGCATCCCCATTCTATAAAAAAACGCACTCCGATTTCCGCCTCAAATGCCGCTCGTTCGTCGAAAAAGAAATTTTACCGTTCGTACACGAATGGGACGAATCGAAAACCATTCCGAAAGAAATATACATAAAAACATACGAAGCCGGAATCTTACCAGGCGTCGTGGGTAAACCGTGGCGAGAAGAATTGACGGACGGAATTCAACCTCCACCAGATTTTGATTACTTTCACGAATTGATCTTGTTTGACGAATTTGCCAGATGCGGTTCGGGGGGCGTCTTGTGGGGGTTGTTGGAAGGTGTGCACATAGGGTTACCGCCAGTGTTGAATTTTGGGAGCGAGGAGTTAAGGAGGAGAGTTGGGAGGCCAGTTTTACAGGGAAAGAGTATTATATGCTTGTGCATTACAGAGCCGTACGCCGGGTCAGACGTGGCGAATATTCGGTGCGAAGCAAAGAAAGACCCAACTGGGAGATTTTATATAGTCACCGGAGAGAAGAAATGGATTACGAATGGTATTTGGGCGGATTATTTCACCGTTGCGGTGAGGACTGGCGGGAAAGGGTCGAGTGGAATTTCCTTGCTCGTGATTGAAAAGTCGATGAAAGGCGTGGAGTGCAAACGCATGGACTGCATGGGCGTTTGGGCTTCAGGAACGACCTTCATTACGTTTGACGAAGTCAGAGTGCCTGTAGAAAACTTAATTGGCAACGAAAACGAAGGATTTAAGTATATCATGCACAATTTCAATCACGAGCGATGGGGATTCGTCGTGCAAGCTAATCGATTTGCGCGAGTGTGTTACGAAGAGGCGTTTACATACGCGCATCGAAGGAGGACGTTTGGCCAACGTTTAATCGATCACGCAGTGATTCGCCACAAACTCGCGGAAATGATACGACAAATCGAAGCTACGCACAACCTTCTCGAGAACATCACCTATCAAATGAACACCTTATCTGAAGAACAAAAACCAAAAATGCTCGCCGGGATTACCGCTTTAGCAAAAGTCCAAGCGACAAAAGTATTTGAATTTTGCGCCAGAGAAGCGGCGCAGATTTTCGGCGGCGCGAGTTACGTCCGAGGAGGTCAGGGTGAAAAAGTCGAAAGGTTGTACAGAGATGTGAGAGCGTACGCCATACCTGGTGGTTCTGAGGAAATCATGTTGGATTTTGGCGTGAGAGATAGTATGAAACAGTTTTCGCGTTTATGAGACTTTCAGTAGCTACTAGTACATTTCTATTCATGTAACTGGTTCAACAACGGTAACATCTCCGTTCATCCCCACATCCAAAACAGTTAAATTCCCTCTGAGTTTATCACAGAAACTGTAATACGACCATTTCTTTTTCAATGCTTGAACGACTATTTCTTTTGAACATGTCTCAGTTAACTTCTCGTTTTCTGGCTTCCTGTCAGCGTTCGTGCTCGGGTCGAATTTTGATTCAAGTAAAAACTTTCTCAACGGTATGTGATTATCCAAGAGACTGAAAAGACTATCAAATGCAGAATATTTAAACAACACGACCTTATCCCAACTTTGAATCATCTTTCTATTAAACCTTCCCTGTTCGACGAGACCACACTTGTTGATCCCTTCTTCGCAAGACGTGACGTTTGCAAAAATTTTAGTTGCGTTGCGGTTGTTATAGTTGCACTGGGAAAAGAAGTGCTCCAATGGATTTCGGCATGGAAGTAACATCACCTTCGTCGCATTCGCGTGAAATTTATGGTCGGGAAGCACGTCTTTCACCCAATCATCCCAATTTCTCTCGTACGACACCAAAGTGCAATCATGAAAACCTTTACTTACCATAGAATCAAAGGACCATTCAGGATGCCAAGAGGCATTCATTCCAAATTCCGGCGCATGGTCGTTGCGTTCATGTTCTAACGGTTCTATACACGAAGTATACTTATTTCCGCACACTCCGTAATACCGTCGTGCTAATCTCTTATTCATGGTAGATCCGGCGGTTTTCGCTATGTGAATGTGATGGAACCAAGAATTGTTCAGTTGTATGCCATATTTATCGTACTCTAAAATGCTATTCGGCATATTTTGACACTTCTCCACCACGGAACTGTCTTTTTCTTCTTCTTCTTCTTCTTCTTTCCTCCTCGCTAAAATCGACTCCAAATATGCCTCCCGGTAGGAATTCAAGTATTCCAGTTTAGCTTTCTTATGCGCGTCATACATGCTCTTGACGTTATCGTGTACTCTGTGCACTACCGGCGCGTACCTCGCGGTCGATGACGACGACAAAATAATACACGCGCCGAAGAAGATGCCCGCGCACACGACCACGAAGAGGTGGTGGCACCACGTTCGTCGTCGGGCGTCATCTCCTCGCGTGGCTTCGTGACGTTTCAAATCGGGGGGGTCCTTTTTACCGACCGCAAAAACCGCTTCTTCGACGTCCTCCTTCTCGCGGCCGTCGTTGTCGTCGGCAGCTGAAAATGAGTGGTAAAAATGAGGTGAAAAAAACGAACAAAAAAAAAAGGCATACGTATAAAAAATCTCACAAAAATATTACTCCTCCACGAGTTGGTGTTGGTGTTGGTGTTGTACACCCAAAGAGGAGGGGTGTTCGTTCCATCGAACACCAAAGCGACGACTTTGACGAGAAGAGCATTTCTTCTTCTTTCGCGCGACGACGACGGGAGGACAAAAAAACGTCGTCTTTACGCCGCGAAAAAGCAAAACGTGTATGGTAGTATTTTGGGCGAATTTCCCTTATAGTATTTTTAGGTCACTTTTGCCTCTTTGAAACGACACTCTTTTTTTCCCCAAAAAAAGGGGAAAACAAACACCACAAAATCTCTTTTGACGTTGTTGTTCGCGCGCATCATGAAGAACGACGACGACGAGAAGAAGAAGAAGAAGAAGAAGAAGAAGGAGAAGAAGAAGAAGAAGAAGACGCCGACGACGACGACGACGCGATGTCGATACTCGTCGTTCGACCATCCAAAAACCAACGATTTTTTGTCCTCCGCCCACGTCGTGCCGACATTTCTCTCTTCGATCGAAGTGTTCGCGTTTTCAAATGCAAAAGAGACGACGACGACGACGACGGAAGAAGAACGAAGAGGAAAGAAAAGGCGTCTGTCGATCGAGGCGTTAGACTCCGCGTCGTTTTCGGTGATTCGAAAGTGCACCATAGCGGACGTTTTGAACGCGCATTTTGTGCACGAGTACGTGAAAGAAGAGAAAGAAGAGAAAAAGGCGCTGAGTGTACTTTCGATCAGCGGAGGAGACGAGGAGGAGGAGGATGTTTTTTCCATAGCTCGAGGTCGATTCGAAGCAATTTTGAGCGAGCGTTTGTGCCAAAGACTGGGCGTGTCCGGACCACTTACTCGTTCTTCTTCGTCTTTGAGAGAAGAAGAGAGAAGACGGAGAGTCGTCGCGATAAACTTACGGAGCGATAACTTTGCGCCCGGGAGAACGACACACGACCGCGTGACGGAAAATGCGAGAAGAGTTTTTCGTCAGCCTTCTTCTCGAGAGAAAGTAAGGAAGAGTTGTGGTAATGATGGTGGTAGTAACGTGCTCCTCGCGCACTTCGAGGTTGGAAACGAAGCGAAAGAGATCGAGAGGTCTAGTTTTGCGAGCGGCGAGAGTGCGGTTGAGATTTCGAGTCGGAATATTGAAAAGTATACCGGAGAAGTAGAATGTGAGGATAAGGAAAATAGATTGTTTGAATTGGTCGAGTCATTTCGGCGGTCTGTGGAGAGTAAAGGGAGCACGCCGGCGTCGTCTAGTGAGCAGGAAGAGACGTTACGGAAAATACTCGAAATGGTGAGTGTCGCCGCGCTGCGAAGTCAGCAGAAGGAGAAAAGGAAAAAGGAGGTGGAGGCGGTCGAGGGGTCTACATCTGCGCGTCGATTCAATACTGCGCGTTGGAGCGGGTTTTTAACGTATAAACACCTTGAACGAACACTCAAAGCGACGAATGAAATGATCCAGAAGGACGATGAATTTGAGTTTTTTGTCGTTTGCGCGCACGCGTTTCCCAATCAACCTTCTTGTGAATCATTACGAACGATCACTAGAACAGCAAAGAAGAAGAAAAAGAAAAACGAAAGAAAACGAAAGAAACCGTCGACGGGCTCTGAGGAAGAAAAAGAAGAAGAAGAAGAAGAAGAAGAAGAAGAAGTGGAGATTTTGACGCCGAGGAGTTGCACTTACCTTGTGATGCAAAACCAGCGATACGTGAGTTTCCTTCCCGTTGCTTGAGATGGATAGATAGATGTAGACTTGTATGAATATATGTATATAGAATGCCGCGTGTTAGCTGTTATTACATTTACACGATTGTCTCGTTAACATTTATCTTCATGTTGTTATATAGTATAGTATTTGGCGAGAGAGAAGTCATTTTCACTCTATTCTTCTTCAGCAACTTCCATCTTCAAAGTTCCTTCGCTCGGTATGTTCGCCTCTTCGTCGCTATTGGTAGTCGCAGTCGTGGTCTTGGCAGTTGTTGTCGTCGGTACCTCTTCCTTGGCCACCGTTTTCTTCACAAACTGTCCACGGACTCTTGGCCGGGCTTCCGCTAACCGTTTTCTGCTCGCATATCGAACTTTTTTTTCGAATTTCCGCTCTTTGCGCTTCTTGAGAAATCGAGCGATGGCCAAAGCTCTTCTCTCGGCACACGTCGAGGCGACGTTGGTGTTATTGACGACAGCATTGGTATTGTTGGAGACAATGTTGTTCGACTTCACTTCCGTCGCAGATGCATGTAACATCGGTTGAGACGGCTGCTGCGGCGCGTGATGGTGTTGTTGATGTTGATGTAGCAACGTCATCGGCGCCTTCTCGACGGCGGATGCCAATGCTTGCACGAACGAATTGACGTATTCCTGATTTTGTTGAAAGTGTGAGAACATGCCGATTCCATTGTTCGTTGGCGGTGGCACTCCATTCACGGAGGGGGCAAACATTGCAGCCGCAGCTGCAGCATCGGGATTGAATCCAGGAGGCATTTGCATCTGTTGTAGTTGCTGCATCTGTTGTTGTTGTTGCTGCTGCTGCTGCTGAGACATCGCCAACGACTGCATCATATTTTGATATGCTTGCGCGTTTGCATGCGCCATCGCTGCATCCTGCGCCGCCCCCATGAACTGCTGCTGTTGAAGGTGAAATTGCATTTGCATTTGCATGAAGTGCTGTTGTTGCAGTTGCATCTGATAGTGTTGTTGTTGTTGTTGTTGTTGTTGTTGTTGTTGTTGTTGTTGTTGTTGTTGTTGTTGTTGTTGTTGTTGTTGTTGT
>MDSZ01142308.1_pt1 | contig 11436 bp, 3 predicted proteins | sample 811201 | NCBI WGS metagenome assembly MDSZ01 (sample SAMN05326647, study PRJNA326480) | marine metagenome | isolation source: seawater | place: Indian Ocean: North | collected 2010 | reverse complement strand
TGCTCGCTCTGCACCAGTATTTCCTGACATATAGGAAATATGGAACATAGAGTCGTCAACATATGCACCGTTTAGGGATTTATTGCACCTCGTCTCAACTAAGAAACGCCCATAAGTACCCCCAGATGTTTTGCCTGTTCCCTCATTCCATAAATCAAAATATGCATGAGAAGGAGAGATCTGGCTGGTAGATGGTTCTGTGGGTAGTTTGAGCCAGAACTCGACCGAGTTACCCGTGGCTCCGTCAATTGTCAAGTTTTGAGCTTGGCTGCTCGTTAAATTAAAAACGTTCGCCTTTTGTTTTGCGTTTTTATATGTTATTTGTTTTTCGTAATGGGGATCCCAGGAGGGAGCAGTAGGTCCGTGTGGACCCCCTTCTATTGAAATAATTTGAGCGTCCGTCGCTCTCTTAATAGTGTCATCATTTCCGGTTACAGAATCCCCAGAATTATCCCAATATGCACCAATTGTTACATAGCCGTTTGTTCGTGGATACTCATATTCTAAAAAATAGTTGTCAAAGTAGGAAGAAGAATTGTGCCATGAATATCTTTCTTGCAAAGATCCATCATATGGGTAGGTTTTGTAGATGTTTTGAATAGCTTTTTTATAATATTCTTGTGCCAACCCAAATCTTGCAAAATTTGCAGGATCCGTAAAATCAACTGCTGGTCTAAATCTGTTTTTATCTTGGAGAAAGGCGTCAACATAGTTTGGAGACTCTACTTCTCTAGAGATGCTATTAAAACTAGCCGAAGCCACAGTCTTGTTCGGGCTACTTTGTCGAGCAGCCTTAAAAATATCTTTTGGAGTTTTCGCCATTACTCTTCTACCTTAAACTTAAACACTTCTTTTTGCTCTCTATAGGAGCCATTAATATAGTATGCAAACTTTAACCCGTACTCGTAACCAGCTTTCAAGAGATCCATGCTTAAATCAAAATAATTGCCAGAAATATCGTAAGATAATCTTGTATAAGATCCCGCCGAGCCATCTGCTTGGGGAGACGTTGCGGATCCCGTCCCAAAAGGAATTACTTCATAATCATCCACAATTCTAAACACACTATAATAAGCATCATTAACAACATTAGTTTGTTGTGTGGATTGCATTACTGTGTAATTATTTGGGTTCCAATTTTTAGTTCTCACAAACAATCTAAATCTAGCTTCTTCTTTTCTAGAGTATGATGGTTTCAAATCTTCGACCGTTGTAACATATTCTGGATCTGGATTATAGTTGGACGCCTCAAGTGTTGTTACTGTAATTGCGGAGCTTGTGTGGTAAGTAACAACATCATTGAAATGCCAAGCTGCATATACACTTCCAGAATCCAAAGAGTGCGACATGGCAACAGAAGCGGTGTAAATTCCTGCAACTGCCCCTTCTGGACCAATATAAATTCCTCCGGTAACGTTTGTGTTACCTGCGGCTACAACGCCCCCTCCTTTTGGTAGAGGTAGTTTATCATAAATATTGCCTGTAGAGCTTGAGTATAAGCTGGCATATATAATGCTGGCATTGGTATTTTTTGGGCTGTCGGGGATATTTTGCAACTTGCCCCTCACATAATTGTAAAGGAATATGGTATTTAGATTATCGTCTCCTGTTGCTAAAGAACTGCTTTGTATAAAGTTTGCTGCGTTATCCTTGATGGAAGAATCCCATCGCGCTTCAATGTTCGGGCGGCGGAAAAAATATTCACTTGTTCTTGAAAAGAATTTTTTAGTGTAATAAGATTTAGATCCAGTTTCATAGCTTCCAGAGAGCACAATTCCTAAACCATAATTAGATGTTGCGCCGCCGAGCCACTTTTCTACAAGGGCACTAATATCAATAGATATGTTCTCTGTTCCATCCACAAAAGAAGCAGTATAAGACGCATAGCCGCTGGCTGATAACATCACATCATTATCTACAAAATCTCCACCCTGAGCAGTCCAAGTAGTGTACGAATCGCCCGTGGCACCCCTGTAAATCCAGTTAGAACCAGTGCCTTGAAATGTTTGGTCCGAGTAGTTGGACATATCCAAACCATAGCCTTCTTGCCAGGAGCTAGAGACTGGTAGGATAGAAAGCGTGAAGTTTTTTGGCAGTGTGAATGCATGTGCTGCATTGTATAGGTTTAAATACCAAGACACATTACCGCTGGCGGGGATTAGACCATTAGTTCTGTCCGTGCTCATTTGGTCAGTGTCAAAGTCTACTAATATACGTGATTTTTCAGATGAAATACCGGCAGAAGCAGAAGTTTGCCCCGCAATATAAAATACCTCCAAAATATCCGCTGCTCCCATGTTGGAGCCGGTACCCTTGGTGGTTAAGTCTGCCTTAAGAGCATTCGTTACAGTGTTGTCTGCGGTTGCGATATATTTTTTAATAGCCATTATGCAATACTCCCGACAATATCATCCGATGGATATTTTATTTCAAAGATATAATTTTCTGGGAGCATTACAGACCTGCCATCTGGAGATGTGTATTCATCGATGTCGAACGACACATCCGAATACGCTGGACCTGTTTTTCTTTTTATTTTTACCTCGATTACATCTAAAATTTGATCGATATTTTTAAGGGCTTGAAAAATGTCCGAATACTTAATTGGCTCTGCGAATTCAAATTTCTTGGCAAATTTGGTGCGTATAGCAGCGTCAGCTTGGGCAATAGCACTAAATCTGTTTTCTTCTTTATCTACCATAATTTTATATTCGATACCAATGTTAACAATGTTCCCATCCAAAATATCAATTGTGTCATTAATCATCTTATAGTTCGATATCCAAGTTTTTAAGTTGTTTTTTAAAGCTAAGGGCGCTGTAATAAAGTTTCCTGCGGCATTTTCAGCCAAAACATACAAATTGAGATTTCGTGAAAAAGAATTTTTATCTTGTGCGATGTTTGCTCTTTTGACCGATCCGAATTTCCCAGGCATATTATAGATAAGAGTTCTGTAATCCTGTTGTGTAACAGCCCTATTTTGCGCGGCGTAAGCCCCATAAGCCCTCATCTTTATTTCTTCCGAAGAAAGGCTTGTAGTGTCTCCGACAATTGGTTCTTCATTCTCAAATTCGAGAGAAGAAATTACTTCTCGGATTTTATTTTCAGATAAAGTGTTGGGATTAGAGAATTTCATGGAAACATCAGTAATGTTTTCTAGCGAATCGGCTGCAATGTTAATGGAGTTGGCTCCGTTCGCCCTATAAATAATAGCCAAAGTTGTGTTTGCGGGGGCGATACCCAGCTTGTCGGTTTCTATCAAGTTTGTAGGATCAAATGATCGATCCGTCACGTAACTTCTTCCGTGCATGTCTAAAATAACTTCTGATGGATCAGAGACAACATCTGATGTCAAATTGCTTTCAGATCCATGACCGAACTGGATAGAAGTTAAAGCTCCCTGTGCTTCTGTAATAAATCTTCTTGGAACGCCCATAGGCTTCATTATTTTAGGAACAATATTTTTGTCCACACCCTTGTTTACAACTGGAATATACACGGTATCTTGAGTGAGGTAATCTACTTCGTAATATTTATTGCCGGAGGTGTCTATAACAGATACAACTTCTGTTATGTTTGAATCGTCGAGAGTAAACTTTGGAAATCTTTCATAATCTCCGACTGCAATATATTGAACCTTTAGTTCGCCGGACTTTACTCTTCCCTGTGCTCTAATGGCATAACTTGTGGGAACACCAGTGGTTGAATTAGTGGTCGCAACAACTATATCATTGGAGGACTTGCCAAAATCAACATCTTCAATTAAAGTAAAGCTTGCACCCGTGGCGGCTCCAAGTTTCGTTCCGTTTTTTAAAACTGGTGCGTATCTTAAATCGGGGCTTACGCCGGTTGTGGCGGCAGGAACCACTACATAAAAAGTTACCATACCTTCCGAACATGCAGCACCTCTCTGCTTGTAACCCATTTGCTTGGCTAATCTACTTACATTTCTATATTCTAGAGCTGTGTCAATAAAAGACTCATTTACTTGGTAATCCAAATAAAATGACATAACGTCCCCCACATAGGCAGACATATCAAGCATCAAGGATCCAAATGATGCTTCACTAAAGTCTTGGTAAGTATCTGGATAGTACCTTTTGGCATAAGAAACTAGGTCGTTTTTTATGGAGGCAAAATCCCTAGCGGTATAACTAATGGGGGGTGTATTTATTTTTTTGCTACTCATCTACAAAAATTCCTTTTACGTAAATAGTTTGTATTATTGAAATTGTTGATTAACATCAATTTTTAAAACATCTGCAAAATTTAAACTTTTCACATAATATTCTATAGCAATAGAAAGGCTATTAACGTTTAAATTTCTGACCGCTTCTGGTTCTTGACCAAACTGAATGCTTTTTATTTCTAAATAAGGTAGATACTTTTTAGCCTGCTCGTTAATGGCGGTTCTTATTTTGTTTTCCAAGTCTGGTCCGTAAGGTTCCCACAACAATTTATATATACCCACTCCGAATGCAGGTATCATTATTCTTTCGCCAGGAGTGGTTAAAATTAGCATCTTGAAATTTTGCTTAACCACATTACGGAGATCCTCCAGCATTTCATAACCGGTCTGTTTATCTCGCTTGAGTGGAAGTTTTGGGGCGTAATAAGACATTGTTGGTTCCTCGCTTTCTTAATAAATAGCAATATTTAAATGTTTTTTACCCTAGTAAGGATCCGAGAAATTATTTTTATATTGATCGCGCCCTTTTAAGTTGGTCGTTTGACTTATGAGCGCCCTAATGCGCCTTTTTGTGTTATTAAATGCGTTTAAAAATGGCGGGTGCTTGCTCGCTATAAGAACATTAAGAATGACCATCATATTTGCCATTTTTGGAACTGGGAAGCAATACCGCAACAGACCCTCATATGCAGGGTTCAAGGTCATTTCCTTGAATAATTCTTTCAACAAGCCAGCCCCATAGGTTTCATTTAAAAATATACCTATTTGATCCGACACATAATTTGCACTGTGCGCTCTTTGTTCTAAAAATGACCATCCCCCTTTATAACCATCATTGCCATTGATTTTCCTTTTTTGGTCAAACAATGGAAGAACCACGGTATAATATGGCTTTGTAAGCTGCCCAGGAACATCCGTAGCTTTTACATTGGCATCTTCAATCAGCAATAAGCTCTTTGTTTTTTTCACATAGTCCAAAAACTCATTTACAGAACTAGTATTGTGCGGACCCACATCAAGCTTTTGTGACTGAACAATGGTATTGTCGTCGATATTTGCCATTGCTTTTATGGTATTTATCATTTCTGCAACTTCGGGAGATTGATCTTGTATGATAAGCTCGCCGTCCTCATCAACTGCGTTTGATTGAACAGCACCATAGCAATATCTCACTCCAAAATTAATTTCCTTAAACATATCTCTTAAGCTAATATTGCTATTGCCCTCATCCAAGCTTCCATCTGCGCCAGTTCCGAGAAGGGGCTCGACGGGAGGCGTGTTCTCTGGATACAGTGGTGGGATGCCGCACAGGTCAGATATTAATTGAATGAAGTTTTCCTCACTCACTATTCCCTTCAAACTTAAGTCTCGATCTACGACTGCTTCTACGTAGTTTTCGTCTCCCTCCTCCCAATCAATAATTTCAAAATAATATTGGAAAAAGAATCTCCCATCTTTAAATGCATTAACCCTAGATGGCTGCGCGAGAGAAACGTTGTCAAGACCTTCCTTTCTAAACGGTTCGTCATGCACTTGCATCAAGAATGGGTAAGAAACTGCGGCAACCGGATTAATCTTTGCTATGCCTGTTCCATTCTTCTTCGTAAAAGAACTTAATTTATTTTGCAGATAGGGAATTGGTGACATCAACTCTTCTCTAATTATAAACCTTAAGCCATCTTTCCAAGTCTGAATTCTATAGTCTTTTTCAAATCCTTGCGTAGTCCCCTTGGCTGTCCCAGGAATTCCAGCATTTTCATCATCTTTGTCATCTGGTATAAATTGGAAATCTGCATTACTGCACCCAGTGAAAAGATTATAGATGATATCGACCATCTTTCCCTCCATACCGGGGGGTCCTTGCTTGATCCAATCCATCATATTTCGATACACCAGCTCAACTGTGGATTCTTGCTTTGTTATTACGTCAGTTGGAAATTTTGAAATTGGGATTAGTCCACGAATATATATTTCTCCCACAAATACCTGTACAAGAGCTTTAAGTAATCCATTTAAGACAGCGTAATGTGGCATTCCTAGTTTATCTGCGTTGGGATCGTGATGGATTGAAAAATCATAATGCTTTTTTATGATATCCTTGATGCTTTTTATATCAATCAATCCGCCTTCTTCACCCACAGGACGCATGTCTAGTCTGGTTATCTCTTTTCTATAATAGGTTCCCTCATAAAAACTTTCAACTAAGTCATCCGTGATACCATCCGGCTGGGCAGCCAACTCCAAGAAGGCAAACATCACGCCAATACCCGGCATAATAAATAAAGGATTAACTCCGTTTAGAAATTCTTCGGCTCTGTCTATTTTATATTCACCCAACAATTCCGCTGACCCAACTGCGCCTGCCATTGTATCCAAGACTGATTTCCAAACAGTCCAAAATACTTTGTTTGCTGTTATTTCCTTCAGCGTATCATAATCTGTGGCAGACATCTCATAGCCTGACTTTTCAAGATTAGACAGCATTAATTGAGAGAAATATTGAGATTGGGGCGCTAAGTTTGAATCTGGATCCAAAGGATATTGGCTTAGGTGGTCAACTAAGAGATCTGGCAAGTTCTTGTTGGGTGATGACAGGTTGATAGTTTCTGCGTTGTCTCCCACGCCAAATGCATTTTTTAATTTTATCCTTGTCTCATAGTTGTCCTCATATACAACTTCGCCTTCTTCATTGTATACTGCTGGCTTAAATTCGATTTCCATTTGAGTTGTAGAATCCAGCGATATCTTCACCGAAGCATTATTTTCCGAAGTTGCTGCCACCGTGGATATTTTATTCTGCAACCCAAACAAGGAAACATTGACTGGTGTCTCGGTATTTCCCTTGCTGGCATCGTTCAGGTCGTACACAAAAGGATACAATTCATCTCTGTAATAAGCATATTGGCTATCTGAAAGAAGCTTGATCAAAGCTACTGGTCCTGCTACATCTTTCATGTATTCAGTGGTGAAATTTCTGGAGACCATGATCGCAGGTTCCGTGAGACCGTTGGGATAATTACGCGGCTTCGTTAATCTTTTTAAATCTTCCGTCATTGAAGTTCTAATTGGGCTTACTATTTGCTCAACAGTCCTATCAATAACATGATCCATTGTTGGGTTAGGCAACCCAGAGAGCACTCCCATGTTCCCCTTGCAATCTCCAAAGATTGGAGGCAATTCTTGAGACATGTTTTGGTGTTTCCGGATGGCATCCGCTAGAGCCTTATATTTGTCTAAATCAAAACTTGTTGCCCTTTTCGCTGCTGCATCAAACAAATCGCTAACACCACATCTTTCAGCTAACTTATTTTTAGCGTCCAATAAAAGGTTGTTACAAAGTTCTGGATTTTCATATTTGTCTACAATATCATCTTCAATGTCAGCTAGAATATTCGGGGGCAAGCCCAAACCAGCGCATGAAAAGAAATCTTCAATTTTGGCTCTATTATTTAATTGTGCGCTTATTGGAGGGGATTTAGCGATCTCTTGCTCCGCAACGGTAAGCATTGATTCTGTGATGCTGCCCCCGATCAATCCAAGAACCTCTCCAGAACTTAATCTGTTGGAAATATTTTCCATCACCTCTATTATCATATCGCCAGTGACGCCAGTATCTCCTCCAAAAATTACTCCACACTCTGAAAAATAATCTTCGACAGGAATTGGAGCTTCATTGAAAATGTTTCCAAGATTTTGTCCGCCGAAATCTTTAACGTTCTTCTCACCTTCAGGGCACGTAATTTCCGGACATTGGAGAAGCATATCCAACAACACTTTGATTAGCTCTAACAAAAGCTGAGTGAGTATATATTCCAACAAAGCCAGCAACGCATTCAATAACTCCTGAAGGATGTCTGTGGTAGGCAGTCTTAAAAAGAAAGAAGGTATTTCCAGACAAAAAGAACAAATTAAATCAGCAGCTTCAAATTCTTTACCCTTATCTTTTCCTGGTAATGTGGTACCGAGTGATGGTCCTTTTACGTCAAAAAGTTCATTTGCGGATTTTCCAGAATCCGAAGGAGAAATTGCACCCTTTGCTGCCATCGACCCAGCGTTGGCATCGATTTCTAGATTGGGAAGAGTAATTGTATCCAATCCGATTAAGTCCAAGAAGCACTTGCAAATTTTACTATACAACGTAGGTGGGTCGATATAATTCAAGACATAATCATATAGATCATCTAAGTCAAGGATTTTATCTTGTATATCTTCCAGTGCTCCCGAAGAAGCCATCCAGTCACCCACGTATTCCTTTATGTTTTCTCCATCAAAAGCGTTTCCAAATGCAGTTAGGGCATCCAAGTCCTCAAACATAAAACGTTCGTTGTTGACATCGAATGCGCCCTGGAATACTGTTTCTCCGATCCCCGAGGGTGGTTTTGGGCACGGGGGCAAGTATTGCCACAGGCTAAATTGGAACGATCCCAGGTCAAATCGAGGATCAAGTTGCAACATCTTATCCATGTTTGCAGCTATGGGACCCAGAATATCTTCCCAACTCGGAAGGACCCATCTTGGCGGCGAACACCCTGCCGATGGGTACGGTGGTGGATCGTTTGGATCGACCTTGACAATTTGTGGTTGTGGATCAATAAAATATTTCTTTACCGCGTCTTGCCACTTCAACATGGGGCTTCTTATTTCTCTATGATAATAGAACAACGACATTGTATTTGTGTTGTTCAAAGGAAGCTTGTTTGTAAAGTGATCAAAGCCCACATTCAATAGCCTATAATCTTTCTCATCATGCTTTCTGTAAGCAATAAACGTTATTTTAAATTTGTCATCAAATCCCAAATCAATAATGTTGTCATCTTTAGAGGCTACATTTACTGCATTAGCAGCTAAAAACTTCTTTAACATAATTGGAACATATTCCAATCTCTGCATCTCGTTCAAAAGATCAATGCCCTTAAGCCTATATTGCGATGCGAATATTTCCAGATACATCCTGTTGAGACCAAAAAGAGCTTGGTTGATGTGACCTGCATAAAATTGCTGATTAACACTAAGTTGGTATGTCGATTCCCCCCTTAGCGTTTCTAGGCTTTTTTCTCTATCGGGGAAAGAATCCAAATATATAGCTCCGACTTTTAGCAAAAATTGTATTTCGGATCCCGGTCTTAGGTCGAGATGGTGATCATCTACCTTGGCGACTAGATAAGCAGAAGAGATTTTTTCAATATCTTCATCGCTGTATTCTTTGCCGTAAAAATCAAGAAGCGTTCTTAAGCCCGATTTCTTGGCTATTTCCTTTTTTTGATCTAAATCCGTTTCATCTACAACGCACTCTTCGCCCTTCAGGGTTACGTTGAGCCAATATTCTCCGTCCCCCAAGTGATAATAAGGCTGATCTAACTTCCACCAAGTGGGGATTACTGCCTGTGCCATTTCAGACATTTCTCTAATCTGCACATGTGACAAAGATAGGATGGGATTTCCCTTATCATATATACCTTTGCCGTCCTCTACTCCAGTTGAAAAGAATAAATCTTGAACCGCTGGTTCTAATTTTTCGGGAGCTATAAAGCCTATTTTTTCATTCATGTCGTTGGCTTCCGGGTCTCGGATCTCTACCTTGGTCCAATTCCCCATGCCGTTGACCCATTCTTTCAACACTTTGACAGTGGTAAAATTGTTAACGCTTCCTAGTATCCTGCTTCCCGATGCTGGCTTGGTGTATATTGCTGTCTCTTTAGACAAATCCTTCAACCAAATATAACTGGTGACGGGGTGGGCTTCCTTGGGGTACTTCAACTTAGCCTTTTCCATCTTTTCATTAACTTTGGCAGCCGCCTCAATAGCTTGCTTCTGGGCTTCGAAAGTGGTATCGTTTTTAAATGACGGAAATGCTCCGAAGTCGATTGCCATTCCCACATATTTTTCTTCTTCTGTTGCGGCATACGTCTTATACGCTTTAGCCAACGATTCAGAATACAGATTAGAGCCTCCTTGAGCGAAAGCGCTGGAGAATATTTGGTCGAGATCTAATCCCATCTCAACATATTCCGAACTTTCTCCAGCCAAGCCCACAACTCCCATCTTTACTAAATCCAACACAAGTTGAACTTCATCTATTTCCAATTCTACTGCATAGGTCAAGGTTACACGAGGAGTATCAAGTGCGGATCTAAAATCTCCGCTAGTAATATCTTCTTCTCTCTCGAAATTTAAAGTCATCCACGGCTTACAAGCGGCTGGTAAGTTTCCTTCAGCACTCTTGTAGCCCCTAAAGCCGAATTCTCCGCCTCCGGTACCGGACAAATATTCTTGCTGTAGTACATAAACATTGACATCTTGGGCGTAGCCCTCTCCAGCTGCGCCCAGAACTGTCTGCTTCTGTCTGTATCCAGCACCTCCGTTTTCTTGGGCATATTTCACTATTAGATTACCAGAGTGAGACTTGGCTCCTTTTGGAAGTACAGAGTCAGTGTTGTTACTCCAGCCGTATACGTAGTCTCCTGTGCCGCCAGCTCCACTTTGTCCTTTTAGGTGCTCGTGACCTTTCCAGGTTCCAGACCAAAATTCAAAACTCTCAGTAGTGAATGGCATATTAGAAGGCACAAATCCATGCTGTAGCGCATCTTCCTTGACTGTTGGATAAATTCTTAGTGATTGAACCCACGCAGGAACACAATCTCTGGATTGTTCTAGTAGTTTTGGATGTTTTTCTATGTATTTCTTCCACTTATCAAATGCTTTGGCTGCATATGGTGGAGCGTCGGCATCTGTGGGGTCTTCTATGACGGGAGCCCAATTAATTTCATTAAGGTCTCCATATCCCTCGCCGCCGCCTCTTTTCCAATTCCATATTGGAAACTCCAACAACGACCATCTATTAACCCAGACTGGTACGTCTACGAAGTCAAAGTTCTCGGCAGCACCGGCTGCCGGGTGATCATCGCTTTCATACAACGATAGTGTAATAGCAGCCTCAAGACCTTGCTTTTGCCCCATTGCATCTCCACCCCATTGCGACCCCATCCCTTGTTTTGACTTATCTTCGTTAAACCAAGGAACATATTTGTCAAATGTATCCTTAAAGTCTTCGCCATCATTGTAATAATATTCTACAATACTGAACTTTGGAAAGCCCGCGAAATTGCGCTGATAACCTCCGTAGGTGTGTTCGATACCATATCCGTTATTTCCAAGATCGCTTGTATATACAAGAGGGAGCGCGTCATTGAAATGACTAACCTCAAATCCAGTATCAGACAAGCCCCCCTCCATCATATCCACGCCAT
>MDSZ01024646.1_pt1 | contig 11436 bp, 9 predicted proteins | sample 811201 | NCBI WGS metagenome assembly MDSZ01 (sample SAMN05326647, study PRJNA326480) | marine metagenome | isolation source: seawater | place: Indian Ocean: North | collected 2010 | reverse complement strand
GTCTGATTCTGAGTCTGATTCTGAGTCTGATTCTGAGTCTGATTCTGAGTCTGATTCTGAGTCTGATTCTGAATCCATCTCTGAGTCTAACTCTGATTCTGCTTCTGAGTCTGATTCTGAGTCGGAATCTAAATCTATAATCTTGGCAACCAGAAGATGACTCACAGGCATTACACTTAAAAATTGTTCTCCGTCCTTTTCCCAATTTACCATGTATAGCTTTTCATTTTTATTTCCATCCAAACTTGAAAATTTAGTATAAAATGAAACATCATCAGGATGAGAAGTAGTTTTATTAAATTCTATATCAATATCACCGTATTCTTGAGCATAATTAATCATTTTATCAGATGGTTCTTCTCCCAGAGCCGCCTGCACATTATCACTGAAATATATTCTTCTATTAAATTCTAATATTTCGAGACCGGATTGGCTTGTATATAAAAAATCTCTTGGTGGAAATTCAGAATGATTAATAAGATCTTCAGGATGATAATATCTGAAAGCTATATTTTGGTTATCAGTTAAATTAATACCTAATTTACGAGGATCAACTATAGTTCCTACTGCATTATTAAGTTTTAATCTATCTGGTGTGCCTTCGGCATAGTAGGCTATCGTTGGAGATACTCTTACTTTATCATCTTCAAAAAATACAGTGTAGTTGTATTGAGGAACTATTTCGTCATAGTAATCTTTATAGTCTGTTGTTAATAGTTCATGAATTTGTAGTCTTTTATCATAATTAGTTACCTCTTCAAATGAATCACCTCCTGCGAACTGACTATATGATTTAAGAATAAGTTTACCGATTGATGATGAAAGTCGAACTTTTTTACCTGTGGTAGGATTTATTATAAAATCAAAGTGAGACATGTATATATATATTATAACATTTAATATCAAAAAAAAATTAATAGTTTAAACAAAAATGAATTCTACAAATTTCTCTTACGTTTTTATAAAATTTAATTTTAAAGGGGATTATATTTAAAGATACGTTTTCAAAAAAAGTAGCTTAAAATACATTACATTATTTCTTATTTTTTATTACTAATAGATAATATTATTTTTTTAAATTATTACAAAAAAAATAATATACATAATTAAAGTTTTTTATAACTAATTATTGACATAACTTCATTCTATGTTTAATAACATTTATAGAAGTTAACAAATTGTCTTTATCTCCCCATAATCTTATTGTATTCTTATCTTTATCGTGCCATATCATTGCTATGTTTTGTTGAATACAAGTACTTATAAAATTACAACAATGTTTTCCTTTTATTTTTTCTACAACTCTATTATTATCTGATAAACTTATTTCTGATTCATAAATTATAGCTTCAGAATCTAATCTAACTTGAAGTTGTTGAATAAAGTCTTCGCTAATACAGTATTTTTTATGGAATTGTTCAGTTAATTTATCTATAATTTGAAAAGCATCTCGTGATGGAATCGGAATAAGTTTAATTATTGATGCATCGTTATTTACCAGATTATCCACCTTAAAATCTTTGTAATTGATATTGGTTTTTACAGTTTCACTCATTTATTATAATACAAACAAATAAAAAAAAGGGGGTAGGGGGATTAATAAATTGAAATTAAATATAATTAGGGAAGTTATTGATTAGTTTGAGATTGAGTATTGTCGAATTCAAGCTTTTTCTGGGCAAGATCTTCCTTAGCCTGTTCTTGGAAAGGAGTCTGTTCTTCAGGAGAAAGTTGCTTCCATCGCTTTCCAGCAATCTTTGTAACAAGTGCAACCTTAATTTTAGATTCAGATTGGAAAAATTCGGGAGTGCTCTGGAGAACTTCCTTAGTATGAGGACATTGAATAGTATCTAGAGACTGATTGGCTTCCTTAATGGCGGCGAGTTCTTGGGTGATCTGAGTGCGAACAGAGGCAAGATAAAACATGTATGCATTCTTAGCACGCTTAGGACCAGGCTTCTTAGTCTTCTTAGTTTTCTTGGTGTTTTCACGGTCAAAAGAATCAGATGTAAGACCAAGTTCCTTAGTAAAACCAGATTCATGGAGCTGCTTGGCAATAGCAACTGCCTTTTCAAGGGGGATGTCCTGAAATTGCTTGGAAACAGTAGCAGCCATATTCAAAAGAAGTGCACTATCATCGCCAGTGGTCTCAGTAGTAGGAGAGGTGGTGTTGTTGATTGTGGTCGCCATGGTTTTGTCAATTAATCCGTAATAAGAAGAAGTGTTGATAATCAAATTTTTTTAAGAATATACTGGTAAGTTAGAAAAAAAAGGAATGAATTTTAAGGTAATTATAAATTAAATTATTAACTATAGCTGTCGTATCCATCGTTTTCGTCGTCTGAACCCCAATCAGAGTGGTATTCAAAAATGCCCCTTTGAGCATCAACGTCAGTGGTGTCAAAAGTTTGGTTATCCGTGTCCTCCTCCTCCCCCTCGGACTCCCCCACCTCCTGAAGTTCAGGGGTATCTAGGCCGTTCTGAACGTCCATCATACCAAGACCAAGTCCTAGCTCAATGACATTGTCATCAGGCTCAAAGACATTGTCATCAGGCTGAAAAGTGTCATGCTCTTGGGAAAGATCTTGGAAACCCATGTGGGGTGGAATAGCTACCGATTCGTTTACGGTTTGCGAAGAAGACTGATTGTCATGGTCACGTTGATTGTTGTGGAAAGCGAACATGTTTGGTTGTCGGGAAGCGAGAGGAAATGTAATGTATTCTACAGTACTTTTTTTCGAGAATAATCAAATTATTGAGGATGATTTATATAAAAGGGTAAAAACTATATATAAAAAAAGGAAACTGTAGTATATAATATAAATTATAGTTTATTATAATCATAAGCATGGAATAAGGAGGTTGTCGTAATTGTAGTGCAATCCTCCGTCTTCAGGGCGTTGTGTCTGTAGCCATCTAATTTGTTCATCAATCTGCACCAATTTAGCATATCTTGATGGAGGCATGGGAGCAGTGTGAAGAGAACCAAACCACGTTTCGATAAGGGTTTCAATAACAAGGTCAATATGGTCGTGCCAGTTTTGGATGCCCCAAAAGACGTTTCTATTAAATATACATGGCACGCCCTTTGATTGCAATTTTGAAACCATATCAGTGAAGATGAAGCTGGGGTATTTTGCAAATTCAAGTTCAGGTGTAGGAATGTTGAAGAAACAGGAAATGATATGTGTGATGTAAGTTTGACTATTAAGTTTTGAATGGAGCTTTTGCTTTAGCTGTTCGATTTCTTCCTCCATAAGTTCAACTGTGAATTCATCGTATTTAGACCAGACTTCTTCTTGAAATGTGGTGGGTTGTTCGATGGTTTCTTGAATGTTGTAGTGACGAAGATAGAGCAAATTATTACACTCGGTGACAGATGTAATGGAGTATTCCTCTGCCATACAGTCATAGAAGTTAACAAGTTCGTTGAATTTTTTCTGATGGAGAGTTTTATTGTGTTTGTTTTCACAGTTGGCTTCGAGAAAGAAGGGTTTCCATGCACTTCCATACTGCAAATATAATTTTTCTGCTTCTTTTGAAAGAGACTCAACGATTACAGGATGTTCACTTTTCTCAAGTTTAATAATGAGGCGTGATATGGAGTGAATGTCTTTCTTCAAACCAATAATAATGTGGTTCATAAAATCAATTTTGAGGATGTTTTCTTGGCGGTTGTCTTCGAGTTCGTCTATCTGAAGAGTTAGGTTTTCGTCAGAACTGTATTCATCGTCATACTGAAATTGTGGAAGTGTAGGTGTAGGTGTTCTATCTTCATCATGAGATGTATGAGGTATGTTCTGCATGTGGTCTACTGAACGGTCCGTTAGACTTTCAATGTCTTCGGCATCATGCTCCACGTAACCAAAAGGTCTTGGATTGTTTGCGCGATAAATATCCTCCACAGTTAGAGTAAAAGACTTGTGTTCATTGTCACGCCACATGGAATTAGGATTTAAGTAAGACCATTGCCATGCATATTCATCCCAGCATTCGGACGCATATAGGCGACCATCTTCAATAGAAGCAGTAAGAGGAACATCTCGTCGACCACACTTGGCACATCCTCCTGTTCCGTTAGTCATGTATTCCCAATCAAATGGGTCCGAGTCTTCTGTTGATTCAGTAGAGTTGTTATGGATAACCTGTGGATGTGTCTTGTGAAGGTTGTGGTATCGTGCCTCTAAAGGGTGCCATTTGTCGGTTACGAGAGTATCATCTTTGCGCCAATAAATCTTGTCACCTTGTCGATATTGGTCCGGCCAAATAAGGCAGGCTTCACCATTCTCATTAAGTTGGGGACGAGGTTGGTCAATTCTTCCCATAAAAAGGCCGTATTGAAGCTTACTTTTTGTAAGATTCTGTCTGTCGGCTTGTGAAATAGTGATGTCTTGCATTTGGAGTGGTTCCGTGGTAACCTGGGCTTGCTTTGCATGAAGGTGGCAGTAATCGCCATCAGGTGAATCTCGGCTCTTCTTGTGACGACATTGGCGACCAGGGTTGTTAGAATCTCCAAAGACGCGAGCCATGCAACAGTTGTCATCAATATGCACATTCTCCTCCTTTCCCGCAATATTCGATTCCGTATGAGTCATTGTCCGGGTAGACATGTTGCTTTGAGGAACCGAAGTGTTATCGCAGGTGTTGGAGGAAGAAGACATTATGAGGCAGTTTTTGTATGCTACATAAGAATCTTTTCAATCCTTATCAAATTTATTTTATACGTATGGTTAATAAAAAAGAAAAGTGGTTTTTTATATAATTGATTGTGTTATTTTTTCGATTTTTTCCCATGTTTTTTGGGCATTTTTACAGTCGATGGTGCAATGGAATCGCCTTGTCGAGTAGGTTTACACTTACCATATAGTTCGTAGGTTCGTCTTCGCTTATCCGAGCCTTTCTTGCGTTTTTGGCCGAGGTCGTTGGTCTTCTTTGGCATGTTTGCGTGGTGTAGTTGTTGTGCTAATGATATACACACAGATTCAATCGTTCAAATTTATTGAAGTGTGGTTTACCAGGAGTGTATTGTCTGCATGTATCTATCTAAAAGTATACGTTCCCTTAGAATTTGAAGATGATTCCTTGCGAGTGGAATAAATTTAAGTTCAAGAATAGCCAAACTACGTATGATGATTTGGCGAGTTGGCAGATCGGCTTCTTGAAACTTGATGTTAATGTTTATCTCTTGAAGTGTGAATGGAGCTGCTCGAAGGTCGGGTCGAACTTTGTGAACATCTATCCTATGAGCACCTTGGAGCATGGGAGCATATCCTGCACTTAGTGCTCTGTTTCCATCTGGTCGCCGGTATTTATAGTAATCTTTTTCGTGGAGTTTGACACTATGAGTTGGGCAGTGGTGGAGGGTAACCTGAGTGCTCCATGTGACTTTTTTGGTATTCCATAGATTACTAAGGTCGTTCCATCCAAATTCCTTGGTCCAATCGTATGGAACTTTTCCAAAGTAGAGTTCGAATGTCTCCTTGTCTAATTGGTCGAGGTCATCGTGGTCGGAACCATACTGGTATGAATGTTGAATATTGCAACACTCTGCTGAGCATACGGCACACTCATGGCAAAAGTGCTTTTCTCGTGGAGAACACGGGCATTGCTGTGGAAAAGTGCCCCTGTTGTGACTTTCCATGGTGTGGCCTTCAGTTTCTGAAAATTCAGGAAGGCTTTCCCAGGAAGTTTCCGGTTCCGAAGTCCATAGGAAGACCAAGGATACGGAAGGTTCTCTACGAGATGTATTTGTAGGAGATTTGGTGTAGCTAGGCTTCTTACGTGGGTGCCTATGATACCCTGTCTTCTTTGTAGAGCGCTTAGCCAACTTGGAAGACATGGTGGTTAGTGTTATCGCTTGGTTGCGGTTGGATGGTTGATTGTATTACCATATCTAATGTAAAAACAAAAATCAAATTTATGAGTAACATATAGGTAAGTTGATATAAGAAGTGTTTATTTACTTACTAAAAGCCATCTAAAAAGTCTACGTAGTCAGAATAGGCTTCGTCTCGCTTCTGGGCTTCTCGCCCATAGTAGCGCTCGAAGTCTTCATCTTCGTCATGTGGGACAGTGACCTCTCCAATGGATGGTTCGTTACCAAAGCGGAGCCAGTCCTGAGGAAGACGTGAAGGTGTAAGCTCAGAGGGACCTTTGTTTGTCTGGATGGAGTCGGGAAAGTCGTAGTTGGTTTCAGGGTAGTTCTCCTCAGGGTAGAGCTCGTCTTGCTCATACTCCGGGTCGTACATCATTCCCAATCCTCGACTATGGGTTGGTGTGGAAACTTTGGGATATTTAGGAAGGTCCCAGGGAGTGAGTGCCCTATTCAATGTGAAGTGGTAAGTCCCCCAGTGGGAGTCGTAATACCAATATGAGTCGGTTCCCACATTGTAGATGGCGGTGATGTGTGGGTATAGGCGAAGACGAGTGTCTACCCGGTTCTCATCAATCTCCAGAACGGGAAGCTCCTCCTCGAGCAACGCCTCATCCGGGTCTTCGAATGTGAGACCTGTATTCTTGTTGTGGTAGATGTAGGTCTCAGTGATCGGGTCCCAGATGATTGAGATCTGGTTCTTAAACCACCATTCAGGAGTGTTCTTCTTGGAGGAATAGTGCGAACGCGGGTTGGTCTTGCTGTTCTTCTTAAACCATGCCGCATTGTGGGCGCAGGTCTGATCCCAATCTTGGGTGTCATTGAGGTAGTCGTCGCCGGTGGTTCCGAAGTAGCTCATGGTGTTTGCTGGTTGCGGCAGGTGTTCTTAGGGTTTGATAATGCCTTGTTACTATAAAACGGTCTTATCAAATTTTTATTACATATAGATAGTGAATATAAGTAAGTAAATAAAAAAAGAAAATCTAATTTTTATGGTATATGGGTTATTCGCTTTTTACTTATGTGTTTTATACGCTTTTTCTGGTATATGGGTTATTCGCTTTTTATGGGTTTTGTATTATTTAGGCGTGAAGGAGGACGCTGGAGAGGTGGTCCAGCTCATGCGTCTTCGCCTCTTCGGCCTTCTCAGTCTCCGCAAGCTTCTGAGCGGCGAGGTGCGTCCAGACTGCCTTCGACTCAGCAGGCATGGTCTTCCACTGAGCACCAGCGAGCTTGGACACCTGTCCAGCGCGCGGCTTGGAGCCGTCCATCTTGGAGATGCTCAGCTGCGTCTGGAGGAATGCAGCGCGGAAGGCAAGGAAGCCGTTCGGAGACTTCTTGCGAGCCTTCTTGGGCTCTGTGGCCTTCTCAGCCTTCTTCTGAGCGCGCTTTGCGGTCTTTGCCTCCTTCTCAGCGAGGCGCTCCGCTGCCTTCGCCTCCTTCTTCGCCTGTCGCTTGGCCTTCTTCGCGTCCTTCTCTGCCTGCTTGCGAGCACTGTCGACCTCTCGCATCTCCTCGCGCCAAGCCTTCTTGGCCTGAGGCAATGCAGGGTGCCAGTGGACCTCGCCGGAGAGTTGGTCTCCTTCGTAGACGACGCAGACGCGACCCTGCTCGTCCACCTGTGGGCGCTCGTTGTCGATGCGGCCAAAGAAGAGTCCGTCCTTCTTGCCGTTCTCATCGAACTGGAGAGGAACCGGGTTCTTGGCGAACTGCTTGCCGTGGCGGGCGCAGAACTCACCATGGTCGGTGTGGCGAGTGTTCTTGCACTGTTCGTGCCCTGTGCCTGCAATGCGGGCCATGCAACGGCACTCTGGCTGAGGAGCCTTGCGAGGTCCCTTCGGAGCTCCTCGGCGGCGCTTGGTGTTGGTGCTCTCAAGCAGAAGGCTTGCGGGGATCGTGTTGCGGGCGGCGTTCAGCATCGCTTCCGCTGCCTGGAATTCTTCCTCAGTCCAGTTCGAACCCTCTTCCTCGTCCTGAAGAGCGCTCAGTTCAGCCTCCTCCTCGGCGGTGAGGGTCTCGGGGGCTGCAAGATCGCCGAGTCTTTGATTCAGCTCGGCGAAGTGCTTCTCAATCGCATCGGTGTCAGCGCCCGTGCTCTTGAGAGCGTCGATCATGCGGGTCTGTTCCGTTGTGAATGCAGAAGCGTTCATCTTGAAGTTGTCGTCGGGTATGCGTTTGTTGAGCTGTGCTCGGGTAAAATATGATATCAATATCGGAAATAACCAATCATCAAATTTTTTTTACCCCTTTATGGAAACAAATGAATATATGTTTTATAAAAGGGTACATATTATGATACGGATTCATGTATATATGTTATATAAAAGGGTAACACAGATATATAAGGTATATGCATAAAGGGGTATATATCATGCATAAAGGGGTAAGTATATATATTGTATTATGCATAAAGGGGTATATATGATATATATGATACAGTATAAAGGGGTACAAAAAATTTGATGTACTGAGCAACTGAGGCGATTGTGTTATATATGCGTGAGCGTATACAAAGCAACACTGTTATATGTATAAAGGGGTAAAAAAAATTTGATAAGACCGAATGATTGATGTTGAGAGCAGATTTTATCGAGCAAAGCTCATAAACACCCGAACAACCAAAACCAACACGATGGCTCAGACCCTCAACATGACTTCTCTTGGCGATTTGTCCGCGATGGCTACGAAACTTTGTATGACTGAGGATCAGCTCAGGGAAGTCGCTTCTCAGCTGCAATCAGTTGCAAAGGCAAACGGAGCAAGCAAGGGAACTCGCAAGGAACGCACCCCTGCGGCACCTGAATGCCGCTGTATGGCCCGGATATGGGGAGATGGCATGGGCGCGCAGTGCACTCACGCGAAGAGCGGAGGTGATTACTGCAAGTTGCATGCGAAGAAGGCTGCTGAGACTGAGGAACCTTGTGTGTGGAAGGATGGCAAGCGTTTTGGACTCTGGTGTGGTCGTGTAGACCAGCCCTTGACGGGCAAAGATGCGAATGGCAAGTGGCAGATTATCTGGAAGCATCCGGACATGGTTGCCGCAATGAATGCCGAGAAGGAGGCAGGAGAATTCAAGTATGGAGAGGCAGAGGAGAAGAAGCGCAATCCGGTCAGCTCTGGTAAGCCGCGTGCATCCCGCAAGCGGAAGGAAGGAGCTGAGAAGAAGGCGAAGAAGGCTGAGAAGGCCTCCGGAGTGAAGAAGCCTCGGGGAAAGAACGCCTACATGTTCTACCTCGATTCTCGCCGAGCTGAGATTACTGCAGACATCAAGGCAGCAGCTGAGGCTGAGGGTGCTTCTGATGAGGCCAAGGAGAAGCTGAGCGCCAAGGGCTCTGTGAAGGTGTCTGAGGTGACGAAGGTTGCGGGCGCTGAGTGGAAGGCTCTTTCTGCGGAGGAGAAGGCTCCCTTCGAGAAGAAGTCTGCAGAGGATAAGGCTGCGAAGATTGCCGCTTGGGAGAAGGAACAGGCTGAGACTCCTGCGGTTGAAGCCGATGTTGAAGCTGAAGTGACTTCGACTCCTGCTACGCCTCCAAGTGCTCCAGATACGCACAATGCGGCTTCGCTCAAGGCGGCCGCGAAGCTTTTGGAGAGCTTGAAGTCGGATGAGAAGGACGTCTTCGGCTCGGATACTGAGGAGGAGGTAGATATTGAGGAGGGTCCTTGGACATACACTCTTCCCGATGCGCACGCTCTGACGAAGCCGGAGGGGTATGAAGGTGATTTTGACCCGACCAATGCTGTGGGAATCAAGGGCAATGATGGACAGGTCTACATTGTCACGATGGAGTGGTATGAGGAAGCTACGGAGGAGGAAGTGACCAATCTCAAGACGGTGCAGGAGAATCACATCGGACTCGTGGAGAAGCCGAAGTTTCCGGAGTCTGAAGAGGAGGAGCTGGAGGGAAAGTTCAAGCCTCGCGAGGCGTAAGTAATACAAAACTAAAAAAATAAGAAAACCCATATACTAAAAAATATAAAATTGAAAACTGATAAAAAAGTGTGATTGTTATTTGTTTTTTTATATCTATCTTTTACCCCTTTATGGAATAATGTATATAAAAGGGTAAAAAAAATTTGATGAGTCTGAATGAGTGATACAGTTAGCAGATTTTAACCCGAGCACAGCTCAACCAACACAAGACTCAACAACATTCAAGATGGCGAAGAACACTTCTCGTTCCTCCACCACGACCTTCGAGGCGACCTTCCCGCAACAGGGGACGCTTGATGGACGGACCATGAGCCGGATCATCGGCACGAAGGGATGCGGCACCAAGCGCATCGTCAAGATGGTGAAGGCTCGATTCGGTGACGAGACTCGCCCTTTCCTCCGCGCGAACCGCGGAGACAACAACTTCACCATTCTGGCCAAGGGGTCATCTGGTGAGAAGGCGGTGCGCTTCATTGCGCAGTTCCTTCAGAAGGAGACGGACTTCATCCAGGGGAGGACGAGTGAGTGCCCCCATCCTCACCAGTGGGTGGACGCTTCCGGCTACGGCGAGCTGATGAAGCACATCATTGGGAAGGCGGGATGCGGCATCAAGGCGCTCCAGGAGCCTGGTGGCTTCATCCTCAACCGGAAGAAGGACGATGCTCCGGGGAAGTGCATGTTCCTCGTGGAAGGGGTGGACAACGCGCAGGTCCAGAGGATGGTGGTCAAGTTGCGGGAGCACATGGAGAAGACGCGCACCTCGCAGTCGGATGGAGCTCGTCGTCGGCGGGTGCAGGTGGACCTCGCCACGCCAGACGGATGGTTTTCACAGCAGGCTACGACCGAGAGCGCTACTGTGGCCGACACCAACTCGTTCGGGTCGCTGATGGACGGGGATTCTTCCGAGGATGATTCGGAGGACTCCTCGCAGGGAGCCAATGAGAAGGCTGCTGAGGAGGAGATTCGCCGTCACCTTCAGAGCAAGATCCACTCTCGTGGGAACAAGGCTCGCACTGTGGGACAGGAGATGCACGAGACCAGGTGCAAGCTGGCGCAGACTCGTGGGGTGGACCCGCGGATGGTGAGCGACCGAGAGGTGAACGAGCATCTTCGGGAGCTTGCGCTGGAGGAGGACCGAGAGCTGCAGAGGGTGCAGGACGCGGCAGTGGGGAAGAAGCAGAAGGTGGACACTACTTCGCACGAGGAGTTCCCAGATGAACTGGGCTCTGCAGGCATCCAGCTGCAGGTGCAGGAGCTGGGTCAGTGGGCGACGAAGTCCAAGGAGGTGATGGAGAAGAAGATCGCCGCCAAGCCTCCAGCTCCACCGGTGGCTCCTCCCAAGATGGAGCGACAGAGCTCTACGCGTCCTGTTCCTCGTCCGACTCTTGCGCGTTCGCAGACTGCGGTAGCTCCGGCTGGTTCTGCCTTCGATGGAACCCCACCGGCAGACGATTGCTGGCCTGATCTCAACGAAGAAGACTGCAAGGACTGGGGCGACTCTGATGAAGAGTTCTAGGTAAGTAAGTAGTTAGGTAGATAAAAGAAAACCAAATAAAAAGCTAATAACCCATATACCAAAAACAGCGTAAAAACCTCATAACCAAATAAAAAGCTAATAAACAATATACCCCCT
>MDSZ01212678.1_pt1 | contig 11437 bp, 7 predicted proteins | sample 811201 | NCBI WGS metagenome assembly MDSZ01 (sample SAMN05326647, study PRJNA326480) | marine metagenome | isolation source: seawater | place: Indian Ocean: North | collected 2010 | reverse complement strand
GAAAAATTTACTCGGCAAATTTTTGCCTGAAAAAGTCGCTATATATAAATATACGACTTGAAATTGTTTTTATGGCATTACCAAAGTTAGGGTATCCTACATATGAACTTGAATTACCCTCTTCAGGCAAAACTGTTAAATATCGTCCATTTCTCGTAAAAGAGGAAAAAGTGCTTTTAATGGCATTAGAGGGTGGAGATGAAAAAGCAACAACTAACGCAGTTAAGGATTTATTGAAAAATTGCGTTGTTTCCAGAATTAAGGTAGATCAACTTCCTAGTTTTGATTTAGAATATTTGTTTTTAAAGATTAGAGCAGCATCTATTGGAGAAATCATTAATTTGACTGTAACTTGTCTTGACGACAATAAGACAGAAGTTGAAGCAACTATCAATATTAATGAAATTGAAGTTTTCAAGCCAGAAGGACATGATCCTAAAATCATGTTTGATGAGAAAACGGGGATTGTGATGAAATATCCTAGTATGAAGCAATTTGTTGAAAGAGAGTTTCTACAGAAAGATATGAAGACTGAAGATGTATATGATTTTATTTCAGAATCTATAGATCAGATATTTGATGATGAAGAAGTGTATGACTCAAGTACTACTACAAAGAAAGAATTCCGCACATTTGTGGATGGGTTGACTACTAAGCAGTTTGAGAAAATACAGCAATTCTATATTACAGCACCCAAGTTACGTCATAAATTTACAGTGACTAATCCTAATACTGGAAAGGAATCTGAGTATACATTGGAGGGATTACAGAGTTTTTTCGCATAGCACTCTTTCAAAATAACTTGGAAGGGTATTACAGAATCAATTTTGCTCTGATGCAGTACCATAAATACAGCTTGACGGAGATTGAAGATATGATGCCTTGGGAACGTGAAGTTTATGTAGCGTTTTTAATGCAATATCTAGATGAAGTCAAGCAAAAACAGCAACAAGCAAAAGCGAGTAGATAGTGGCAAAACTTACTAAAACATTTAGTGGAGATTTTACTACCTGGATAGCAGGGAAAATTTGGGCTGAGATAAAAAAATGGGATGATGAGAGATTAGATGCCAAAGCAGATCCAGAAGTTGTTAAGGCAGCTGATGAGATGCTTAACGATGATGATGATTCTTTAGTAGTAAGGGATGACAATCTTAGAACGGACGTACATAAGATATTTGGTGGTATTGATAATAGATTACTACAAGCAGAAAATAAAGTAGAAAAACTATCTGCTCAGGTAAGAACTCTAGGTTCAGGTATCGCTGATACTCAGAGATTGCTTGTCAATCAAAATCAGATGTTGGAAGACAAATTTGATTTGCTTTTAGAAGGATTTGGAACAAGAGCAGAACGTGAAAAAGAGAGACAAGAAGCATTAAAAGCAGATGCTATTGAGGCAGGATTGGAGGAGGGTTTATTTAGAGCAGGAACAAGAGGTCTGGTTAAAGGTACTAGAGGTAAACGACAATTTAGTATTTTTGATGCTATTTTGGAAACTTTATTACGTAAAGGTGGTGCTAGAGTACTTAGATTTCTTGCAAGAAGGTTTATTCCAAGAGGTATAAGATCAAGAGGAAGACTTCTTAGGAGAGTAGCTAGTCCAGGTTCACTTAAGAGGAGGATTGGTAAAGAACTTATAAAGAGATTACCTAGTAAGTTATCAAAGAGATTAGGTAGAGAAGTATTAGAGGAAGGTGCTACTCAGATTACTAAGAGAGCTCTTCAGAAAACAGCAGGTAAAGCTGTTGCTAAAAAAATACCTTTAGCAGGTGCTCTTATTGGTACAGGATTTGCCCTTGAAAGATTACTAAAGGGTGATGTAGAAGGTGCAATGTTAGAGTTTGCATCAGGATTATTAGGTGGTAGTGGTTTAGGTATATTAGGATCAATTGGTATTGATGCGTATCTCTTTGATAGAGATATGAGAAGGGAGGGTGTATATGAGAAAGGTAATGTTAATGTGAGTGATGGTATGTTTGGGGATAGTATTGATAATATAGGATCAAGTATTCTTACAGCATCTGTAGCTCTAGCTTCAGCAGCAGGGGTTTCATCAAAGGTTAATGCAGAAATTAAAAAATTAGGTCTAGATTATAAAGTTGAAAACGTTCCGTTTGTAAAAACTATAAAACCATTATCTCCTTCAAGTGTAAGAGTTGCTAGTAATAATGTTAAACCATTAAATGAGAAGTATGCTACTCCAAGTGTTATTGAGTCAATAATGGTAAAACTTGCTCAAAGAACTGGAGATCCTGGTGGGGATGGTGGATTTTATGTAGATACTACTGGTGAACCAGGATTTAATGATACAGCAGTTAATCATAATGTTGCTGTTTTTGATGGAGAAGTAACAAAGATTGGGTATGATTATGACTATAAGACTAAGCGTGGTTATGGTAATTACGTTGTAATAAGGAGTACTAGTCCTCTTGATGGATCAGCATTTGATGCGTTGTATGCTCATTTTCCTAAAGGTAAGATAAAAGTTGCAAAAGGACAAAAAGTTAAGGCAGGTACTGATCTTGGACCTTTAGGTACACTTGATGATGATCCAGCACAAGTTGGTAGTATTGAACAACCACATATGAGTGTTGATTTCTTTGAACCAGGTGGAAGAAAACCATTTAATCACTGGACGCATCTGGTCAATGTAAGTCAGGATTATTTGATTACTAAACCAACAGTTGTCGTAGAAACTCCATATATTCCAAAAACACTTAATTTGGTGGAAGGTGGTTTTGCTGATAAAAGAGTTGGAGAAGATAAAGCATTTTTAGAAGGAGTTCAAAAATTAGCAGAGAAGTGGGAATTAGATCCTGCACATTTATTAGGATTGATGGCATCTGAATCTATGTTATTTGCTGATGCACAGAATACGTCTTCAGATGCAACAGGACTAATACAAATTCTTCCAGCAACCGCAAAGGATTTGGGTACTTCCGTTGAAGATTTGCTTAAGATGTCTCGTGCTGAACAGTTGGTCTATGTTGATAAGTATTTTGAATATTGGAATTTACCAAAAGGAGCAACAAAAGCTCAATTGTATCAATCTGTTCTTGCACCTGCATATTTACATCTTGGTCCAGATGAGTGGTTATATAAAAAGGGTAGTGCAGAATATAAGGGGAATAAAGAGCTTGATTTGAATGATGATGGATATATTACTCCACGTGAATTGGGTACTCGTATTGATACGAAGATGGATGAATATGGAATTGGATCAGAGGTAAAACCACCCGTCAAAAAGCAAAACTTATCACTTCTTGATGAAGGTAGTAAGATACTTGAAGATCTAGATAGTGTAGATCAGAAAGTTCCTATTGTTGTGTTAAATAACTCAATAGTGGCGAATAATCCAATTAATTTTAATACGGTTTCTGGTGGTATTGATTGGGAACAGACTTTAGAAGCAAGTAAATTAGCAACCTTAGCATAAGATGAAACTTACTAAAACTTATTCAGGAGATTTAACTTGGGCTATTGCTGAAAGGTTGTGGAAAGATCGTCAAGTAGCAGCAGCACATAAGAGAGAAGCATTAGATATTTTAGAGGAATCTGATGATCCTATGCTAAATTTTGGTGAGTTTATGGGTCATGCGGTAATGAAACGTATGACTTCTATGCTTCCTAAGAGATTTCAGCATAAAATGCCAGATCTAAGGAATTCTGAGTATTTACATAGAGGTCAGAAGAGGACTATAATGAGTCCTTTTGCAAGTCCTATAAATCCTCAACCTACAGGATTTGGTGGACCTCGTGGAGGTGGTGGTATAGATCCTGATATAGTACCACATGATACTATTCTTGGTAATATGATTAATATTACCCCTGGTGGAGATATTACGAAAGTTAAACCAAATACTCCTATGGTTGGTAGTAATTTTGGAAGTAGAAAGACTACTAGTACAAGGAGACCACCAGTAAATGTTAAAGATGAAAAATTAGGTAAGTTTTTAGCAGCAGTAGCAAAATCGTTAAGTGCTAGTGTAAGTAGTCTCAATGAAAGGATGGATGAGACACAAGAGGGAGTTATTAGTGCTAATGAGAGTCTTAAGATTAATCAAAAACAATTAGAAGATGGTACAGACACTTTAGGTGATAAACTTGATCAACTTATAGCTGCTATTAGAGAACAAAATAGTTTTGCTGAAGTACAGGCAGAGAATAAAAAGGAAGCAAAGAAAGAACAACAAGTAGAGGAAGATAAGGACAGAGCTAGTACCATAAGAACCATTAAGGTTGGTCAGGATGATGAAGAGGTAGCAAAGATAAATCGTCAGAATAAGATGTCTGATGAGGTAGAAGAAGCAAATATAGAGAATAGAGCTATACAAGGAGAATTAGATCTTGATAATGCTGCACAACTTGAAAGGGGTGGTGTAGTTTCTGGTCCTGATAGTGGTTATCTTGCTGTTCTTCATGGAGATGAATATGTAATTCCAAAAGATAATAAGTTTACTAGAGGAGAAACACCAGAAACAGGTGGACCTCCAGTGAAGAAACCTGATGAAGGGAGTAGGAATCAAGATGGAATGAAACCTACCATAAACAGATTACCTAGTATCTTCCCTAATATGAGTGATGGTGGTCATAATTGGACTAGGAATACTCAAAAGTTATACAGTGCAATGGAGATTCCATTCAAAACTTCTGCTATTGTAGCAGCAGATGGTTTTGCTAAGGCATTGCGTACTTCTGATGTTCCTATGGAAGTTGTACAACCACTTGAAAGCATAATAAGTCCTTTTGCTGATGCTGCTGGTGTTGGGACATCTTGGACTAATATAATAGCAGCTAGTAATGAAGTAGATAACAAAGAACAGAAAGAAAGAGATATTCAGTTTAGTGATTCTAAGAAGAAAGATAAGAGAAAATGGTGGGATTTCTATGGTATGTTAGCTGGTGATGGAGGACCAGGTCTTTCTAGTAATCTGATGAGGACACAGCATGGTACAAGTAATACTGCTGCTAATTTAATTCGTCAAGGTGGATTTAAGTCTAGTACAGGGATGTTAGGACATGGTGTTTATAGCAGTGTAAAACCAAATGTAGCTCAATCATATTCAGGTGCTGGTGTGTTTAAAGGATTGAAAGGTGGTAACGGTCAGGTTCTAGACATGTTAACCCCTGATACTGCAAGAACTTTTAGAGGGGCAACTGTTACTAGTAATGTTACAGCAAATAAAGGATTGAAGCTTGCAGATAAGCTTAAAAGTGGTGCTTATAGTAATAGTCCTAAAGCAAACGAACTACGTAATGTATTGAGAGGTGGATCTAACACGAAGAATATAGTTACTATGGGTACTAAGATGAAGGGTCTTGCTGGTGGACTTGGTTTAAATCTTGCTATGGATGCTATTTTCCCTGATCCTGTTGGTGCATATCAAGATCTGACAGGTCCAAATGCATTCTATAATAATCCTAAACTTAGTGAAGAGGAACGATTAGCAGCAATAGCAAGTTTGAATCCACCAGGTGATCGCAATAATATATCTAATTTTGTAAATTTAAATTCAAAAGAAAATATATTCACTAAGTTAGAAAAAGCAAATGCCACGGTTGAACCTATCATAATAAATAGGGATGATACTTCTGGTGGTAGTGACACGCAAGTGTCTAAGAATCTTATTGCAAATAAGGGAAATCCTTTTAAAGCAGGAACATATATTAGTAATTATTGATGGAAGAGAATAAGGCATATGCATCTAGTTGTGAAATCAAACAGATTGCAATATACAAAGTAAAAGAAGAGACTAAGGCATATGCTAACCTTTCAGCAATGGCAGTGTCATTTCAGTATCATGAAGATATTTTTTGGCCTTCTTATGGTGCTACTTTAGTATTGCTTGATAATGGAGAGAATCTTATTTCTAGTATGCCAATACAAGGTGGTGAAAAAGTTGTTATTGAAGTAGAGGATGTTCATAAAGAAGTTTATTCATGGACATTTAGAGTACATCATATTTCAAATAGGATTACTAGGGATAGGAGACAGACATATACATTATGTTTAATTTCTCCAGAAGGTCTACTTAACGAGAGTGTTTGTATTACTAAGTGCCTTGAAGGAAAATCATCTGATATTGTTAAGAAAATTTGTACCGAATATCTACAAGTTCCATCTGGAATGATTGCTGTTGAAGAGTCTATGAATCAAGAGCATGTAGAAGTTAATAAACAACATCCATTCACTGCTATTAAAAATTTGTTATCTAAGTCGTTTAGTAAACCAAGAGTAAAGAAGAAATTTAAGTTTGGATTTGGTGAGCGTGATGCTGGAAAACTGAAAACGGCGGGATTTTCTACTGTAAGTGATGCAATTACTGATCCTGATTTTCAGAAGAGTACTGGTAGTGCTGGATACTTATTCTTTCAAACTAGTGAGGGATATCATTTCGTTTCCTTTGATGCGTTAGCAGAACAGGAATCTTCTGGATTATTTACTTACTCTCCTGGTAAAGTTGGTGATAATGCAACTAATAAGATTCAAGAACTTCAATTTAATCAAGATCTTGATATGATTAAGAAATTGAGGGAAGGAGCATATAGTTCAAATGTCTGCTTTTTCAACATAAATACAGGGAAGTATGAGGAGTATGTATATTCTCTGGATGATGTGTGGAACGATATGGTGCATTTAGGTGCTTCTACCAATCTACCTTATGGACAAGCACAATTAGCCAATTTGAGATCACCCACTAGGGTTATGTCAACTATAATTGATAATGAAAGTAATTATATGGGAGAAGAAGTTGCTTTTTTAGCACAAGATCATCCATATAAAGATTGGCAAAAGAATTCTTTCGCTCAATCAATTGCTAGAGCTGGTATTATGTTCAATCAAACAGCAACTATTGCTTTAGATGGACATTTAGAATTATCAGCAGGTGATATTGTTGATATTAGAGTTCCTAATCAACTTCCAGATGTCAAGAGAGATCAAGATATCTGGGATCAAGAACAAAGTGGTAAGTATTTGGTGAAAAATCTGAACCATCAGATTGACACTAGAGGTCAAACCGTATATACTGTCTTAGAACTTATTCGTGATTCTTATGGAATCACTGAAAGTAAAATCACATAGGTAACCCAAATATGGAATCTATAGAAGCACACATTAAAAAAGATAGAGAGATCCTTGATGATCCCACAACTAATGCTGCTGCTCGCAGACATTATAAAGAAGAATTGCATGAATTAGAAGTTTATGCAGATCATCATAGACAAGAGATAGAAGCAGGAGATCATCATGATCCTAATGCTATTGAACTCTTTTGTGAGATGCACCCAGATGAGCCAGAATGTTTAGTATACGATGACTGAAGCTTTAGCAGGACTGTACCCAACTAATAATATAGGATCTGATGGATTCAATTGGTTTATTGGCCAAGTTGAATCCGTCAGAGAAGATGATGCAAAGGGTTCAGGACGCTTTAAAGTAAGAATAGTTGGACATCATCCTAAAACCTGTGAAGCTATTTCAACTGAAACCTTGGGATGGGCTCAAACTATAATGCCAGTGAACGCACCTCATCTAGCTGGTGGAGTAACTTCAATCACTCCACAGTTAGAGTCTGGGGTGTGGGTTGTTGGATTCTTTTTGGATGGTGATAAACAAAGACCATGTATTATAGGAAGTATTGGTAGAGTTGCTAACTCTATGGATGGTGATGATGATGAAGATCCAACTCCAGGTGAATCAGGGTGTAAATCATTTACTACATTTGTTAATCCTGAAAACGAAGTTGGTATTGAACAAGCAACAACAGGACAATACTGTGAATGGAAACCTACAACAACACAAGCAGGACATGTAGCACATCATTCTTCAGTACCTGCTTCTTTTGCTGCTAAGTATTCTAGAAATTCAGAGCAAAACCCAGGTGGAATTGATTGGTGTATAGAGAAAGCAGATCGTTGTGGTAAAGAGACTGACTTGAAAGGCACTTTCACTAGGTTGATTGGTGAATTATTGTATGAAACTCAGAGAAATGGTGGAAAACTTGGCACTTACTTAGTAAGTGATGCTACTGGTGAATTGAGAAAGATTGAGAGGTCAGCAAGGAAATATGTTAATAAGGCAATACGTGTTGTAAGAGCATTTGTTGCTAATATTAAGGGTTGGGTTGTTGCTAGAATGAAGGAAGCAACTAAAGAGATAACTGATATATTATTAAAACCAACCAAGAAGGGCAATTCTCTTAAAAAATTAACTAAATTTTTCAATGATAATTTGGCCAAAGTTGGTTGTAAGATGGCAGATCTTAGTGATCGTTTGACAAAGTTTATTGAGAATATCATTTATGGGTATCTGTTTAATATCTACAAAGAAACAGCGTGTCAGGTTGATAAGTTTATTGAGGGTTTGATTAATCAGATCCAAGCAATGATGAATGAATTGCTTGAGAGTATATTAGGACCACTTCAGTCACTTCTTGGATCTGTTGCTTCTACTATTAATATTATTGGTGATGCAATCAACTATGTTTTAACATTACTTGGTATAGAATGTAGTGGACCTCCCAAACGGTGTGCCAAAGTAACTAAGATATGTACGGATTGTGGTAGTGATGAACGTGAAGATTTCTTAGACAGATTGTTGGAAGATTTGGAAGGATGGCCTGATGGTGCAGATTGGACACAGTATACATGTGAAGACTCTTATGAGGGTACTAAACTTAGAAATACAAATATAATCTTTGTTGGTGGTATTCAGAATCCTACAGTAACACCTCGTATTACCTATTCCATTAATGATGTAGAGGTAAGGGAAGGTGGAACTGCTGTCTTTACAGTAACAAGAAGTGGAAAGATTGACATCCCATCTAGTGTAACATATGGAACTAGAAATGGTACTGCAAAAGAAGAAGAAGATTATCAAGAGGTGAGTGGTGTATTAGGATTTGTTCCAGGTCAGACTGAAAAGCAGATAGAGGTAGTAACATTTACAGATTCTGTTTTAGAAGGTAATGAAGATTTTTACATGAGAATCTTTAAAGATAGTCCAGGAACTGTAAAAGCAAGTGCTACCAGGAATATTGGTAAGTGTACTATTAGAGAAGGTTCAATTACTACTGGTACACAGTCAGTGGTAGAGGATGATGTAGTAGTATCTTCAAATCCATCATTCCCTTCTTCAAATCCATTACGTGACAATCTATTCCCTGAACCAGAGATTCCAACTTCAGAAGTAGGTGGAGCAGAAGATCCAGATCAAGAACTTCTTCCTTCGTATACTGTTACACCAGATAGAATAACTGTTAAAGAAGGTGAGTTTGTTACTTTTGATATTCTAACTAAGAATGTTCCTTCTGGAACTACATTGTCATATAAGTTATTTGGTGATAGTATTACTCCTAGTGATGTCATCTCAAATAATCTAGAAGGAACTTTTGTTATACAGAATAATACTGCTAAAGTTATAGTTGGTATTAGTGAAGATAATGTGACTGAAGATCAAGAGATATTAATCTTTGCTATATCAGGAACAGGTGCTCAAGCAAGTGTTGCTATATTATCAGATACAAGTTCATTCAGTGACGAAGATATACTTGATATAGAAGATAGTTCATCACCTGAAATTCCTGGAACAACAAAACCTAGGTTGCCAGATACTGAGAATCCTATAACAGGACCAACAGGAGATATTATACAGATCCCAGTAAATAATCCAGGAGATCCATATCAAGAACCTCCAAATGTTTTTATTACTGGAAATGGATATGGATCTTCTGCTGAAGCATTATTAGATAATAAGGGTTACTTAGTAGAGATACGTGTTATTAATCCTGGATTTGGATATAAACTCAATACACCACAGGATGCAGGTAAAGAATGCATCATTGATTCTTTCACTATGATTAGACCTGGACAGGGATATACTTCAACACCACTTGTTTATATAAATGGTGATCCAACTATTGCTGAAGCAGTGATTGACAAAGGTAGGGTTATTAGTGTTAGAATTATCAATAGAGAACTGACATTTAGTGAGTATCCAGAAGTTAAAATCCTTGGCGGTGGTGGATCTGGTGCTAAGTTCATGCCATCATTTGCTTGTCTTGATCCTGACATTCGTGTTAAGATTGGATCTGCTAAGGTCGGAACAGGATCATACATTGATTGCCCATAATTATGACAAATGCTACCGAACAATTTGATAAAGCTGTAGTTGAATCCATAGTAGGAGAGCAACCAAAGGCAAATATCATACGTGAACAGGAGTTAGTAGAACCTACTAAGAAGGATGAGAAGCAAGATGTTGAGCTTAAGACTGAATATACTGTCTTAGTTAATGGTAAAAAGATTCAATTAACTACTGATAAATTAGGATCATCATTACTTAATAAGTTATCATCTAATGGTATACATCTTCAGGATAATGGAGATATTATAGTTCTCTCTGGTTCTAACGAAGAGGGTAAGGCATGTGGTGGACGCATGTTAATCAATACCAAAGGTGGTCAGTTGGTTAAGACAGGACCAGTAATTACAGAGATTACAGCAGATTCCAATTCTTCTACTGAGGGATCAGGATCTAGTACAACAGAGACTTCTGGTACAAGTGAGGTAGCAAAATCAGATATATTATATGGTGATTGGGAAGTAGAGACTTTAGGTACGATATATCTAAGAGGAACTAATATTACCATTGATGCTACTGAGATTCTTACTTTGAGTGCCAAGGAAAAGATTGTAATGCAGACAGGTGAGGTAGTGCAAGCTTCTGCATCATCTAAAGAAATAACAGGACAAAAGGATACTAATGTTACTGGACCAGAGAGTACAAATGCTGCTGAGACAACTTTAACTCAACTTGATCCTCGTTCAACACAGAGTGTTGTTAGTTCGGGACATATAAATCGTGTGATAATGGGAGACTATAACCTAAGTGTTATGGGCGTGGGAGCACATACCTATGTTGGAAGAGAATTTGCTGCACCATTAATTCTTAATAGAACTAGTGCATATTCATTATTTGCTGCTGCTGGTAATATGAGTTTCTTGACAGGTGTTGGTAGTTTATGTCTTGGTGCTGCTGGTGGTACTTTTGGAGCTTTTGTACCAGGATCAGTTAATCTTAGTGCAGCAACAGGTGTTAGTGTTGCAGGTATTGGTGCAGTTAATATTAATAGTGTATTGGGTGTTAATTTAGGAGCAGGTATTCCAGCACTACCAGCATTGACTGCTGGTGATGTTAAGATTACAGCAACTAAAGATATTAATTTGAAGACAACAGCAGGTAATATAGTTGCAGAAGGTAAGAAAATATACCTTAACTAGTGTGCCAGTTACATAACTGTCACAAGGGGGGTTGACCCCACATCAATAAGATGGCATAATGTATAAATAACTTTACATAACAACAGGCCCGAAACTATCGTACCCTGTGGAATGTAATAAAGATCCCATGTCGGGGATCTTATCATCCGCAG
>MDSZ01004574.1_pt1 | contig 11438 bp, 17 predicted proteins | sample 811201 | NCBI WGS metagenome assembly MDSZ01 (sample SAMN05326647, study PRJNA326480) | marine metagenome | isolation source: seawater | place: Indian Ocean: North | collected 2010 | reverse complement strand
TCAGAACGCACATACATTCCACCGGTATATATTTTATTTACATCGTGCGTAACGTTAGCTATTTCGTTAGCCCAATATATTCTTTGTCCAGCCATTATTATTTGTCCTCCAATCTGCTGTCCCAAAACTTGTTAGACGGGTCATTGTAATCTGTGCAAGTAAACGATTCTAAATCTGGGTCATTAGTAAAGTATTCAGCCATTGCACAACAACTTGGTTTACCAACTTGCTCTGATTGTGGCCACATTAATGGTCCCCAGAAATCAGTTATTTTTAACCAGATTTTTTTAGCTGATATTAAACGATAGTTAGTTGCGTAATCAACTTCGTACATATCGCCGTCTTCGTCGTAGTAACTAGCAATCATTCCAACCTTACGAACAACTTCTTTGAAGTTAGTTTGGTTGTTATGGTGTATTGCTTCACCAACTTGATTGAACCAGTTTTCGCTTTCTTCAATATGACGCATTATTGCGTCTTCGTATTTATTTAATTTAACATTAGCCATTTGGCCCTCCATTTCGTGTCGTATGTTTTCGTTCATATAACTTAATTTTACAATACAATTGATTGTTATTCAACTTTTAAGTGACTATTTTTCAACTTTTTTTTAACCTAAAGTCCAGTATGTATTGGCTTTTATTTATTCTTCAGAAAAATTTTGTAAAATAGCAGTTGCTACTTCAAATATTTTGTCTAATTCGCATATAAATAGACCATTAACAGAATCGTCTGGCATAGCTACCATAGCAAATGGTTTTGATTTAGCACCGATAATATCATTATTTGCGTCACTTTGTTCTTTAGCTTTATTAAATCTAGTAGCTATTGGTCCAACTTGTTTACCTGCTTTTACTTCTACTCTTAGATGTCCTCGCCAATTTTCTTCGTGTGCGTCTGCTCCGTGAAAACGATTACTTGGTATGTTAAGTGCTTTTCTTGCTAGGTTTTGTTTGCGTCTGCCTTTTTGTCTATTGCGTCTGTTCAAACAAGTTCTACATTTACATAAATGTTTTTTAGTACCTGTCTTTGGACATTCACCAATCTGTCTGCTTTCACTATTCTTTTGGCTCATACTTTTAGGCAGGTGTCCATACTTTTTTCTTTTATACTCTTGGTATGTTTCGCCTTGTTCCCATTCGACTTTACTCACCTATTGATTTTATCATAAGTCTAAGATTTTTGAAACCATTCAACTTAGCAAATTCTCTACCAGATAACCAACTATCTTGATCATCTTTCTCGGCTTCTAATCTAGCTTGAACTTTCTCTGGAAATAATTGTAAGTCATCAAGTGCTTTCAATATCTCAGATGAGTTTGGTGCGTATGCTCTACCTCGTTTATGTAAATACTTTACAGCAGTAAAAACATTATCAGGTGTATAGATTTTGAGGTCATCATAGAAAGCCACAATAGTTTCTTCATTCCATTTGGCCGCACTCGGATATCTAGCGGTAATCCACCGCAATATCTCTAGATAATCTGCTTTGCTCATCATCTTTCTAACAATGCCCACTCTAAATAATAGCAGTAATGTACGCGTTCAATTTTTGAACAGTCACAATGCATACGTTCTATTGGTAGATTGTAAGATTTCAATACAAAAACATTCTTACGAATATTTGGACTTTCAGTAGAACAAATATATTCGCCTTTGTACAATCTGTCTCTTGTTTCGTCAATACCAGATTTATTTTCTGGCTCGATTGATTTAAGTATTACGCTCATTAGTCATCTCCTTTACCTAGTGCTCTATCAATCTGTTTCATTCGTGTATTAAATTCGTCTTGTTGGTCAGTCATTACAAAATCCCAATGTTTTAATAATGCATTAACAGTCAAGTCAATATTTGGCCAACGCTTACGATACGCAGTAGCTCGTTCTAAAATATCGTGTGGTCCAACATTCATCTCAACCAACTCTTTACAAACTTTACCCCAGTTAGACTTCTCGCCTTTGGTCGTGGGCTGATAGCCCATAACTTGTTCCAATGCTTTCCAAATATCATTTTTGTTTGCACTTTGAAGTGCTACAACATCTTGTTCAAATGGATTTAGTTCTTTGGTTATTGTTATGGTTTGCTCTCGTGCAACCTCGGTGTTAGCTTCTGTGCTATCCCCCTGTTTGCTCTCGTGCAACTCTTTGCTTTTGTGCGTTGGGTCACTAAATATTAGTGTGTATTGTAAAGTGCTACCTTTATCTCTTTCACTTACAACAACTGCTCCAATTTCAGTTAGTTGTTTTAGTGCTCGTCTTACAGTATCTTTTGACATATTCATATCGTTAGCTAATCTTGCTCTGCTTGGAAAACATTCTCCAGTTTCACGATTAGCATAGGACCATAAGATACCATATAACATTATTGCATTAGCACTGATGCCTGACTTGAGCAACCAAGTAGGCACCATTGCAAATGTAGTATTATTTTCTGTGTTTAGATTATCACTCGTCACTAGACTCGACCTCATCTTGTGATTTAGTCTTGTCTAATTGAGGGGCTTTTGGATTTGACTTGATATGCTCTGGTTCCCAATTTTCAGAGGGATTAGCTATCGATAAAAACCAATCTCCCGGAGCAGTATTCCATAAGTGCAGTCCTAAGCCCAGTGTCATACAACATCTACGAAATGCGTCAGATTCGGCAGACTTTAATTTGTCTCCGTCAATATCTTCACTATCTCCACCACCTAAGCAGGTAATTTCAACGTGTCGCTCATCTACATAGCATTCTAATGTTCCGTATAATCCAACAAATTTTCCTGTTCCGTCTAATACAACTTCACCAGTTTTCCATTCGTAGTTGCCTACGACTTGTAATAGTCTTTGACGCAATATTCCGTGTGGAATATAGTATCTTTTACTACCAGCTTCTTTGATGAATTGCTGTGGGAACGGTTTTGTTAGAGCATACAACTGAGTTTTTTTATCAGGCATATTTCTCCAATCTATTTTAACCGTAAATTAATTATACAATTTATTTAAGTATTTGTCATTCTTTGTGGTATAATTATTTTGTAAGTAAGTCATCAAATTACTTAGCTCCAATCGAGAAAAGCCCGCCGTAATAAGCGGGCTTAACTCTTTCCTGTTGGGTTTATTTTAACAAGCTATAAGCGTGGTCAACTAATTGCGTTCCTCTATCGCTAGTCACTTGTTCTACGTGGTATCTTGCTCTATCGTTTCTGTATGCTTTACGATAATCTTTGTGCCATTGTTCCCATTCGGCAACTGCATTAAGCAATCCCCAACCTGTTCCTCTAATGTTATTTAGATTATCTGCATTGTTATAGACAGACAAAACACCAGCGATTTTTTCTTTTTGTGTCGTGACATATCGTTGTCCGTGTTCATCTTCGTCATATGGAAACAACATTTTTAGAATATCTTCAGCTTTGTACATTGTACCTTTGCCTAATCGATAACTAATAGTTGTCTCAATAACTTCTTTTTCAAATGCGTCAAAGTATTGATTGAGTAAGCCAAGTGATTTTTTGGCCTCCCATACTTTTGTTTCAACAGTTCCAGAGTGTCTAATTGACCAACTACGAACTGCTTGTTGCATAGTCACTCGCATACCATTTGTACAAGCGAGACGCATAGGAAAAACAGTAGCACGAAACGCACTACTACCGTCGTGTGTATTGGTAATAAATAAATAGCAATCAACTTTCTCGTCTAAATCACTATCCCATTCCCAACTTCTATCTAATTTTATGACAGAATACACTCGTTCACCAGAACCAATTTTGCCGTAACCAATTATGGTTGCGTTATCAGTATCAATTATGTCCTCAGTAAAATCAGCTAGTTGCTTATTTTGTATAGGCACATATCTTCGACCGACTAGTCCAAGTGGTTTTTTAATATCATCACGCATTACGTGATATTGGTGGTCAGTTTCATCAAATCCGCCAACTGCATTTCTATGATACACCGGCTCTAATGTAACTTTCCAATCTAGCCCAGCATTTTTGAAACTAGGCATTTCGTCTGGATTATTTACCAAACTAGCACCCCAAGGTGCACGTCTTTGATTACTCATATTATCCTCCAATCTGTAATCATAAACTAATTTTACAGCTTAAAAGTTATTTATTCAACCTCAGATAGAAAAAAAAGGTAGTTTTTTTGAAAAATAGGTAAAATAGCCAAAAACTTCATACTAGTAATATATGTATGAGAAAAAACGATACAACACAAAGAATGGAGGGCTTGATGAAAGCATTAGGTTGTCAGTCTTGTTTTACTGACGCTACTGTTTTGATTGACGCTGACCTGCAACTTTGGTCTTGTGATGAGTTATTCTGTCAAGACGATGTTGCTGAGTTAGCAGAACAATCTAAGTAAAAGTGGAGGTGACCGGAATTGAACCGGTGTTATGTTAAGCAGAATTACCAACTCATCTACTAGACATCTATACCTTACACCCCCACAATTATTATATATTGGTAATTTTTGACAGATTAGCCACTTAGCTTAAATAACAACGTATTAAAGTTACTTTCAAGCATATCGAGTTCTTGATTTAACTCATTAACCATAGCATCACAGCTATTCTGATGAGATTTAATTTCTTCAATTGAGCTAAAAACCCAACCGAAAGCCGACAACATTATAGAAATGACTGCCGGTATTATATATTTAGTGTTTATTTTTAATGTAGTCATAACTTCTAATATACCAAATTATTTTTTGGTAGAATATGCCAGTTATTCAGGTTTTGGATAGGCAGCTTTAACTTCTGCTATGTGTTCGTTCCATTCAGTAGTGTCATTTACACTATCCCAATATTGCATATCTAATTGTTCAGGTATTGATTTGTATGCAGATTGTCTTAGTGCTATATAACCAAACTGTTGTTCGTTCCACTTGCTATTACCTAAATCTATTTTAGCTTGTGCGTAATCTTCTTCAGAAAATTCTATTGTTACGCCGTCAACTGATTTGTTAATAGGTTTAGCGTCTTCTATTTCTTGGTCTGCTTGTGCTTGTAATTCTTTTTTTGTTGCCATATCTTTATCCTAACATCTTTTATTTTTTCAAACCATACAAAGTGAATTTACCACGAAGTATATTACTTGTTGGACCCTCACACGATATTTGTATTCCGTCCACAACTGAGTTGTGTGTATAAACACCACCACCGTGAATACCTAACATTGTAGTTGTATCTTCAGCCATATAAACACTTTCTATTGTTACGTGTGTATGCATTGATGAGTTTGCCGCATTGAATATATAAACAATCATATTAAAACCTTTACCGTCTGTATTGTTCAAACTACCTGAGCCAACAAAAAATGCTCTGTTTGTATCTGCTAAATTGTTAAAACTTGCATCTGCCCTTATTGATTTTCCACTCTCATCATATTCACTACTTGAAGTAGCACTACTTGATTCTGTAAATCTAAAATGAACATCTGAATTTGTTGTAACAGGGTTAAAATCATTTATCACTAATACGTGCACATCATAAGTGCTATCCATTCCTGTAAGAGTTACGTTTGCAGTTGATGAAGTTATTGTATCTTCACTTATTTTTACTAAACTACCTGCCATTATCTTTTATACCCCCACACTTTTATAGTTGAACCACTTTTAACACCATTACCAGAACCACTATGGATTACTTGTATTCCTTTGTGTGTTCCTGCTGTTGCTAAAGTACCAATAGCTTTTGTAGAAAGAAACTCATTAGATGTTGTTATACCATAAGAATGTGCAATCATAAATGTATAACTTGAACTGTCATAAGGATTAAAAACATATAATACTGCCTCTCTTTGTTTTCCTAAAGATAAATCTCTATCTGGTAAGTAAGATATAAATATTTCATTTTGACCTTGATTTTTTACATCAAAATTAGTGCTGCCATTATGAGCTCTAGACGCATAGTTATAAGTAAAAGTAGAATTTATTGCGGTGTTTGAACTATCTAAAAACCTAACAAATGTGTTATTAGCTACTCCAGAATCATCTTCAAATATATATACAACTTTATAGACATCATAGTCTGCTGTAAAGCAATCTGTAATACTAATTATATCTGCATTAGAACTTGATGTTGTGGTTTTAACTAACTCTAAATTTGCCATATTTATTCTGCCAATCCGTACAATGAAAATACACCACTAGCTATATTATCGCTTGAAAATTTTAGTTGTAGTGCGTCATTAGTTTCAGCAGTTGCGTAAGTTCCTGCTCCAAAAGTTGAAATCATATCAGGGTCCTGAGTAATCCCTACACCTTGCCAATTTACAGCTGTAAATTTTGAACTGCTACCTAAATTGTATAAATAAACAAATGCGTTGTAACATTCACTTCCACTATTACCTATGTTTTGAACTATTGTAAAGTCGCCACTATTTGCTGCTCCAGGAATTGTAAAAGTACCATTTGCTTTCATATAATCAAAATTCCAATAATAAGTGCTAGTTTCATAAGAACTTCCTCCGTCATTTGACAACTCTAACTCAACTGCTTTGTTGTCTGCGTCTGATACCATTCTTGATATTGTTAAAAAATGAGTTGAATAAACATCTTCATCTATTGAAGTAAATTGAACTGCACCTGTATTGCTTGTAATTGTTTGAGTTTGGATTAATTCTAACTTACCTAAATCGCCAATACTACTTAGTCCAAATCGTGCTGCTCCTAATGGCATATTGGCCTCCTAACTATTTTTGAAATCAAGTAATGCATTAACCATAGGATTACCTGCGTCAAAAAACAAAAATGTAACTAAATCTACTGAGTTTGCTGCAGTTGATAATGTTACACCTGCGTTGCCTGAAGTTAATGCTACTGCTTCACTTCCTCCATTTACTGTTACTTTACCTAAAGATAAAGTTCTACTACCTGTTCCGTCTTGTGTGACTTTTAATGTAAATGTAGATACACCATTTGCCGGCACATTTGTAAAATCAATATCAGTTACATTATGAGCTAATGTTACTGCACCAGTATTACCATTTGCTAAATTTATTGCTAATGTTGTAGCAGAAGTAACTGAAACATCTGTCTCTGCATAGTCTTTTAAGATTACTGCACTAGCTACTTGGTCTGCGAATGCAACTTCAGCGTCAATAGCTAAGTTAATTGTTACTGCACCAGAACTTCCACCACCACTAAGGTTTGTGCCTGCTGTTACACCTGTAATATCACCTTCGCCTATAAAATTAACCCAACTTGAACCGTCATAAAATTGTAATGTATTAGTATCTTTCAAAAAACAAAACATACCCTCAGAATCGGAAGTGCCTAAAGCACTATCACGAGCAGAACTGTCTGCATAAACTTGCACGACTTGGTCTTGTATAAATGTTTGAAACTCTGTAGCACTAATTAAATCTCCTGTGCTATAACTTTTCCAACCGGCACCAGCCATTAAAACATCTCCTTAACTATAAACAAATCTCGTTCCTTCCCCAAGTTTAGCTTGTCCTAATATCCAAGCTGATGAGCCAGCCGGACTAAGCGTTGTGGTCCAAGACCAACTCTGTGAACGAGCATTTATACTATGACTTATACTTTCAATCCATAATTCATCAGTAAAACTTGAACTATTAGGATGAACAATTTTAACTGATACTCTATCTCCAAGTTCTCTACCTAATGCTTGTGGCCATAAGTTTGTATCATTTCTAGGTGTACAAGTAAGTCCGTCTATTCTTAAAATAGGTAAAGCAGTTTCAGCAATTTTTTGTTCAATTAAAGATAAAACATTTGCGTCATTTACATTAATTGTTTGTGTAGAGTTACTTTGAGCCGTATATCTTTGAACGCTATCAGCGTCAGAAACAAACTGCGTTGCTCCACCTGACCTAGTCCATTCATAAACATTTACAATTTCATTATCATCAAAAGATGTTTTTACATCTGTATATGGTAAGTTAGTTCCGTCATTACTAAAAGTACCTTGAACATTTATTGCTTTAGTATTAGATAGTTTGTAATCTCTATTTCTAAAAACAACATTACCGTCTGCACCAATAAACAACTGTGCGTTTTCAGCAGTTTCGCACTCTTTTAATCCAGTTAGAGTATTTGTATTTGTTGCCTGAGATATAACCTGATTAGTTCCAGTATTTATTGTTCTCTTTGAACTTGGCCAACCAATCGAATCTAGTATTCTAGATACTCTTGCACTAGATAACTCTTGCTCATCTACATAAGATAATCTTGTTGAAATACCTAACTCAGTAAATCCACCTCTACCTACACGCCAACCATTATCAGCTAGAGTAGATGAATTTAATATTTGGAATAAATCTGTTGCTCTAAATGTAACTGTGCTATCTGCTCCTTGTGTTGGAAATGCAACTGGAATACCTGTTAGGTATCCCTCAAATATTCTATAAGTAGATGAACTATACACTGCTGATACTCTAATTCTTTTAAGTGGTTGTATCTTAGTTCTAGCATTTGCACTATCATAATAAAAAGTTGTTTGACTTGGATTAAATCTGTTATCTGTATTGTCTAATACAATTGTCAAAGTACCTGCGTTAAAAGATTGCATTTCATTATTTCTACCTCTTTTTGTTTGTATTGAACGGACATAAGTAGATATATCTGTGTAGCTCTGTGGCTCATCAAACGGATTACTATCAAAACCAATCTCAACTGTTAAATTAACATTACTATCAAATGCAACTGGCATTAGATAAGCACCTTAATACCTTGCTTTTGTGCTTTGACCACTGCTTGTGCAACTGCTTCAGTTATTTCATCAGAACTAGCTAAAGCACCACCTACATTTACAACTATATTATTCCCGGAAGTTTGACCACCCATAAATTGACCAACCGAAGCTATACCAGAAGTAATTGTTGTAGGTGCTGGAAACTTACTTGAACCGCTTGTTGTTGTATCTCCACTTGAACCGTCTCCAACATTTCTGTCTATACCACCTGAATTTAATTTGTTTATGTTTCCAAATAGTTCGCTGAATTTACCATTTATAAAATCTATATCTTCGCCTGTTATTTGTGCAATCTTATTCAATGCGTCTTCATAACCTTTAGTATTCTCACCAAATTTATTAAGAACATTTTGTAAATTTTGTTGTGCAGCAGCTTGTTCAAGTAGATTTCTAGCTGACTTTTCCGTTACTTTATTTAGTTTCTCTTGTGCTTCTTTTACTCTTGCTATTGCAGCAGTTCTTAAATCTTCAGCTTTAGTTAAATTCTCTTCTGCTTTCTTGATCATTTCAAGTGCTCTAGTTTCTTCAAAACTAACTGCAATAGATTGTTCTTGTAGTTTTACTAATTCTTGTTTAGCTATTTGTAGTTCAAGTTCTTTTTCTCTAGTTCCGTCTTGTGCAGAAATTAATTCATCAATAGCTTCTTTTTGTCTTATTATTCCTAACTCTTCTTGTGCAGTTATTTTTGCACCAGTGCCTTGAACTTTAGCATAATGTTCTCTAGCTTTATCTAAATCTTCAGTTGCTTTTGCAACTTGTTGTTCAGCTTTAATTTGTTCTTTGAGTGCTTTGTTTCTATTTGATTCTGCTTTGTCTATTCTATTTTGAATTGCTTCAAGTTGGTCAAATGCATTTACAACACTTTGAAGTCCAGCTACTAATCCGTCTTCATACGCTCTAGCTAGTTCATATTGTTCTTCAGCTACTTCGTTCAAAGCAAAGCCGTGCTCATTCATAATTGCATTTAATTCTGCAACTGTTAAATTAGTTCCGTCTAATACATCGCCTAAAGTTAGATTAGCTTTTGTTTGTTCTTCAGTTTCTGCTGCAACAAAACCTAAATAATATTCTTGTCTTCTGTACGATTCGGTTAAAGCGTCTGCTTTATCTTTAGCTTCCTTAAATTTTTTGTTACCTTTACCTATTGCAAAAAAGATATTTGAAAGTGGCATTACTAATCTAATAGCTACTTTGGTTACCTTACCAAGCACCTCTAATACTTTTTGATTTTCTTCCTTAAATCTCTTAAATCTTTCTACACCTACTTGTATTCTTTGAACAAGAGTAGTTAAACTTTGTACAAGTTTCTTTAAGAACGGAACTAACATTTCACCAACTGATATAGCTAAATTCTCTGTATTGTTTTTTAGTATCTTTGTTTGTGCCTTAAAACTTTCTAACTGTTTCTTAGCTACTTCTTCAGTTGCACCTCCAGCATTTCTTAGTTCGTGTTCATAATTTCTAATTTGGTCACTTGCACCAGATAGAATTTTAACTGCGTCAGCTACACCTCTGTTCAAACCTAATTGGTCTAATGTGGCTGCTTTCATTTCATCGGACATTGGACCAAGCACACCGTCTAAGATTTCAATAATGTCTGCTAAGTTTTTCATCTTGCCCTCATTATCAAACATCTCAATACCAAGTGCCTCGAATGCTTCACTATTTTTAGCAGTTGCTCTTGGAATATCACGAAGTAACTGGTTAAGTCTGTCACCTGCTGCCGCACTCTTAACACCACGGTCTGCGAATGCAGCTAAAACTGCAACACCTTCTTCAACATCTTTATTTACAACTTTCAAAGCAGCACCTGCTTTTGTAGTTAATGCTTCAGAGAACTGCTCTACGGAAGCGTTTGCTAACTGGTTAGCTTTTACCAAAACATCTGTAACTCTAGTTAAGTTAGCTAAGTTTTGACGACTGTCTTTAACCGTTAATCCCAAAGCTGACTGTGCGTCTGTTGCTAAGTCGGTTGCTCTAGCCATATCAAACATACCTGCTTGAGCAAATCTAGCAACCTGAGGTAATGCAGCCATTGACTGTTCTGCGTCTAAACCTGCAGATGCTAAGAAGAAATACGATTCTGCTGCTTGGGCTGATGAAAGTGTAGTGACTTGTGAAACTTCTTTTGCTGTTCTAGCCATTGCTTCATTCTCTTGTTGAGTGGTTTTCATAATCGCTAAAGACTGAACCATTTTGTCTTCAAATTCTTCAAAGGCATTTACTGCTGCTTTTATTCCTTTGACACCTGCCATAAGAACTGCTGCACCGGCAACTGCTGCCATAGCTGGAGCCATAGTTTTGAGCATTGGACCAATAGGTTGGCCACCTTTCATCAAACCACTAAAACCACCAGATACACTATTGAGTTGTGCTTTTGCTTTAGTAGCACCTTTGACTGCTAATCTAATTGCAATATCAGAGAATGCCATTATCTTTTTCTCATCTCAGCTTGTTGTAAAGCAATTTGTTTATTTGTCATTTCTTCCTCATATAAGTAAAACTGTACCCAATGGGCATACTCAGTCATACTCATTTTAGTATGAAGTTCTTGAACAGTTATGTGTAAGTCTTTAGCTAAACGATAAGTAAAAAATAAATCAGGATTGTTCCTGAAAGTCTTCGCCTATTTCGGCTTGTACCTCCTGACTTAAACCTGAAATATCGTAAATACTAGCTAAGACTTTATTTACTACTTCTGCGGATTTGTCATAAAGTATTTCAATTGTTTCT
>MDSZ01215313.1_pt1 | contig 11439 bp, 9 predicted proteins | sample 811201 | NCBI WGS metagenome assembly MDSZ01 (sample SAMN05326647, study PRJNA326480) | marine metagenome | isolation source: seawater | place: Indian Ocean: North | collected 2010 | reverse complement strand
TTATTGGATGATAGACCCAATTGACGGTACGGCTAGTTATTGTAATGGGTTTTCTGGTTATGTTATTCAGTTAGCCTTAATATCTAAAAACTTGCCTATTTTTTCATTTATTTTTGCTCCTGAATTATTAAATATGTATACTTCCCAAAAAGATAAGGGTAGTAGACTTAATGGAAAGCCAATTTCTGTCCTAAAAAATTCTAATAATTTTATAATGACAGATAACTATCCAAATCCTAGAGGTTTTTCAAAATTAGTCTATAACAAATTAGAATGTAGCCGTTATATTGAGTCTGGAAGCATAGGCCTTAAGATATGTTTAGTCGCATCAGGTGATGCTAATTTATTTATTAAAAACGTAACTGTAAAAGATTGGGATTTAGCGCCAGCACATCTTCTCTTAAAAGAATCTGGGGGTTTTCTTTTTGATTTTCATGGTAATCCAATAGAATATAATAATACTCTTACAAAGGAACATGGCATAATAGCAATAAATGCCATGAAAACTTATAAATTAGTAGAGGATAGATTAGATTTAAAAAGTTATGTTAAATAAAGGCCCTACATTAATAATAGTTGCCCATCCTGATGATGAGGTACTTGGTTGTGGAGGTTTTATCGCCCGTTTAGCTGAAGAAGGGCACTCTGTTCATCTCTTGGTAATTGCAGATGGAGAATCCTCGAGGCTGAAGGAAAAAGATTTGGAATCAATAAATATTTTAATAAGAAAAAGGAATCAAGCATTAGAAAATGCAGGAAAAATTCTTGGAATTAAAACTATCGAAAGTCTTAATTATCCTGACAACCGACTTGATAGTATTGACCTATTAGATCTTATAAAAGAAATTGAAAAAAGAATAATTAGATACAAGCCTGAATTAATTCTTACTCATTATCATAGTGACCTGAATTTAGATCATCGAAGAATTAACGAGGCAACCTTAGTCGCCTGTAGACCACTGGCTGGACAAAGTGTCAAAGAAATTCTTTTTTTTGAAATTCCATCTTCCACAGAATGGACAATAAATTCTGGGAACCTATTTTCGCCAAATTATTTCATTGATATATCTAAAACTATTGAAAAAAAGTTAAATGCTCTAAAATGTTACGAAAAAGAATTAAGAGTATTTCCTCACCCAAGATCTTTAAAAGCTGTAGAAAACTTAGCGTTGTGGAGAGGAAGTATTTCAGGTTTAAATTATGCAGAATCATTCATAATTGCAAGAAAAATTACCTAAGATGATAGATTTAAAAAAATGTCGAAAATCTTAAAATATTCAGTTCTTATAATCGGTCTTGGTAATATAGGGATGAGATATGATTATGATAATTATTCAGAAGAAATAATACTTACTCATGCCAAATCTTTTTATATTAATGATAATTTTAATTTAATTGGAGGAGTTGATTTAAAAGAAAAGAATCTTAATGAATTTAAAAAAAAATATAAATGCAATGGCTTCAGTGACATTAAAGAAGCAATGATTAATTTATACCCAGATATAGTTATAATCTCAAGCCCAACTAATAAACACTTCGAAAATATAAAAGAGGTTTTTAAATACCATAACCCCAAAATAATTATCTGCGAGAAACCTCTTTCTTATGAGATAAATGAAAGTAAAAAAATACTAGAATTATGCAAGTCTAATAATGCAAAATTATTTATAAATTATTTCAGAAGAACTCTTCCAGGCAACTTAAAAATTTTATCTTTAATAAATTCAAAAGAAATTAGAACTCCGTTTCATGGAACTTGCATCTATTCAAAAGGACTTTTTAATAGTTCATCACACTTTATAAATCTATTTGAATTTTTATTTGGAAAAGTAAAAAATATAAAACTTATAAATAAAAATAAATCTTTATCAGATCCGGAACCAGATTTTGAAATAGGTTTTGATGAAGGGAATATAATATTTATATCAAATAAAAATAGTAATATTTTCCTTAATAATGCTGAATTAATAATGCAAAATGGAAAATTAAATTTTGAGAATGGAGGAGAAGATATATTTTGGAAACCAATTATAGATGACAAAAGATTTTCTGGATATAAGGTTTTAGCTAAACAACCTCAAATTATTAAAAATGACTTTGATCGCATACAATTTTATTTTACAGAACAACTTAATCTTGCTATAAAAGGTCAAGAGAATTTCTTATGTAATAGCAAAGAAGCATTTGATACCCAAAAGGTATTACACCAAATAAAAACGCAATTATGAACCTTAATAATAAACAAAAATTAGCTATTAATGGTGGCGAGAAAACAATTCTTAAACCATTTCGAAAGTACAATTCAATTGGATCTGAAGAGTTAGCGGCTGCAAAATTAGTTATTCAAAGTGGCGTTTTGTCTAGTTATTTAGGCAAGTGGGGGGACAATTTTTTTGGAGGTCCTAAGGTTAAAGAATTTGAAAAAAATTGTGAAGAATACTTCAATGTAAAACATGCTATTACTGTTAATTCCTGGACATCTGGTTTAGTAGCTGCTGTAGGAGCTATAGGTATAGAACCTGGTGATGAGGTTATTGTTCCACCCTGGACTATGTGCGCAACAGCAACTGCTATTCTTCACTGGAATGCTATTCCAGTTTTTGCTGATATAGAAGATGAAACCTTTTGCATAAGTCCGGAATCAATAGAAAAAAATATTAGTAAATATACTAAAGCAATTATTAGTGTTGATATTGGAGGACATCCAGCTAATACAACCGAAATTAATAAAATTGCTAAAAAATATAATTTAAAAGTAATTTCAGATACAGCGCAAGCCCCTGGTGCAATGGATAATGGCAGATTTGCAGGAACTCTAACTGACATTGGTGGATATAGTTTGAATTATCATAAACATATACATACTGGAGAAGGTGGGATATTAGTAACTAATGATGATAAATTAGCTGAAAGAATGTATCTAATTAGGAATCATGCAGAGGCGGCTGTTGGTGATATGAAAATAGAAAACTTAAGCAACATGCTTGGACATAATTTCCGTCTAGGAGAGATTGAATGTTCTATTGGAATTGAACAACTTAAAAAATTAGATACTCTTCTAAAAACGAGAAGAGAAGCTGCTGAGAAACTTACCCAATCTCTAAAGAGTTTAAAAGGATTATCAACTCCAATAGTAAAAAAGGGATGCACACATTCCTACTACATGTATTTCATGAAAATTGATGAAAACATAACAGGCGTATCTAGGGATAAAATATTTGATGCTTTAATAGCTGAAGGCCTACAAGGTCTTAGTAAAAGATTTGCAAATTTACATCTTCTGCCTCTTTATCAAAAAAAGATTGCTTATGGTAGTAAAGGATTTCCTTGGACATCCGCCTTATGCAAAAGAGATATTAGTTATCAAAAAGGTATTTGCCCTGTCGCAGAAAATCTTCATGATTCAACTTATATTGGTTTCGAAATGTGCTTATATGAGCTCTCAAATCAAGATATAGAAAGAATGATAAAAGTCTTTCAAAAAGTTTGGGATAATCTTAACTTTTTATAAAAAGAAATTATAAACCCTAAAAATAATTAAAAGATCAAAATTGTAAAGAAGTATCATATTGAATTTTCGTGGGACTGATTTACTCCAATAATTCTCAAAATAAATAATAGTAAATTAATCATTTTATATTAAATTTTGACTCTTTTTTCAAAGGATAATTTTGCCTTGAATGGTCCATATCCAATGATAAAAAACTCGGTAAATCCATTTAAAATTAATGAATAAAGCAATCGACAATGGACAAATTATTAAAAATAAAATAATTTAGTATTTTTAGTTAAATAATTATCAAACTATTAGGAAAAGATTTTATCTTAATTAATTCCTTTTCTTATAGAATTTATTGAGCAAATAGCTAAATTGCCTTCAAATATATAAAAAATAAACAAAGCGATGTATATTTTGTGCCGCAATTATTAAAAACTAATCAATGAAGAATAGTTAAATTTAATAAAAAATAAAGTAAAAACCAAAATATATTATAATTAAAATTTGTTTATGGTATGAATAAATATATTTTTAATTCTTCTGACTCTATCGGCATAATTGCAAATGATGCAGGAGCAGCAAATTTAATACTAGGTTGGGTTAAAGAACAAAAAAATCTAACTTTAAATTTTTGTTTAAGTGGCCCTGCTATAAAAATTTTTCAAGATGAAATATTTTTCAAAAAAAATCTTGATTTAGAAGAAACGATTAATAATTCAAGTGTAATTATTACTGGTACAAGTCATAGTTCTATGCTTGAACATAATGCGCGTATTTACGCAAAAAAAAATAAAGTAATTAGCATCGCTGTTATTGATCATTGGGTAAACTACGAAGTTAGATTTATTAGAGATTCTAAAAAAGTATTACCTGATATAATTTGGGTTTTTGATGAGTTTGCTGAAAAAATTGCCAAAAATATTTTCACAGAAATTAAAATCGAATGTTATGAGAATTTCTATTTAAAAAATCTTGTAAAAAATATAAAAAAAATTGAGAAAGTAAAGCTTAAATCAGAAACTAATATACTTTATGTACTAGAACCTATAAGAAAAAAATCAATAAAAAAAACGCCATTTGAATTTGAAGTATTAAATTTTTTCTTGAGTAAAATTAAAAATTTAAAATCGAATAATAACTATAAAATAAGACTAAGACTTCATCCATCTGAAAAATCAGAAAAATATGAAAAATGGCTAAAAGTTAATAAAAAATCAAGCATAGCTATGACAATCGATAAAAGTTTAGAGGAAGATATTGCTTGGGCTGATATCGTAGTAGGATATGAATCTTTTGCATTAGTTGTGGCTAGTGCATCATCTAAAAGATGCATTTCATCAAAGCTGCCAAACGAAAAAAATGCAAACTTGAAGATTAAAAATCTTGAATACCTTAGAGATTTTAATAAATAGTATTTTATAAGAATTGAATTTTATCTTATTTTTTTAAGTAATTAATTATTGATTCTATCATTTTTGAAAATTTAATATTCTAATTTAAATTCATTCCAAACAGTAATTTATAATTATTGTAAAAAAGTTATAATTTTTTATTAATTAGAGTATTTAATGGCAAATTTCTTCCAACTTTTTACTAATTATATTTGGTTTAGAAAAATCAACTGATCCAGAAAGAAGTTTCTTCAGTGTCTGGTATTTAATCAGAATATCTAGATCATTATTAAAACATCTATTAATAAGAACTTTAATTTCTTCTAAATTTTCTGGTATACAGAAATAAAATTCTGGATGATAAGTATCTTTTGATATATTATTTATAGGAAAAAGATTATTTATAAAAATCACCTTTTTGCCATACGCAATAGATTCTTCAGCTAATGAAGTTGGCACAGAAATAATTAAGTCTGCTTCTTTACATAACATATAACTTACTAGAAAATTTTCATAATCGATTGATAAAAATATATTTTTTTTTCCATAAATTTTTCTTAAAACTAAGTTCTTATCAATATTACTTAACGCTTTAAGTCTGATTATTATCGCAGAGTTAGGAAATGAATCTGCAACTTCAATAACATATTCCAAAAAATCATTAAAGGCTGCTTGGCATGTTGTGGGATAATTATCCTGAGGAATAGAAAGGTACCCCAAAAATAAAATCTTTTTTTTAAAATCATTTACTGATAAAGATGAATATGATGAAAATTTTGTATCTTGTAATTTTATTAAATCTTTTTTATAAAAAAAAGAAATTCTCCACATTCCAAAATTAATTAAATTTTTACTAATTATAGTAAAGTTTTTATTTAGGTTATCTTTATATAAATTCCCACCTATCAAATAGGTATCTACAATAGCTCCATAATTACACCACCATGAGGAAACAGGTCTCTCCTGGAAGCAAATTGTCTTGATTTTCAATGATTCTAAAGCTATAGCTAAAGAATTAGAAAACAAACCATCATAGTCATATATAAAATTTGAAATATTTTTATCTTTAAAATATTCATACCAGGTTTTATATTTAATAAATAAAAAAGCTGAGTACAACAAACCATATAACTCATCTATATTTTTTGCTTTATAAAAATTTAATAAAATAAAATTTAAACTTTGAATAATTACATTTATTTTGACTCTTTTGTTAATTTTTATAAGTTCTTTGTTATTATCTAATTTTTCATTATTACTTTGATTATTAGTGTAAATTAAAACATTGTTAATATTTAAAGGACTTTTTTTATCATCTGAAAAATAGTGATCTTTCCTATATAGTTTTCCATAATTTATAGATTCGTGTATCATTAAAGCTATTTTTTTTTGATATGAACTATTGCTTGGGCTAAATTTCTTTTTATATTTATTCTTTCTAAATAATTTTATTAAATTAGGCAGTTTTTTTATTCTTATTAGCCTTAAAAATGCAGAAAGAACATCACAAGGCAAATAAATATGCTTCAACTTTACATTAAAATTAGAACCATTTTCTTTACACATGTAATTATGAAAACTAGTATGTAAAATAACAATATTATTCTCTTTATTTCTGAAAAATATTTCATAGTTTATATTAATTGATCCGATTACGTGAAAATTTAAACTCCTTATAAAAGCAGCTCTTATTTTATCTCTTGCATCACTAACATCTTTAAAAAGAGAATTATAGTAAGTATCAAATTTACTTTTAAAATATCTTGAAGTATATTCCTTAAAATAATCTTGTTCCCCAATATTCCATTTTTTATATAAATTTTTACTCTTTTGATTTGTTCGTTTGAATGTAAGTGGTATCAAATTTTTATGATCTTTTTTTATTTTTTTTTCATGATAATAAATTTTTACACCAAATTTTAATAATGGAATAATAAAAAAAAGAGAATTACTGGAGATTTTATCAATAACTATCATTTTTAAAATTCAATAAAATTACTCAGAATGAAGTACTTAAAAAGTTAATAACTAAGAATATCGATAAAAAGTGTATATCAATAATTTATAAATTACAAAATTATTGTAACTTGAGAATAATCTCAGGTTGTCTAGAAATTTTATTTGGAATTGATGAGAATTTTCTATCTAGAAAATTATCATTCAATATTTCTTTAACCACTTTACATTCACCAGGCCATAAATCCCTATCAAGACCCTCATCAAAAACTAGTAAGGATCCCTTTAATAATCGAGACTTAATATGTTCATAAGCAATTTTCGTGGGTTGGTATAAATCAAAATCAAAATAAGCCAAACTTACTAGAGCAGGATTATCCTCTGAAAAAAATTCGGGAATTGTATTGCAGGCATCGCCTTCTATAAGTTCTAACCTATGTTCCAAATTATATAAGTCAATCATTTCTTCCATTGATTTTTTATTCCCTAAATATCTTCCAATTTGAGTTTTAGCATAATCACCATCATCCTTAACTGGATCAGGTAAGCCAGTAAAGGTATCAAATACTAAAATTTTTCTTTTAGATTGAGGCTCTAACTCATTTATTAATTTTGCCATAAATAGAGCTGTGGCTCCTTTCCAAGTCCCAAATTCGCAAAAATCACCTGGAATATTTAATGCATCAAGTGTTAATTCAAAAATCTTACAAAATCTCAAAATAGTTTGAGGACTTGCAAATAATGGGAAATGATCAATGAAATCAAAAAAATTATCATTGAATCTTTTTTTTAATTCTTCTCTTGCAGGAAAAATTTTGTTATTACTTTCTTCTCTATAATTCATACTTTGAATATATCGTCTGTGCTATTTTAGACGTTAATTTTAAATTAATAAATAATTTTTTATAAATAGAAACTATATAACTTTAAAATTTCTAAATTTTTTGTTTAGAGTTAATATCTATAATGTTTTAAAACTTGTATTTCACTCTTAAATAATTTTTTTTAAGAATTACTCTACATATTAAAGATAGTTTCTCAATAGAGAGTAAATAATCTGAGATAAATAAGGTCAAATTTTTAATAATTTTTATGAATTTCTTGGGCTAAGTTAAGTATTCAAAGATAAAAGTTATATCTATTATTTTTTTTAACCTTTTAAAGCATTAAATATCTTCTTTTCAAAAGATTATAGTCTATTACCACATTGGGTAATTAACGTTAAGGATAATTAAGTCAGACCTACGTTTTATCCTGTAAAAAAGTTTGAGAATGGTAAAAAGTTAATATAACAACTAATAAAATCAATAAGACTTTAATTATTAATAGATTTTCTTGTTAATCAAGTTAGCAAGAGTTTCTTATCCTAAATCAGATAAGTGTTATCTATCAAAATATAACCATTTATTTTTAATATCATAATTTTTTTGCGCTTAATTCATTAGGGTCAAAAAAAACTAATTCAATATTAACTATATATCATGGGAAAAATAATCCAAATTTTTTTTTTAGATATATTAAATGAAGAATTCCAAAATTTTTTTTAATTTTTGCCCTTTTTAATTTAAATTAGGAATAGATAAGGTTTGTGAAACGTATTTATTAAGTAAGCTACTACCATCAATCTTTTCTCCTTTAGGAGCTATCATAACTTTACTTTGTATTTCTTTAATTAGAAGAAAACAAAAACTTGTTAAATTAGCAATTACTTCTTTGCTGATTTTTAGTAACGGAATTTTTTCTGGTTCTTTATTGATATTTTTGGAAAAACCATGGAAAAGAGTAGAACCATATTCAATGGATTTTGCAGATGGCATAGTTGTTTTGAGTACTGGCAGAAATTCTCCGCCAGGCAAAACCAAAATAATTGAATGGCGAGACCCAGATAGATTTTTTGCTGGATTAGAACTTTATAAAGCTAAAAGAGCAAACAAATTAATTTTTACAGGAGGAGTTATCCCTTTCGAGCAAAACCTAATCCCTGAAGGCGATATTTATATTAAAGAAGCTATCTCATTAGGAGTACCAGAGCAAAGCCTTTTTACAACAGATTCAGTACTTAATACATTTCAAGAAGCTAAAAAAATAAAAAAATTACTTGATAAAGAAAGTGGAAAGACCAAAAATACTATAATTTTAGTTACGAGTGCTTATCATATGAAAAGAGCCAAGAAGGTATTTGAAAAAGAGGGAATATATGTTCAAGCCTACCCGGTTGATTTTAAGATTACTGATAAATATATTACGTTATTAAAAAATCCTATTAGATGGATACCTAGTGCGGATAGTTTTTCTGAAAGTTCATTTGCCATTAGAGAAATAATAGGTAGGATTATTTATCGTTCGATCTAATTTATATTTAAATTATTTAATTTATTTTTTTAAACAATATATAAAGTAATAAAAGGGAAGTTTAATAAAAAGTTTGAATAATTTACCTATATAAATAATTATCCTACTCACTAATAAGTAAGACAATATATTTTCTTGTTTATAAACTTTATCAAAAAAAGAGCTATAAGAAATAAAATCTCTAAAAGGCATGGTAGTCCTAAACAGATCATTTCCTTGAGAACTAAATTTAACCCAATTATGCAAATAAAATTCTGATGATCTTGTCCAAAAATAACCTATTTGCCAAGTTGGAATAATTAGAAAATATTTTGAAAGATAATTTAGATATTCTTTATAAGATATATCCAAACTCACAGAAAAATTATTTCTTAATAAGTTAGACCATAACCATTGCTCCATTTGATGATTATTTGAGAGTATTTCATATGCTTTAATGTGTCTATATTTCCACCAGAATAATGAATTCTTCTTAGATCTAATCCTATAGATAAAGTTTTGATCCTTTATCAGAGAAATAGAAGTGGTGAAAAAGTGATCTGACAAACAGTATCTTCTTAATAAATTTGAAGAATGCTCACTGCAGATAATCGAATATCTTTTTTTTAGCGAGGGAACTACTTGAAGATATTCTAAAAAAGTTTGAGGATTTAAAAAAATATCTTTTCTTATCCTTGTAAAAAATTTACATCTGATTCTATTATTTTTAATATATTTTGCTATCGATTTTAATTCACAAATTAAATAATTCTCAGATGAGATTCCTTCAGGAATTTCTGATTCTGAAATATATAAATTAATTCTTAAGACTCTTTTATTTAAGCATTTTAATTCTTTCTCATTCCTATCTGTAACTCCAATCAATAAATTATTCCCAATATCAGCTAATTGATTAATTGCATCACATAAATCTTTAGTAAGACCTCTTCCGCAAAAGACAACTAAATGACTGTAATTTACTTCTAATAAATTATCTTTTTCTACTTTATTTGATAAATCATGATAAACGGTATCAGTAAAATAAGGCACTTTATTTTCAGTCCTTTTTCTATTTTCTGATGAAATTGTAATCTTCATATTTTTCATATTAGTGTACTTAAAAAATTTTTAGTTTAATAAAAAATTCTTTGAAGCGAAAGAAATTATTCTATTTTTATATTCAGGATCATTTAAAAGTGCAATCCAATTTAGCCTTGAAAGTATTGGTGAATAATTTTCAGAATTATAATTTTCTTCAGTTATATTCAAATACTCTTTTTTATTGAAAGTATGTAAGTCAATTTCCATAGGATCTAAAACATATAAACAATCTGAAAGAATATCTAAATATCTAGATAATGTATATAGATATTCATTTTTAATTATTATTTTCTTAGCACTCATATTCTTTATAAGACAATTTTTCCTAAATGAATTAAAAAATCTTTGTTCCTTACTAACTTCAGAAAGAAAAATTGATTCATTTTTATAAAGTTTATTGTTACCTAAAATATATTTTTTAAAGTTATTAGAATCAATATTTAAATCTTTAAAATAAAGATCTTTATCTCTTATTCCAATAGAAAAGATTTCTTTTATTTGCTCATAACATCCAATATATATATCATTAGGGATTTGATTTATTTGTAATATACTATTTCTGCTAGATATAATTCCAAGCCTTTTATTATTTTTACTAAATTTCGAAAAATAACTGTTGTGTATAGACTCTATTCCTGAAATGGTTAACTCATTGCATATCCTTTGTGAAGTTTTTGTTTTAATTATCAAATGATTATGAGGAATATAATCTAAGGCAGCTCTGATATTTAAGATTTCATTATTTTCATTATTTATTCCTTTGACTATTGTTTTACCATTAATTAATGTGATTGCATTTTTAAATTTTTCTACAACTTCATTAGTACTAACAATAATGTTATCAATACCACATTTTTTGTACCAGTTGACTGTTGATTGCACAAAATCAAAGTCCTGAATATCTCCTTGAATAATTATTGAAACTTTATTTTTATTTGAAAATGGAAATATCCTTGTTAATTTCTTTGGAAAAATTTTAAATTCGGTAAGATGCTTAGATTCTTTATTTACAAAATTATTTCTTGAGAGAGTAAGAAAAAATAAATAAATAGATTTCTCTTCTGAAGAATGAAATTTCCTCCTAAAAATATAAATCAAAAAAAAGAAAAATGAATTCAAATAAAATTTGAATTTAAAAAGATTTTTTAATTTCACTTCTTA
>MDSZ01127657.1_pt1 | contig 11439 bp, 13 predicted proteins | sample 811201 | NCBI WGS metagenome assembly MDSZ01 (sample SAMN05326647, study PRJNA326480) | marine metagenome | isolation source: seawater | place: Indian Ocean: North | collected 2010 | reverse complement strand
ATTCAAGATTATAACAACGGAACATTTGCTAAATATTAAAACTTAAAGTACGTTTCCGTAAAAATGCCAAAATCAATAATTATTAATAAAAATGGTGGACCCGAAGTTTTAGAACTTCAAGATGTCAAAGTTGGATCGCCTGGACCTGATGAAATTAAAGTAACTAATCATGCGATTGGATTGAACTATATTGATACATATCACAGGTCGGGTTTGTACCCCATTAAATTGCCAAGCGGTATTGGACTAGAGGCTGCAGGAAAAGTTGATGAAGTTGGTTCTAATGTTACCGATCTAAATAAAGGAGATAATATAGCTTATGCGTCAGTTCCTTTAGGTGCTTACTCTCAAGAAAGAATTATTCCAGCAAAGATAGCAGTCAAAGTTCCTGATGGAATTTCACATGAACTTGCTGCAACTTTAATGACAAAAGGTTTAACAACAAACTATTTAATTACCAAAACGTATAAGCTCAAAGCTGGTGAAACAGTTTTATTTCATGCTGCAGCAGGAGGTGTAGGACAAATCTTTGCTCAGTGGGCAAATAGTATTGGAGCAAAAGTAATTGGAACAGTAGGGTCAGATGAAAAAATAAAAATTGCAGAAGAAAATGGTTACGCAAGTGTTATCAATTATACTAAAAATGACTTTTCTAAAGAAGTAATGAAAATAACTAAAAATGAAGGGGTTACAGCTGTATTTGATGGAGTAGGAAAAAATACCTTCCAAAAATCTTTGGCGTGTCTTAAGACAAGAGGAATGATGATTAGCTTCGGTAATGCATCAGGACCCTTGGATCCTGTGAATGTTCCCAAAGATATTCAACCTAAAGGTCTTTACCTTACAAGACCATCAATCGCACAATATTTCACAAACAAGAAGGAACTTCAAGCTGGCGCTGACTCAATTTTTGAAAAAATTAAATTTGGTAAAATAAAAATTAGGATTGCAAAAAAATACAAACTTTCTGATGCTAAAAAAGCTCATGCTGATTTAGAGTCAAGAAAATTACTTGGGCCTGCAATTATAATTCCTTAATGTCAGACGAAATAATTTCACCTTGCATCAGCATTTGTAAAACTGATCCAGTGACAGGCTTTTGCTATGGATGTGCTAGAACAAATGAAGAAAAAAAATTATGGAAGGAAGAAAAAACATCTAATGAATGGAAGAAAGAAAATTTAAAGATAATTATAAACAGAATGAAAGGTTGGCAATTAGAAACATTCAAAGAGTCATATGAACATAAAAAAAAAGAGGGTATATCCTTATTTAAAAAAAAATTATTAGAAAATCGTTAGAGGTCTTTTTTCATTGAATCCATATCACTTAAATGAAATTTTAAAGCTTCATTAGAAAGTCTTATCTCTTGTAAAAATAAAAATATTGAAAAGATCATACATACACAACATAATGCAAAACTTAATCTTGCATAAAAAAGAAGGTCTAAATATAAAAGTAGAACTGTAAGCATGTTAAATAAAAAACCAAAAGCTGAGAACCCCATTACAAACTTAAGATAATTTGTTCTTTTGTTAAGAACGTGTAGTTGATTTTCCCATTCAGGCGGAACCCTTTTTTCAAAAGTGTATTGATCATGTATTTTTCTTATTAATGCACTAAGTGTATGAAAACGGTTACTATACATTGTCATCATTAATGGAATTGCTGGAAACATTAAGGCTGCTACTGTGTAATCTATATCCATATCGAATCAAATTGATTATGTAGATAGTGTTTGATATTTACAAGTAGTATTTCATGCAACACATAAAAATTTTCATTGAATTGACTAGATTGAATAAGCCCATTGGTTTTATGCTTTTATTTTGGCCATGTGCATGGGGTTTAGCATACGGAAAAAGTTTTAGTCAAATTGAAAGTAATTTTACATATTTTATGTTTTTATTTTTTTTTGGTTCAGTTTTGATGAGAAGTGCTGGATGTATATTCAATGATATAATAGATAAAGATTTAGATAAAAGAGTTTCAAGAACAAAACTTAGGCCAATAGCTTCAGGAAAAATATCAGTAAGAAACTCACTTATTTATGTTTTCATTTTGTGTTTGCTAGCACTATGTATTCTTCTTCAATTTAATTTTTTAACGATTGCCTTAGGTATGGGTTCTATGATTTTTGCATTTGCTTACCCTTTTATGAAAAGAATTACATACTGGCCTCAACTTTTTTTAGGTCTAACTTTTAATTGGGGGCTAATAATGGCTTGGACAGCGTTGAATGAAAATATATCTTTAGAAATAGTTTTGTTTTATTTAGCGGCCATATTTTGGACATTGGGTTATGACACGATCTATGGAGCTCAAGACATTATAGACGATGAAATTATTGGAATTAAATCAACATCAATTAAATTTAAAAGAAATATTAAACAATTTGTGAGTACCAATTACTTTTTGACATTTGTAATACTAATTTATCTTTTCAAAGATTTTATTGGGATAAATTTTTTTACTTTTTTGTTTATAATATTTTTTCTAAGTTTAATTTTTCAATTATTAAAATTTGATAAAAATAAACCAAAAACTTGTTTGATTGCTTTTAAAACAAATAATTTTTCAGGTATGTTTTTGTTTCTTGCATTAATTGTTTCAACTCTAAAGCTATGAAATTTAACGAACTTATTATAATATTAAAAAGATTATATAAAGAGTATATAAGAAAACATCTCTTCAAGATTTTTATAGCATTGATTTTATCTGTTTTTGTCGCTTTAAGCACATCAAGTATCGCTTGGCTATTAGACCCAGCAGTTAAAAAAATTTTTGAAGAACAAGATACAACTATGGCATGGTTAATTCCCTTATCAATAATTGTAGCATTTACTACTAAGGGCCTTACTTTATATTTCGCAAGAACAACGATTATTAGAGTATCGCAAGAAATATGTGGAGAAATTCAAAAAAAAATATCTGAAAATATTTTGTTTTCGGATATTAAAACATTAGATACCCGCCATTCAGGAAAATACATATCAAATATAATGTTTGACTCACATCAAGTGCAGCAGTTAGTTGGTGTTGGTGTGCTCAACCTAATGAAAGATAGCTTGACTGCGATATTTTTAGTGGCCCTTATGTTTTATCAAAATTGGAAATTAGCACTTTTTGCAGTTTTGATGATTCCTTTGGCAGGTGGTTTTGCAAAAAGTTTAGGTAAAAGAATTGGTAAAGTAGTTACTCAAGTCGGTGAGATGTCTGGTAAGTTAGCAACAATGCTAGCAGAAATTTTTAAAGCTTCAAGAATGATAAGAATTTATCAAAGAGAAAATGATGAAAATAAAAAAGCAAATAAGTTAATTGATGATCTAGTTGAAAAAAATATTAAATACAACAGTGTAATGATCAGAGCAACACCAATTATGGAAACTTTAACTGGAATAATGATTGCAGGATTTATCTTTTTTTCGGGGAAATTGATTTCATCTGGAGAATTAGGTGTAAATAATTTTTTTTCATTTTTAGCAGCAATGATGTTGGCTTATCAACCCATAAGATCATTAGCTACTATAAATATTACTGCTTACCAAGGCGGGGCAGCTTTTAAGCGAATATCAAAAATAATAGATAAAAAAATAGAAATTAAGAATGAACCTAGCTTACCAGATTTAAAACTTTCAAAATCCAATATAATATTTGAAGGTGTAAATTTTAAATATGATTCTACTAATGAAAAAGCATTAAAAAATTTAAACCTTCAAATAGAAGGTGGAGCTATGTCGGCATTGGTAGGTCATAGTGGGGCAGGTAAAAGTACAGTTATAAATTTGTTATCACGTTTTTATGACCCTCAAGAAGGAAGTGTCATGATAGATGGATATAAAATAAATGAAGTTAATCTGAATTCTTTAAGAAGAAATATTTCATTGGTCAGTCAAGATGTAATTTTATTTGATGACACTATTAAAAATAATATTATATTTGCTAACCCATCAGCTTCTGAAGAGGAGATTTTTAAAGCATGTGAAAGCGCTGCAGCAACAGAGTTTATAGACAGATTGCCAAATAAATTTGACACTATTGTTGGTGAAAACGGAGTTAGACTTTCAGGTGGTCAAAAACAAAGAATATCTATTGCAAGAGCGATCTTAAAAAAATCAAAAATTATACTTTTAGATGAAGCCACATCATCACTTGACTCCGACTCTGAAGAAATAGTTCAAAAAGCAATCACTAACTTAACAAAAGGTAAAACAACTATAGTGATTGCTCATAGACTTTCCACAATCCATAATGCTAATAGAATTTTTGTCTTGCAAAATGGAAAGTTAATAAATTTCGGTAATCATGAGTTCTTAATTAAAGAGTGTATCGAATACCAATCATTATATCAAAAACAATTAAAATGATTTAATGCTCTCAATTTATAGATTTCTCACATCATTTTTTTATCCATTTTTAGTAATTCTCATATATTTTAGAATGATTTTGAAAAAGGAAGATAATCTAAGATATAAAGAAAAAATATTTCCCGGCTACTTCAATCCAAGAAAAAATAAAATTAAGAAACTTATATGGTTTCACGCTGCAAGTGTTGGTGAATTAAAGAGTGTCCTTCCGATAATAAAAAAAATTAATATTGATAATAAGAATTTAGAAATTTTAATTACTACTGTTACATTAAGTTCTGCAAATTTAGCAAAAGATGAAATTAAAGAATATGATAATGTTTACCATAGATTTTTTCCGCTTGATGTTACTTTTTTAATTAAAAAATTTATTAAATTATGGAAACCAAGTAAAATTTTCTTGGTAGACTCAGAAATATGGCCTAACTTAATTTTAATTTCAAAAAATTATAATATTCCAATTTCAATTTTAAATGCAAGAATAACCTTTAAAACATATAAAAAATGGATAGCTGTACCTAACACTGCAAAGATAATTTTTAGCTCTTTTAATTTATGTTTAACATCAAATAAAGAAACAAAAAAATATTTATTAAATCTTAATGCTAAAAATGTTGTTTACATTGGTAATATTAAATTCATTACACCTAAATATGAACAAAAATTTAATAGTTTCAACTTAGATAAATTGTCTAACAAAAAAATTTGGATTGCTGCAAGCACTCATGATGGTGAAGAGGAAATTTGCATTAAGGCTCATTTAAAGCTTAAAGAAAAATTTAATGAAATAATAACAATAATTGCACCGCGTCACATTAATAGAGTGGAAGATATAAAAAAAATTTGTGAAAATTACGATTTAAAATGTAAAATTTTAAACAAAAATCAAAGCTTTGATGAAGCAAATGAAATTTTTATTATTAATTTCTTTGGTTCACTTCCGTATTTTTATAAATACGCTAGTAGCGTTTTTGTTGGCAAGTCTACGATAAAAAAATTAATAAAAGATGGAGGACAAAACCCTATCGATGCTGTCAGAATGGGTTGTAAAATATATCATGGTCCTTACTTTTATAATTTTCAAGAAATTTATGAATTTTTAATTAAAAATAATATTTCAAAAGTTGTTTGGAATTCTGACGAGCTTTTTAATTATCTTAAAGATGACTTAGAAAATAATAAAAAAAACATTGGACAATTTTCTAAACTAATAGACAGTATTGGTGAAAAGACTTTTGATGAAACAATGAAAAAAATTAACAAATTTTTAGATGTTGAAACTTTTTAAACCTAAATTCTGGGACTCAAAAAATTTATATTTACCTCTACTAATGTATCCATTTAGTTTGATTTTTAAGTTTTTAACTCTAATGAAAAAAATTTTTTCAAGATTATATATTTCATCAATTCCAATTATTTGTGTTGGTAATATTTATATAGGGGGGACGGGAAAAACGCCCACATCGATTCTTTTAGCAAATGATCTGCGAAAAAAAGGTAAAAAACCCGTAATTGTTAAAAAATTCTACCATGATCATAAAGATGAACACAGATTAATTAAAAAATATTATAATTTTCTTATTCTTAATAAAAATAGATTAGAGGCTATCAAAGGCGCAGAAAAAGAAAATTTCGACTGTGTTATTCTAGATGACGGTTTCCAAGATCATAACATACATAAAAATTTAAACATTTTGTGCTTTAATCAACGTCAATTAATTGGAAACGGTTTCACTTTTCCCGCAGGGCCTTTAAGAGAAAATATTAACTCATTAAAGAAGGCGCAAATCATAATAATTAACGGGAATAAAGACTCAGATTTTGAAAAAAAAATTTTATCTATAAATTCAAAAGTTGAAATCTTTTACTCTAAATACAAAATTAACAATGTAGATAAATTTAAAAAAAAAAAGATATTAGCTTTAGCTGGAATCGGAAATCCAGAAAATTTTTTTCAAACTCTTCGTGATAATTTTTTAGACGTAAAAAAACACATTACTTTTCCAGATCACTATGATTTTAAAAGAAAAGATATTTTGAAAATTATAGAGATAGCAAAAGAGGATAATTATCAAATTTTAATGACAGAAAAAGATTATATGAGAATTGAGGATTTTAAATTTAATGAAATTGATTATGTAAAGGTTGATTTAGAAATAATAAACAAAGAAAAATTGCTAAGCAAAATTATGGAAATTTATGATAAAAATAATTAAGCACTTGTTCCAAGCGATATTTATATATCTTTTTTTTATAACAGGCAGAATCTTAGGTATTAAGAAAAGTAGAAAAATATTTGCAAAATTATTTTTCTGGATAGGCCCTTTTTTTAAATCTAAAAATATAGTTAAAAAAAATCTTGATATATTTTCTGATCATTCAAAAAATATAAATAGAAAAAAAATCTATTCTAGCATGTGGAAAAATTATGGCATGACATTTATTGAATATATTTTTTTAGATAAATTGAGACAAAATAATTCTCATATAATATTAAAAGGTGAAGAAGTTTTAAAAAAGGTAATTGATGATCAAAAGCCAGTCATATTTGTTTCAGGACATTTTGCTAATTTTGAGTTAATGTCCATGGAGATTACAAAAAATAATATAGAACTTGCAACAATATATAGACCTTTAAATAATATTTTCTTAAACCCTTTAATGGAATATTTGAGAAAAAAATATGTTTGTAATAATCAAATTAAGAAAGGGATTAATGGTGTTAGAGATGCAATAGATTATCTAAAAAATAATTGTAGTATTGCACTAATGATCGATCAAAGAGTAAGTGAGGGTGAAAAAATTGAATTATTTGGTAAACCGGCTTATACAACTACATTGCCTGCGCAACTTGCAATCAAATATAACCTCTCTATAATTCCCGTGTTCATTGAAAGAGTTAATAATGAAAACTTTAAAATTGAATTTATGAATGAAATAAATTCACAAAATTTTAAAGACAAAGTTGATTTAACAAAAAAATTAAATCTTACTCTTGAAAAAATGATTTTAAAGAATCCAAATCAATGGATTTGGACACATGATAGATGGAAATAAAATTATTTTTTTTGAAGTTTTTTTAATCTTTCATTTACTTCTTTTGGTGAAAAATAAGCCTCTTGCAACTCTACATTCCAGTAATTTAAGTCTTTTAACTTAATTTGACGATTTGAAACTGCACAAACAACATAGTCTCCCTCTTCTATTATATCAAAAGAATTGTGTTTAAAGATAAGTTTAGCTTTTTTTTTATTCATCAATAAATTATACAATATAACTCTTATCATGAATATTGGAATAATAGGTAGTGGAGGTAGGGAGCATGCTTTATGTCAAAAAATTTTTGAGTCTAGTATCACAAAAAAAATATTCTGCTTTCCAGGTAATGCAGGAACTTATGAAATTGCAAAAAATATTGATATAGATATTCTTAACTTTAAAAATTTACTTAATTATTTAAAATTTTACAAAATTGACCTTGTAATAGTGGGTCCGGAGGAGCCGTTAGTAAAAGGATTAGTTGACTTTTTAAATAAAAACAAAATAAAAGTTTTTGGTCCCAACAGGTACGCTTCAAAATTAGAGGGATCTAAAGCTTTCATGAAAAGCTTATGTAAAAAAAATAATATACCAACTGCAAATTTCAAAATTTGTAAAAATCAAAGACAAGTTTTGGAATTTATCAAAAAAAGTAAACTACCTCTTGTTGTTAAAGCAGATGGCCTGGCAGCAGGTAAAGGTGTAACTATTTGTAAAGCAAAAAAACAAGTTATAAAAATTTCAAATGAAATATTTAAAGGAAAATTTAAATCTTCAAACAAAATTGTTTTAGAAGAATTTATTGAAGGTGAAGAAGCAAGTTATTTTCTTTTAGTTGATGAGGATAGTTTTAAGTTTTTTGGATCTGCGCAAGACCATAAACGAGTTGGTGAAAATGATACTGGTCCAAATACTGGTGGGATGGGAGCATATTCGCCTGCTCCAATTATAAACCAAAAATTAGAATTAAAAATTATTAATAGGATTGTAAAGCCGACATTAAAAGCATTAAAATTAAAAGGGAAACCATATAAAGGATTTTTATATGTTGGTTTGATGATTAAAAATAATGAACCATTCTTAATTGAATACAATGTTAGAATGGGTGATCCAGAATGTCAGGTAATTTTACCTAGGCTAAAAACAGACATTGTCAAAATAATAACTGATGTGGTGAATAATAAACTTAAAAAAACTAAGATTGTTTGGAATAAAAAAAAAAGTATGACTATAGTATTATGTTCAAAGGGTTATCCTGGTAAATACGAAAAAGGAATTTATATCAATAATTATTACAATTTGAAAAAAGATAAAAATAATTTTATCTATCATGCAGGAACTAAAATTTTCAATGGAAAACTTGTTTCAAATGGAGGAAGAGTTTTAAACTTTACTTCAATGGGAAATAATCTTCTCCAAGTGAGAAAAAAAATAATTAATATGATAAAAAAATTGAATTGGAAAAATGGTTTTTATAGAAAAGATATTGGCTGGAAAATTGTAAAAAAAAAATGAGAATTATAAGTGGAAGGTTCAAAGGTAAAATAATTAATTTTATAAAAACTGGATCTACTAGGCCTTTAAAGGACTCGGTTAAAGAAAATATCTTCAATATTTTAAATCATTCCAATGAAATTTCAATTAATATTAAAAACTCTAAAGTATTAGATTTGTACTCTGGTATTGGATCATTTGGATTAGAGTGTTTATCTAGAGGTTCTAAAAAAGTGACTTTTGTGGAATTTAATGAGAATGCTTTTTATATGCTTAAAGAAAACATTTCAAAATTATCAATGATCAAAAAAGTGTATTTAATTAATAATAAAATTGAAAATATAAAAAACTGGGAAAAAGGTTATGATATTTTTTTTTTAGATCCTCCGTTTGCAGATAATGAATTTATAAATTCTTTAAAAATGCTGAAAGGGAAAAAACTTTTTAAAAAAAAACATATAGTTGTAATCCACAGAGAGAAGTCCTCGAAAGACAATTTTACTAATATATTGAATATTTTAAAAATAAGAACTTATGGCCGGTCAAAAATAATTTTTGGGATTTTTAGCTAAGTATCTTTTTTGTAGCTTTTTTTACTTGCTCTACTGCAGGTTGGTCAAAAGGGTTTACGTTGCTAAGTTCAGCAACAAAAATTGTTTCTAAAATAAAATACGAAAATAACTCCCCTAACGTCTCCTCATTATGATTTTTAAGTTTGAATTCTCTAAAAGATATTCTATTTTTTTTAAATACATTTATTAGGGCTTTTCTTTGAGCAAACTTTATTTGATTTAGATTCTTATTATCTAAGAAAAATCTTCTTTTTAAATGCTTTTTTAAACTAAGTTTTTTAGTAAGTTTTTCTTCTCCGCTAAAAATATAAAATAATTTGTCTTTTGGACCATCTAAATAAAGCTGCAATAAACTATGATGATCTCTTGGGGCACTTGATATTACTGGAAAATATCCTTTACCTTTTTTACCCAAACTTTCAGCCATTAATTGCTGTGCCCAATATAAAAATTTTTCTAAATTCGGAGCATAATTTAAAAAGACAAGGTTATTAATTTTCTTCCCACACATTATGTTGGCGATTTTTTTTGTTTTTTCTAATATAAGTTTAATTTGATTAAGATTTTTTTTTAGGTTCTTTCTAATTTTAAAAATGTTTAAACCCATCAAATAAGCCGGAACTAAACCAACTTCTGATAAAACTGAATATCTCCCCCCTATGAAATTCTTGTGCTCTATAAAAAATAAATTATATTTTTTGTAAATATTAAAGAGAATACTATTTTTTTTTTCAGTTATAATGACAATATTTTTAGAATTTTTTTTTATAATATTAAGATAAAACAAATTTGATAGAGTTTCGGTAGTATTTCCGGACTTAGATATCACTATAAAAAGAGTTTTTTTAATTCTAAGATTTTTTTTTAAATTTAAAAGTTTTCCTAAATCAAGATCATTTAAAAAATGTACCTTTTTTTTTATTTTATTAATAAAGAATTGGTGTATTGCCTCTGCTCCAAGCGAAGATCCTCCCATGCCTATTATCACAATAGTTTTAAATTTTTTGAATTTGTTTAAATCTTTATTTTTAAAGTTTAATTTAAATCTTTCAGTTAGAATATTAATAACTTGATTTGGTTTATCTAGTTTTTTGATTGTATCTTGAAGTAATTTTCTTGAATTCTTTGAATAATTTTTAATTTGAAAAGAGCTTAAGTGTTTCCTTGATATATTTTCTATAATTTTTAAATTATGTGTTTTCACTTACGAATTTTTTCAATAATTGAATTCTCAATTGAAGTTGACTTATTTTCATTTGAAGTCTCTTCCTCGGATGCATTTAAAATTTTTTTGATTTTTTCTTTATTGCCTACTTGAAGATCCTTCTGTGTCCCTGGTTCAGGAATTTTGTCATAGTCAGGAGGAAGCACTAATGGTTGTTTTTTTTGTACCAAAAATTCATCAGAAGTTTTTATTTTTTCATTTCTAAGAACTTGTCCGGCTTCTTTCATTGAGGCACATGAATTAAGTAGAAAAATTACTATTAAAAAAAGTTTTATATTTTTCATCATTAATTTTTTACAAGAAGATCCTTTATAATAAAACAAATTATTCCAATTGTGATAAAAATATCTGCCAAATTAAATGTAAACCAATGAAATTCTTTAAAATGTACGTCGATAAAATCAGGAACAGCATTAAGTAATACTCTATCATAAAAATTTCCTACAGCTCCGCCGATAATTAAAGCGAATATTATTTTATCAAATTTATCTGCTTTAAATGCAAAAATTAATAAACCAATAATTACTAATGCAATAATCGCAGAAATCGAATTGTATACTATTGAAGAATTAGAGCTAAATAAACCAAAACCGATACCAGTGTTCCATACAAGATCAAAGTTTAAAAAATTATTTATATAAACAGATTTATCGCTAAAATCTTTCATGACTATAATTTTTGAATACCTGTCCAGAAAAAAAATAGCGGAAATAATAAGTAGAAAATAAAAATTTTCTTTTTT